>Ga0315903_10001988_pt1 | contig 30747 bp, 22 predicted proteins | sample LakEriMetagenome_7_FD_203524 | JGI IMG/M metagenome (GOLD analysis project Ga0315903, IMG submission 203524) | Freshwater fungal communities from buoy surface, Lake Erie, Ohio, United States - Buoy 2 MA119 | ecosystem: Environmental > Aquatic > Freshwater > Lake | place: USA: Lake Erie, Ohio...
TGGTGACCGACCCGATCGCACCGCTCGCCTTCCGCCAAGAGCGCGAGGTGGAGTTCAAGGACACGGTCGTGACGCTGCTGCTCGACAACTCCGGCTCGATGCGCGGCCGACCGATCCTGCTGACGGCACTCTGCGCGGACCTGCTCGCGCGCACCCTCGAGCGCTGCGGTGTGCGCACCGAGATCCTCGGCTTCACCACCCGCGACTGGGACGGCGGTCTCGCCCGCAAGGACTGGATCGCCGCCGGCGCGCCCCGCGACCCCGGACGTCTGACCGATGTCCGCTACATCATCTACAAGACGGCCGATACTGCATGGCGCCGCGCCCGGCGCAGCCTCGGCCTGCTGCTGCGCGATGACCTCATGAAGGACAACATCGACGGCGAAGCGCTGTGGTGGGCACATCAGCGCCTGACGGCGCGGCGCGAGCAACGCAAGATCCTGATGGTGATCTCCGACGGCGTGCCGCTCGACCAGGCGACCTTGTCCGCGAATCCGGGCGGCTATCTCGACCAGCACCTGCGCGAAGTGATCCGCTGGATCGAGCGCCGCGGCGAGGTGGAACTGGCCGCGATCGGCATCGGCCACGAGGTGGGCGATTACTATTCGCGCGCGGTCGCGATCGGCAGCACCGAGGATCTCGGGCCGGCGATGATCAACCAACTGGCGGCGCTGTTCGCGCCGGCGGGCGGTCGCTGACTCAGGTCAGGACCGGCGGGAACCCGGGCGCGCGCAGGTCGGTGCCGAGCGCGTCCTCCAGCAGCTTCACGATCTGGGTGGACTGCGCTTCGCTGCCGTACTGCGAGCGGCCACGCCGGAAGATCTGCTCGGTGAGCCCCGCCAACTCGAGCGGCACGCCGAACTTGCGGCCGTACTCGTAGGCGAAACCGAGGTCCTTGCAGGCAAGATCCATCGTGAAGTTGATGTCGTAGCTGCCGTTGAGCACCAGCTGCCCCTCGGTCTCGTGCACGAAGCTGGTGCCCGAGCTCGCCTTGATGGCATGGAAGGCCTGCGCGAGGTCGAGCCCGCCGCGCTTGGCGAGCATCAGCGCCTCGCCACAGGCGACGAGGTGGATGAAGGCGAGCATGTTGGTGATGACCTTGATGACGCTGGCCTTGCCGAGCTCGCCCATATAAAAGATCTGCCCTCCCATCGACGCCAGCGCCGGACGATGGGCCTCGAACACCGCCTCCTCGCCGCCCACCAACACCGTGATCTTGCCCTGCGCCGCAAGATGCACGCCGCCCGTGACCGGGCACTCGAGCGTCGAGACGCCCTGCGCCGCCGCCAGCGCCGCGACGCGCTTGATCTCGCGCTCGTCGGTGGTGCTCATCTCGATCCAGGTGCCACCGCGACGCAGCCCCTGCAGCACGCCATCGGGACCCGTCAGCACCGTGTTGGAGGCCGCGGGCGACGGCAGGCAGGTGATCACGCAATCGACCTGCGAGGCGAGTTCACGCGGGCTGTCCGCCCAAGTGCAGCCCGCCTCGAGCAGCGATTTTGCGGCGCCACGGTCGAGGTCGTTGACCACGACCTCGAAGCCGGCACGGCGCAGGCTGGCCGCGAGGTGTTTGCCGAGGTTGCCGAGGCCGATGTATCCGTATTTCATGACTGTCACTCCAAAGTTGCGCAGCGGTACGCCGCGCGGGCGAGCCACCGAGGGTCGATCTCGACGCCCCAGCCGGGCGCGGTCGGGATCGTCACATGCCCATCGACGACCCGATACGGGTCGCCGAGGAAGAGATCCTGTTGCCAAGGATAATAGTCGGCGCCCTCGATGGAGAGCTCGAGGTACTTGCCGGCGTTCGGGATCGCGCCGAGCAGGTGCATGGTGCACATCGTCACGAGCGACAGGTTGGCGCTGTGCGGCGTCACCGGCAGACCGGCGCGCTCGGCCATGCGGGCGACGGTGAGTGTGCGGGTGATCCCGCCCATGTACATGACGTCCGGCTGCACGATGTCGACCGCGCGCAAGTCGATCATGCGCTGCCAGGTCGCGAGGTCCCAGTCCTGCTCGCCGCCGGTGACATCGAGGGCCAGCGCCTCAGTGACGAGCTTGGTCTGCTCCAACTGCCAGTACGGACAGGGCTCCTCGAAATGTCCGATACCCTCCTGCTCCAGCAGGCGGCCCACCTCGATCGCCCGCGCGGGCGAATAGCCGCTGTTCGCATCGACCAGCTTGTCGATGCCGTCGCCGAGCGCACGGGAGACCGTGGGGACGATCTCCTCGGTGCGGCCCGGCCACTCGTCGACGTCGCGGCCGCACTCGGCGGCGACGCGCCACTTGAAGGCGGTGAACCCGTCCCGGTCGCGCAGTTCGACGAGACGTCGCGCCTCGTCCCGCGGGGTGATGTCGCGCTTCATCGAGGAGGCGTAGGCACGCAGCCGGCCCGGCTTGCCACCGAGCAGTTCGACGACCGGTTTTCCTGCGATACGCCCCCGCAGATCCCACAGCGCAGTATCGAGGCCGGCGAGCGCGCGACAACGGTAGCTGCCGGGGTACTTGTGCTCCTTCTGCTCGACGCGGTCGATGAGCGCCTGGATGTCGGTTGCATCGCGCCCGAGCACCCACGGCACCACTTGGCGATGGAACACCGTCGCGGTGATATCGGCATTGTAGGTGGAGGTCTGACCCCAGCCGAAGGACCCTTCGTCGGTGGTCAGCTTCACGAAGCACACGAACTCGTCAGCGAAGGTTTCGAGTTTGGCGATCTTCATGGATGGCCGGGATGCTAGCCGAGCGTCCCGAGGGCACGCCGCTCGAAAGCGACCCATGATTGCCCGATTGCGCCGCGGCGCATCGCCTCGGGGAACCGCGCCGACGACGGTCGGACGCTTGGAGGTTGCCGGGCGCGTGTTCATAATCCGGCATCACCCGCAGGACAGGCTGACCGTCGATGGGCGACCGACACGCACGCACCGCCGTCATCACCGGCGCGGCCCAAGGTCTCGGCCGCGAGACCGCGCGGGTGTTGGCCACCGCGGGATATCGCGTCGTCCTCATCGACCTCCAACCACCCGACGCCGCGCTCGCGGAGCTGCGCGCGTCCGGCCACGACGGCCTCGCGCTCTCGGGCGATGTGGCCGACGAGGCCTTCGTGCAGCATGCAGTGGCGGCAACGGCCACGTCCTTCGGCGCGGCCGATGTCCTCGTCAACAACGCCGGCATCAGCCAGATCGTGCCGGCCGAGCGGCTGAGCGCCGCGCAGTGGCGGCGGGTCATGGACGTCAACCTGCTCGGGCCTTTCCTGCTGTGCCGCGACTTCGGCCGCGCGATGCTCGAGCGCGGCAGCGGCAGCATCGTCAACGTCGCCTCGGTGGCGGGTCTGCGCGGGGTCGCGCACCGCAGCGCCTACAACGCCTCGAAGCACGGGCTCATCGGCTTGACGCATACGTTGGCCGCCGAGTGGGGCGGTCGCGGCGTGCGCGTGAACGCCGTCTGCCCGGGCTGGATCAAGACCGAGATGGATGTCGCCGACCAGAGCCCCGACACCTACACCGACACCGACATCATCGACCGCGTGCCGATGGCGCGCTTCGCGCATCCGCGGGATGTCGCCGAGGCGATCGCGTTCCTCGCCGACCCCGTCCGCAGCGCCTTCATCAACGGCGTGAGCCTGCCGGTCGACGGCGGCTGGACCGCCGACATCGGTTGGGATTCGCTGCGGCGGCGCACTCGACAAGCCCCGCCCCAGCCGTGAGGATGGGCGCCCTCATCGTCCCGCACCCATCGACCCGTACCCATGCCCGTGAGCGACCGTTCCCATGACTGACCCCTCTCCGGATGCCGCCGCGAGCGGCGAACGCCGTCCTCGCCGCCGCGCCGCCGCCTCGCCTGCGGCCGACCTGCCGCCGCGCCAGTCGCGCTACCGCCACCTCGTCAACCCCTTCGAACCCCTGAAGGTCTTCTCGGACGACCAGGTCGCCGCGATCCACGCGAGCGCGCTGAAACTGCTCGAGGACCAGGGCATGCGGGTGCTGCTGCCGGAGGCCCGCGAGGCCTACCGCCGTGGCGGCGCCCAGGTGGACGAATCGACGCTCACCGTGCGGCTCGACCGCGGGCTCGTCGAACAGTGCCTCGCGATGGCGCCGCGCGAGATCGTGCTGCGCGCCGCCAAGCCCGAGTTCGACATGCCGGTATGGGGCAAGCACGTGATGTTCGCGCCCACGTCGGGCCCACCGAACATCATGGACTCGGTGCGGGGCAAGCGCGCCGGCACCTTCGAGGACTTCTGCAACATCCTCAAGATCTGCCAGTCGTTCGAGGTGCTGCATGGCCTCGGCGGGCTCGTCGAACCGCAGGACATCCCGGTGCAGTTCCGGCACCTCGAGACCACGCGCGCGATGCTGTTGATGTCGGACAAGATCCCGAAGGTCTACGCGCGCGGCCCCGGCCAGACGGTCGACAACTTCGAGATGATCCGCATCGCCTACGGCCTCACGGAAGAGGAATTCCGGTCGCGGCCCTGCGTGACCACGATCATCAACACCAACTCCCCGCTGCAGCTCGACATCCCGATGGCCAACGGCATCATGGATTACGCAGCGGCGGGCCAGGTGCTCATCATCACGCCCTTCACGCTTGCGGGGGCGATGGCGCCGGTCACCATCGCGGGCGCGCTCACCCTCGCCCACGCCGAGGCGCTTGCGGGCCTCGCGCTCGCGCAGATCGTGCGCCCGGGCGCGCCGATCATCTACGGCAGCTTCACCTCCAACGTCGACATGAAGTCGGGCTCGCCCGCCTTCGGTACGCCCGAGTACGTGAAAGCCTCATTCGGTGCCGGCCAGCTCGCGCGCCACATCGGCCTGCCGTGGCGCTCCTCGAACGCCACCGCCTCCAATTGCCCCGACGCCCAGGCGGCCTACGAATCCGAGATGAGCCTGTGGGGCGCGCTGATGGGCGGCGCCAACTACATGCTCCACGCCGCAGGCTGGCTCGAGGGCGGTCTCACCACCTCCTACGAGAAGTTCATCCTCGACATCGAGATGCTGCAGATGTTCGCCGAGGTGTTCCAGCCGGTCGGCGCCAGCGCGGACGACATCGCGATCGACGCCATCGCCGAAGTGGGCGCAGGCGGGCATTTCTTCGGCTGCGCCCACACCATGGCGCGCTACCGCACGGCCTTCTATGCGCCCCTCGTCTCCGATTGGTCGAACTTCGGCCAATGGCAGTCCACGGGCGCCAAGACCGCCACCGAACGCGCCGGCGACATCTGGCGCCAGGTGGTCGACACCTACCAGGCGCCGCCCCGCGATCCCGCGGTGGTCGATGCGCTCAACGATTTCGTCGCCCGCCGTACGGCGGAGGGCGGCGCTCCCCCGGTCAGCTGACCCAGACGGAAGAGGACTGACATGAAGAACACGGCAAGGGTGGTCGTCATCGGCGGAGGCGTGGTGGGCGTGAGCGTGCTCTACCACCTCACCAAGGCGGGCTGGCGCGACGTCATGCTCATCGAGCGCTCGGAGCTCACCTCCGGCTCGACCTGGCACGCCGCAGGCGGCATGCACACGGTGAACGGCGACCCCAACGTCGCCAAGCTGCAGCAATACACCATCAACCTGTACAAGGAGCTCGAGCAGATCTCCGGACAGTCCTGCGGCCTGCACATCACCGGCGGCCTGATGCTCGCCGGCACGCCGGAACGGCTCGACTGGCTCAAGATGACCGTCGCGCGCGGCCGCTACCTCGGCATGGACCTCGAGCTCATCGACATGGCCGAGACCAAGAAGCGCCACCCGCTGCTCGACGAGAAGCACTTCGTCGGCGCCATCTACGACCCCATCGAAGGCCATGTCGACCCGTACGGCGTGACGCATGCCTACGCCAAGGCGGCGCAGATCGGCGGCGCCGAGATCGTGCGCCAGAACCGCGTGGTCGACCTCAAGCAGCGCGCCGACGGCAGCTGGGATGTCATCACCGAGCAGGGCAACGTACACGCCGAGCATGTGGTGAACGCCGGCGGCCTGTGGGCGCGCGAGGTCGGCCGCATGGTCGGGCTCGAGCTCCCCATCCTCGCGATGGAGCACCAGTACATCATCACCGACGACCTGCCGGAGCTCGCGGGACAGCCCGAACTGCTGCACGTCATCGACTTCGAGGGCGAGATCTACATGCGCCAGGAGCGCGGCGGCGTGCTGCTCGGCACCTACGAGCGCGCGGGCGTCCCCTGGTCGCCGCGCACCACGCCCTGGGACTTCGGCCAGGACTTGCTGCCGAACGACCTCGAGCGCATCGCACCGAGCCTCGAGGTCGGCTTCAAGCATTTCCCGCGTCTCGGCGAAGTCGGCATCCGCAAGATCGTCAACGGCCCCTTCACGTTCGCGCCCGACGGCAACCCGCTGGTGGGTCCGGTGCCGGGCATGCGCAATTTCTGGGTGGCTTGCGGCGTGATGGCGGGCTTCAGCCAGGGCGGCGGCGTCGGCCTCGCGCTCTCGCACTGGATGGTCGACGGCGACCCGGGTGCGGACATCTGGGGCATGGACGTCGCGCGCTACGGCGAATGGGCGACCCGCCGCTATACCAACACGAAAGTGCGCGAGAACTACTCGCGCCGCTTCCGCATCCGCTTCCCGAACGAGGAACTGCCGGCCGCGCGTCCGCTCAAGACCACGCCGGTCTACGACCGCATGCAGGCCGAGAACCCGCTGTGGGGCGACTACTGCGGCCTCGAGCACGCGCTGTGGTTCGCGCCCAAGGGCACGCCCGCCGAAGAGGAGGTCACCTTCCGCCGTTCGAGCGCGCATCCGCATGTCGCCGCCGAATGCCGCGCCGTGCGCGATGCGGTCGGTCTCATCGAGATCTCCAACTACGGCAAGTTCGAGGTCACGGGACCCGATGCCGAGCGATGGCTCTCGCGCATCATGGCCAACAAGGTCCCCGCGGTCGGCCGCGTCGTGCTCACGCCCATGCTCAACGAGCGCGGCAAGCTGATCGGCGATTTCACCATGTGCCGCGTCGGCCCCGAGCGCTTCCTGTTGGTCGGCACCTACGCCGCCGAACGCTTCTACCAGCGCTGGTTCGAGGCCCGCATGGGCGGCTTCGACGTGCAGGTGCGCGCCTGCGCGATGGAGTGGCTGGGGTTCTCGGTCGCGGGCCCCGCCTCGCGCGAACTGCTGCAGTCGCTGGTCGACGAGGATCTCTCGACCCAGGCCTTCCCGTTCATGTCCTTCGGCGCGATGGATGTCGGCCTCGTGCCCGCGCTGGTCGGCCGCCTGTCGTTCACCGGCGATCTCGGCTACGAGATCTGGGTCAAGAACGAGTACCAGCGCGAGCTCTATGACCGCCTCGTCGAGGCCGGCAAGCCGCTCGGTCTGCGGCACTTCGGCGGACGGGCGCTCAACGCCATGCGCATGGAGAAGAGCTTCGGCAGTTGGGCGCGCGAGTTCCGGCCGATCTACGGGCCCTTCGAGGCCGGTCTCGACCGTTTCGTGGATCTCAAGAAATCCGACTTCGTCGGCCGCGAGGCCGCGCTCGCGGAGAAAGCGGGCGGCGGCGAGCGCAAACTCATCACGCTCGAGATCGACGCCAAGGACTGCGACGCCATCGCCGACGAACCGATCTGGCTCGACGGCAAGGTCGTCGGCTGGGTGACCTCTGGCGCCTACGGGCATTCGGTCGGCAAGTCGCTCGCGCTCGGTTACGTGGAGCGTGAAGCGGCGCAGGCGACCACCGGCTTCGCGGTCGAACTGATCGGCGAGCGTCGACCCGCACTGCGCCTCGCGGCGCCCGCGTTCGACCCGAGCGGCTCGCGGATGCGCGCGTGAGCCTGCGCGCTTGAGCACGTCCGCCTATGCGGCTCTGCTCGCGCGCATGCAGCGCGGCGGGACGGTGTTGCTCGACGGCGGGGTCGGCACGGAGATCCAGCGCCTCGGAGCTCCCATGAGCACCGCGCTCTGGTGCGCGGAGGCCAACCTCACGCATCCTGCCACGGTACGTGAGGCCCATCGCCTCTACCTCGCCGCGGGCGCGGAAGTCGTCACCGCCAACACCTTCGCGAGCAGTCCGTTGTTGCTCGAGCACTTCGGTCGTCTCGACGAGATGGAACGCATCGATGCCATCGCCCTCGCAATCGCGCGCGACGTGGCGCAGGCGGATCCGCGTGCGGCCGACCTCGTGATCGCGGGCTCGATGTCCACCATGCGCCCCACCGTCCCGGGGTCTGATCGCACGCAGACCGACCATGGCTGGAGCGAAGCGGCAGCCCGTGCGCTCTTCGCGCGCAAGGCAGCGAGCCTGCGCGCCGGCGGCGCCGACTTCATCATGATGGAGATGATGCGCGACCTCGATTACTCGCGGTGGGCCTGCGAGGCGGCACTCGCGAGCGGCCTGCCGGTGTGGATCGGCCTCTCGGTGGAGCGTGCGGCGGACGGACGGCTGGTCGGCTTCGGCAGGCCGGATGCCGACCTGGAACCGGTCGCAGCGGGCCTCGCTGCGCTCAAGCCCGATGCGATGGCCATCATGCACAGCTCGCTCGATGACACGCCGCCGGCGCTCGAGGTGCTGCGCCGCCATTGGCTGGGACCGCTCGCGGCCTACCCCGAATGCGGGCACTACGCGGCGCCCGACTGGCAGTTCGTCGATGTCGCACCGGACGACTACGCACGCCGCTCGGGCGAGTGGCGACGTCTCGGCGCGACCGCGCTCGGTGGTTGCTGCGGCGTGGGGCCTGCGCACATCGCCCGACTCGGGCAGGAATGCCGTTGAAGACCGGATCGTGCCTCTGCGGCGATGTGCGCTTCGAACTGCGCGGGACGCTGGACGGCGTCATCGCCTGTCATTGCGGCCAGTGCAGAAAGCAGACCGGCCATCACTGGGCCTCGACGCACACCGCCGATGCTGACCTGCACTTCGTCGCGGACTCCACGCTGCGCTGGTATCGGTCGAGCGATCGGGCGCAACGCGGGTTCTGCAGCCGCTGCGGCTCGTCGCTGTTCTGGAAGACCGACGGCTCGACCGTGACCTCGGTCTGCGTCGGCTCGATCGACGGCCCGACCGGTCTGCAGGTGGCGGGCCATATCTTCGTTGCGGACAAGGGCGACTACTACTCGCTCGGTGACGCGACCGGACGCGGCGAGTACCTGAAAGACGGCTATTGACGGCGCAGCCGGACAAGGAGATGACGCAAATGGGTCAGTCCGGACCCGTCCTGCTGCCCATACTTTTTTGGCCATGACCGACTCCCAGACCAGCCCGACCGGCGCCCGCCGGCCGAACGCCCGGGACGCCAAGCGCGCGGCCCGCACCGCCCGTGGCGCAGCCTCCGCGCCGTACATCGTCCGCAAGATCCCGCGCTTCGAGGTGCTGGACGACGAAGGCCTGTCGATCATCGAACGGAACGCCGACCGCATCCTCGAGGAGACCGGCATCGAATTCCGCGAGGACCCCGAAGTCCTCGACATCTTCCGCAAGGCAGGCGCCCAAGTGGACGGCGAGCGCGTCCGGTTCCCAGCCGGCATGTGCCGCGCGCTCATCCAGCAGCACGCGCCGCGGGAGTTCACGCAGATCGCCCGCAACCCGGCGCGCGACCTGCGCATCGGCGGCGACGCCACGGTGTTCGTACCGGCCTACGGTTCGCCCTTCGTGCGCAACCTCGACGAAGGCCGTCGCTATGCGCGCATCGAGGACTTCCGCAATTTCGTGAAGCTCGCCTACATGGCGAACTCGCTGCACCACTCGGGCGGCACGATCTGCGAGCCCGTCGACCTGCCGGTCAACAAGCGCCACCTCGACATGCTGTACAGCCACATCAAGTACAGCGACAAGGCCTTCATGGGCTCGGTGACCGCGCCCGAACGGGCCGAGGATTCCGTCGAGATGGCGAAGATCGCCATGGGCGAGCGCTTCATCGACCCGCTGACCGGCAAACCGAACACCGCGCTCGTCAGCCTCATCAACGTCAACTCGCCGATGACCTACGACGCGACCATGCTGGGCGCGCTCAAGGTCTACGCCCGCGCCAACCAGGGCTGCCTCGTCACCCCCTTCATCCTCGCGGGCGCGATGGCGCCGGTGACCGTCGCCGGCACGGCGACGCAGACCCTCGCCGAGGCGCTCGCGGGCATGGCCTTGGTGCAGCTCCTGAACCCCGGTGCGCCGGTGATCTTCGGCAGCTTCGCCTCCTCGATGTCGATGCAGTCGGGTGCGCCGACCTTCGGCACGCCGGAGCCCGCGCTCGTGCTCTACGTGATGGCGGCGCTGGCACGTCGGCTCGGCGTGCCCTTCCGCTCGGGCGGCGGCCTCTGCGGCTCGAAGATCCCGGACGCGCAGGCGGCCTATGAATCGGCGCAGACCATGTTGCCCACGGTGCTCGCAGGCGTGAACTTCGTGCTGCACACCGCCGGATGGCTCGAAGGCGGTCTCTCGATGGGCTACGAGAAGTTCGTCATGGACGTCGACCAGGCGGGCATGTTCCACACCATGCTCGCGGGCGTCGATGTCTCCGAGAACGGGCAGGCGATGGACGCCATCAACGAAGTCGGCCCCGGCAAGCACTTCCTCGGTTGCGCGCACACCCAGGCGAACTTCGAGACCGCGTTCTACCGCTCGCCGCTCGCCGACAACAACAGCTTCGAGCAGTGGGACGCCGAGGGCGCCCTCGACATGGCGCAGCGCGCCAACCGCCAATACAAGAAGATGCTGGAAGACTACGTCGAACCGCCGCTCGACCCCGCGGTCGACGATGCGTTGCTCGATTTCATGGCGCGCCGCAAGGCCGCCGCGCCCGACTCCAACATCTAGCCCCGCGTCTTCGTCTGCCCCCGCTTCGGAGCTTCCCCGTTTCCGTTAGGATGCGGGGATGAACGAGGCAACGGCACCCACCGGCACCCTCGAGGCCGCGATGGCGCAGGCCCTGCGCCTGCTCGACCAGGATCCCACGCTCGCCTTCGAACAGGCGCGCGAGATCCTCGCCGTGCATCCGGGCCACCCTGCGGCGCTCTTGCTGCAAGCCGCGGCCAAGCGGCGCGGGGGCGATCCTGCCGCGGCGCTCGCCCTGCTCGAGCCCTTGCTGCAGGCACGGCCGGACTGGTCGCCGGCGCGATACGAACGCGCCTTGGCGCTCTCACTGGGCGGCCAGGGCGAGGCGGCCATCGAGGCGCTGCGGGGCCTGCTGCGCCTCGAGCCGACCCACCCCGAGGCCTGGCGCGTGCTCGGCGATCACCTGATGGCGATCGGCGACGCGACGGAAGCCGATGCCGCGTACACCCGCCACGTACAGTGCGCCACACGCAGCCCCGCACTGCGAGAGGCCGCTGCGGCGATGCTGGCCAACGACATGCCGAGCGCCGAGCGGCTGCTCAAGGACCATCTCAAGCAAGTCCCGACCGATGTGCCGGCCATCCGCATGCTGGCGGAGGTCGCGGTGCGCTGCGGCGAGAACCGGGCAGCCGGCCACCTGCTCGACCGTTGCCTCGAACTCGCGCCCGGGTTCCAAGCGGCCCGCTACGCGCGCGCGGTGCTGCTGCATCGCGACAACCAGGCGGCCGAGGCCCTCGCCGAGGTCGAGCGGCTGCTCGCCGCCGACCCCGTGAACCCCAGCTACCGCAACCTGCATGCGGTGCTCTTGAGCCATGTCGGCGAGGTCGAGCGCTCCTGCGCCATCTATGACCGCTTGCTGCTCGAATACCCCGGCAACGCCAAAGTCTGGCTGAGCCACGGCCATGTGCTGAAGACCGCGGGACGGCGGGACGACTGCATCGCCGCCTATCGGGGCAGCATCGCGCGCGAACCGACCTTGGGCGAGGCCTATTGGAGCCTCGCGAACCTCAAGACCTTCCGGTTCACGCCGGAGGACATCGCCACGATGCAGCGCCGGGTGGCCGATCCCGCGATCGGGGAGGCAGACCGGCTGAACTTCCATTTCGCGCTCGGCAAGGCGCACGAGGATGCCGCGGAGTATCCCGCCGCTTTCGAACACTACGACCACGGCAACCGCCTGCAACGCGCCCGCCTGCCCTTCGACCGCGCTCTCAACACCGCGCGCATGCGACGGCTGGAGCAACTCTTCACCCCCGATTACTTCACGCGGCGCTCGCAGGCCGGACATCCCGCCCACGACCCCATCTTCATCGTCGGCATGCCGCGGGCCGGCTCCACGCTCATCGAGCAGATCCTCGCCAGTCACTCCGCCGTGGAAGGCACCTCCGAACTGCCCAACATCATCGCCATGGCGAGATCGCTGCGGCAGCGCGCCGATGACGCCGAGCTCAGCGGCTACGCGGAGGTCCTGACGACCTTGGACGACAGCGCGCTGCGGGCGCTCGGCGAGCGCTACCTGCAGGGCACCCGCGTCTACCGCAAGACCGCGAAGGCCCGATTCATCGACAAGATGCCGAACAACTTCCTGCATGTCGGGCTCATCCACAGCATCCTGCCCAACGCCAAGATCATCGACGCGCGGCGCCACCCCCTCGGCTGCTGTCTCTCAAACTTCAAGCAGCTCTATGCCCGCGGCCAACGGTTCAGTTACGGGCTCGCGGACATGGGCCGCTACTACCGCGACTATGTGGAGCTGATGGCGCACTTCGACGCCGTGCTCCCCGGCCGGGTGCATCGCGTGATCTACGAGGATCTGGTCGAGGACACCGAGCGCGAGGTCCGCCGTCTGCTCGAGTTCTGCGGTCTGCCCTTCGAGCCCGCTTGCCTGCGCTTCTTCGAGAACGACCGACCGGTGCGTACCGCGAGCTCCGAACAGGTGCGCCGCCCCATCTACCGCGACGGCGTCGACCAGTGGCGCCACTTCGAGCCGTGGCTCGACCCCCTCAAGGACGCGCTCGGCCCGGTCCTCGACGCCTACCCGGCCGTCCCGGCACAGCTCGGCTGACCCCGGCCGCGGCTACGACCGAAACCCGTTGCGGCGGGGCAACGCAGCCCTACCAGCCCCCCCTTGCGAAAGGTCACCGATGGCGCAATCATCGGGCCGGGGTCACGTTCGCACACATAAATCTGAAGGGAGAGACGCTTCATGAGCACTCGTCGCGCCGCGCACACACAGCCCGCCTTCCCGGGTTCCCGCAGCCTCTCGCCCATCGCGACCGCCGTACTCGCGGCCGTCGGCGGACAGGCCGCCCTCGCGCAGGACAGCGGCGGCCTCGAAGAAGTGGTCGTCACCGCCCAGAAGCGCGCCGAGAACATGCAAGACGTGCCGATCAGCATCGATGCGATCGGCACCGAGAAGCTCGAGCAGCTCAACATCAGCAACTTCACGGACTACGTCCGCATGTTGCCAAGTGTCGCCGCCACCCCGAGCGTCGGCGCCGGCGCCGGTTTCTCGGCGGTCTACATGCGCGGCATCGTGACCGGCGGTGACGGACAAGCCACCACCTCGCTGCCCAGCGTCGGCACCTACCTCGACGAGCAGCCCGTCACCACCATCCAGGGCAACCTCGACCTGCACCTCTACGACATCGCGCGCGTCGAGGCCCTCGCCGGACCGCAGGGCACGCTCTACGGCGCGAGCTCGCAGGCCGGCACCATCCGCATCATCACCAACAAGCCCGAGGTCGGGAAGTTCGCCGCCGGCTACGCGCTCGAGGGCAACACCATCAGCGACGGCGGCGACGGCTATACCGCGGAGGGATTCGTCAACGTCCCGCTCGGTGACCGCAGCGCCCTGCGCCTCGTCGGCTGGAAGACCAAGAAAGCCGGCTGGATCGACAACCTGCGCGGCACCCGGCTCTACCCGGGCGATGTCAGCACCGCCGCCGACAACTTCACGGTCGACAACGCCGCGCTCGCCAAGGATGACTACAACACCCTCGACACCGTCGGCGCCCGTGCCGCGCTGCGCATCGAGCTGAACGACAACTGGACCCTCACGCCCACCGCGCAGATGCAGGACCAGGAAAGCAAGGGCTCTTGGGGCGACGACCTCAGCAACTTCGCGCCCGGCACCTATGCGGTGAAGCACTACCGTGAAGAGTACGTGAAGGACAAGTGGTACCAGCTCGGCCTCACGGTCGAGGGACAGATCGGCTCCCTCGACCTCACCTACTCGGGCAACTACCTCAACCGCGACGTCGATGCCTCGTTCGACTACTCGGACTACTCGTACTGGTACGACAACCTCTACACCTCGGGCTACTTCGCGGGCCTCTTCCTCAACAACGCGGGCGGACGTCCGAACCCGGCGCACAGCTTCATCAACAACGACGCCTACTCGAAGCAGAGCCATGAACTGCGGCTGAGCACCGACCAGAGCAAGCGCCTCCGCGGCCTGATCGGCTTCTTCTACCAGAAGCAGAAGCACGACTTCGAGCAGCCTTTCGGCAACATCGCGGGACTGGCGGACACCATGCTCATGAACCGCGACGAGCCGAACGGCACGAAGTATCCGGGGGTGGTCTACCTCAACAGCCTCGACCGCGTGGACACCGACAAGGCCGTGTTCGGCCAGATCGCCTACGACATCACCGATAGCCTCGAGCTCACGGTGGGCGCACGCTTCTTCGAACCGGAGGTCACAGTCAACGGATTCTTCGGCTTTGGCCTCGGCTTCAGCCCGGCCCGCGCCCCCTCCGGCTCCGAGCCCGGCGCAGTGGCCAACGGCGGCTCGGGCGCCTTCTCTCCGATGGGCCAGGGGTGGTCACGCAACGGCGAGTACCGTTGCAAGTCGCAGGCCGCCTACAAGGACGCGCCCTGCCAGAACGTGAACAAGGGCATCGCCGAGAGCGAACACATCGGCCGCGCCAACCTCAGCTGGAAGGCGAGCGACGACGCGATGCTGTACCTCACCTGGTCCGAGGGCTACCGCCCGGGCGGCATCAACCGCAACCCGTTCGCCGGCGACTACGTCGCGGACTTCCTCACCAACTACGAGCTCGGCTGGAAGACCACCTGGCTCGACAATCGCCTGCAGTTCAACGGCGCGCTCTTCATGCAGAGCTGGGACGATTTCCAGATCTCGTTCCAAGGCGCGAACGGCATCACCCAGGTGGCGAACGGCCCCTCGGCCGAGGTCAACGGCCTCGAGACGCAGCTGCAGTGGCTGCCGGTCGACGAACTGCTGATCTCCGCCACCGCCGCGTTCTACGACTCGGAACTGAAGGACGATTATTCGAACTTCGACGCCGCCGGCAACGTCGTGTCGGTGAACGCGCCAAAGGGCACTGCGCTGCCCATCACGCCGAAGTTCAAGGGCAACATCGTCGCCCGTTACGGCTTCAATCTTGGCGGCTTCGACGCCCACGTGCAGGGCTCGGTGGCACACGCGGGCAAGGCCGCCTCGCGGCTGGCGCTCGATGCCAACGCGATCATCGGCGACATCGAGGCCAACACCACGGCCGACCTGAGCGCCGGGATCGCCAAGGACAACTACACGATCGAACTGTTCGTGCAGAACGTGGGCAACGAGGACGCGGCGCTCTACAAGACCGCGCAGTGCGCCGAATCCGTCTGCGGCGTGCAGCCCTACGGCGTCCGCCCGCAGCCGCGCACCTTCGGCATCAAGTTCGCGCAGAAGTTCTGACGAACGCTCAGGCCGTCGTGGATGCCGCGGCCGCGAAAGCCGCGGCATCCACCTCGATGAGCGTCGGGCCGTCGTACCGCAGGGCGGCCTCGACCGCGGCGCTGAGCGCCGTTTCGCTGCCGACCCGGCAACCCCGCGCGCCCCAAGCCTCGGCGAGCGCGACGAAATCCGGGTTGCGCGCGATCACGCCGATCGGCGCGATCCCTGACGCGATCATGTCGTCGCGGATCTGGCCGAGCGCGGCGTTGTTCCAGACCACGATGGGCAGGCAGACGCCCGCCTCGACCGCAGTGCCGAGCTCTTGCAGCGTGAACTGCAGACCGTAGTCCCCGTGGAGGGCGACCACCGGCCGTCCCGGCAACGCGATCTTGGCGCCGAGCGCCGCCGGCATCGCGAAGCCGAGCGTGCCGTAGCCCGAGGGGTGGTGCCAACCGCCGGGCGCATCCATCGGGAACGCGTAGTTTCCGAGGTAGGCGATCTGCGTCATGTCGGAGAACACAGCCGCGTCTGCGGGCAGTGCCGCGCGCAAGGCGGCGAGTCCGCGCTGCAGCACGCGGGTCGGCGCATCCATCGCCGCGTCGATAGCGCCCCGATGCACGGGTGCCGCGCCGGCCGCCGTACGCCAACCCTCGCGCGTTGCGCCCGCTGTCAGGCCACGACCGCCGAGCGCCGAGAGCAGCGCTTCGATGAAGGCCGCGGCGTCGCTGCAGACCGATTCGACCGCGGGATGACGATCATCGGCGAGCTCCCGGATATCGACGCGTACCCAACGACCCCGGATCGATTGACGATCTGCGATGTAGATGTCGGTCTCGGAGAGGCCCGTGCCCACGGCGAGCACGACGTCCGCCTCGGCGAGCAGACGCTGCGTCGGCGCGTAGGGCAGTGAACAACCGAGATTGGCCGGATGGGCCTCGGGCAGGACGCCTTTGCCTGCGGCGGTGGTGACGAGGTAACCGTCCAGGCGCTCGATGAGATCCCGCAGGCCCGCGGCCGCAGCCCGCGCGCCGCCGCCCGCGATGATGGCGGGTCGCGCCGCACCCGCGAGCAGCGCCGCCACGCGCGCGACTTGTTCCGCCGGCGCCGACGGCCGCGCCGGTGCGTCGAACACCTCGACGGGAAGGTCGGTGTCCTGCGCGAGGATGTCGAGCGGCATGCCGAGATACGCAGGGCGCGTGCGGCCGGCGCGATATTCGCCGAACACCCGCCGCAGGAAATCACGCGCCTCCGTCGCCGTGGTCGCGGTGCAGCAGAGATCGAGCACCGCCGCCATGACACCGTGCTGGTCCTTGGTCTCGTGCAGTACGCCCCAGCCTCGGCCGAGCGACGCGTTCGCAGGCGTGCTCGCGACCACGATCAAGGGTGACGAGTCCGACTGCGCTTGTGCGACCGCCGTGAGCACGTTGCTGACACCGGGCCCCGAGATCACGAAGGCCGCCGCGGGTCGCCCCGAGAGGCGCGCGTGGCCGTCGGCAGCGAACCCTGCACCCTGCTCGTGGCGCGTGAGCACATGACGCAAGCCACGATGCCGATCGAGGCCGCGATACAGCGCGAGGTTGTGCACACCCGGGATGCCGAACACGGTGTCGATGCCGTTCGCGGCCAACAGTTCCGCGAGGTAGCATCCGACAGGTCTTGCTGCTAGGCTCATTTTCGTGAAGTTCTCTGAATTGGTGACCCGTGTCGCAGGCGACGGTGCGGATGCTTGGCGCACCCATTACGCCGCACAAGCCGCCCAGGAACGCGGCGAAGACGTCATCATTTTAAGCATCGGCGACCCGCCCTTGTCGACCCCGGAACCGGTGGTCGAGCGCGCCATCGCGGCGCTGCGTGCGGGCGACACCCACTACACCGAAGCCCGCGGACGCGCCGCGCTCCGCGAGGCCATCGCCGCACTGCACGAGCGGCGCTCCGGGCAGCGTGTCGGGGCCGACGAGGTCATCCTCGCCTGCGGCGCCCAGAACGCGCTGCTGGTCGCGGCGCTGTGCCTCAGCGGCGACGGCGATGAGGTGCTGACCTTCGATCCGCTCTACCCCACCTACCCCGCGACGCTCGAGGCCTCCGGCGCGCGCCTCGTCCGGGTGCCGCTGCGGGCGGCGAACCGCTTCCGGCCCGACATCGCGGACCTCGAGGCGGCGATCACCCCGCGCTCGCGCGCCCTGTTCTTCGCCTCCCCCGGCAACCCCACCGGAATCATCTTCACGGCGGAAGAGCTCGCCCGCATCGGCGAGCTCGCACGCCGGCACGATCTGTGGGTCGTGGTCGACGAGGTGTACGCCGGACTCGCCCCCGAGGGCCGGGTGCCGAGCCTCGCGCAGGCCTTCCCGGAACGCGTGGTCACGATCGGCAGCCTCTCCAAGACCCACGCGATGTGCGGCTGGCGCGCCGGTTGGATGATCGGCCCCCGGCTCTTGATGGACCATGCCGAGAACCTGCTCATCTGCATGCTGTACGGCCTGCCGGGGTTCGTGCAGGACGCCGCGCTTGCCGCGCTCGAGGTCACCGCCGAGTCCGAGCGACGCGTCCGCGAGTACTGCAGCGCGCGCGCGAGGCTGATGCACGGCCTGCTGCAGGGCGCACCCGGCATCGAGGCCGTCATCCCCGAGGCCGGCATGTTCATGTTGGTCGATGTCCGCGGTACCGGACTCGGCAGCGACGGCTTCACCGAGCAACTGTTCCGCGCCCAAGGCGTCGCCGTGATGGACGGCGGTGCCTTCGGCGAGCAGACCCGCGGCTTCGTGCGCATCAGCTTCGCCACCGACGAGGCGCTGATCGTGGAGGCCTGCCGGCGGATCCGTCAGTTCTGCGAGGGGCTCTCGGCGATCCGTTCCCGGTAGATCCGGCACAAGCCGCGCTCCGGCGCCTCGACCAAGGTCGACCGGGCATCGAATCGCAGCACATCGCGCAGCGCCGCCGCATCGAATCGCGGCCAGCGAAGCTCCACGCCATCGGCCGCCCCGCCCGCGCCGGATGTGCCGGGTGATCCGTAGGTCGCGAATCGCACCCACGCGCGCATCATCTCGCGGGTGAGCCGCAGGTCCGCAGGCACGGTGGGCAGCCAACTGTCGTGCGTCCCGAAGACATACGGCAATTCGGCACCGTGATAGGCACGCAGGTCCGCCGCCGGCCCACCCTCGCGCACCCGGGAAAAGACGTACATCCAGACCGGGCGCCCGGCCGCGGCGACCCCGACGGCCAACTGCTGCGCCGGACAGAGCATGGAATCCGCAGTGGCGAGACGGTCGATGGCCTCGGCCGCATCCGGTGTGGAGCGCAGTTCGGCGCGCGCCTCCGGGGTCTTGAGCACTTCCGCCGCCGCCACTGCCGCGTCGATCGCGGCCTCGCCGGCGCCGCGCTGCCCGGCCGCGTAGTACTCGTTGGCGTTGGTGCCGATGATGAGCTGCTGCAACGGCCATCCGTCCGTCGCCAACTGTTCGCGCAGCTGACCTTTGACGATCACACCATCGACCACCGGCGCATGGTAATGCGCGCTGAACTCGCGCTCGGCGACCTCGAGCAGTTGCGCCGCATCGACGCCACGCAAGGCCTCGAGATCGGGCGGGCGCTCGGGATCGAGCGCGCGTGCGAGCGCGAGTCCGCGCGACTGCTCGGCCTCGAGCGTACGGATGCCGGCCCAACCGAAGTCGCCCCCGCTCTGGATGATGGCCCGGTGCATCAATCCTTGCGCAGCCGGCGACAGCATCAAGGCGGCGATGTCGCCGCCACCGGCGGACTCGCCGAACAGCGTCACGCGGTTGCGATCGCCCCCGAACGCGGCGATGTTCTGCCGCACCCATCGAAGCGCCGCAAGCTGGTCGTGCAGACCGAAATTCGCGGCCACGGTCTGGCCCGCCAACTCCGGGTGCGAAAAGAACCCGAACACCCCCAAGCGATACGCGATCGTGACCACCACCGCGCCCTCGGCGGCAAGCCGGTGACCGTGGTAGTTGGGCTCGTAGGACCAACCGCTGCGATTGCTGCCGCCATGGAAGAACACGAGGACAGGCAGCCGCTCACCCCGGCGTTCGCGCGGTGCCCAGACGTTCAGGTAGAGGCAATCCTCGCTGACGGCGAGGTCCGCGAACACCGAGCGGCTCGCGCCGAACCGCTCGGCCATGCCGCGGTACCAGTCCAGGATACGCATGCTCTGCATGCAGGCGGGCGCGAAGGCATCCGCCTGCCGCGGACCGCCGCGGCCGCGGAAATCCACCGGCGCGCGCCAACGCAGCCGGCCCGTGGGCGGTTCGGCGAACGGGATGCCGAGATAGGCGTCGACGCCGGGCGTGGGCGAGGCGCGGCCGACGAGGGTCTCGCCGTTGGCCTCGAGGCGTGGCCCGCCCGCAGGATCCTGCGGCGCCGTGGCCGACAGCGCGGCGGGCGCCGTCACTCCGAGGCAGACCGATGCCATCAAGGCGATCATCCCGGCGTTCGTGCGCATCACGGTCAAACTCCGTCCCGCCTGCGGCAGGCCCGCGGCTATAATCCCCGCCCTCCCCCCGTCCACGCAAGGACACCCGCTCCCATGCCGGCAAGCCTGATCGCCAGCACCTGGCCGCTGCTGCTCGGCATGGGCATCCTGATGCTGGGGGCCGGCCTGCATTCGACCCTGCTCGGCGTGCGCGCCCAAGCCGAGGGCTTCAGCACCTCGGCCATCGGCATCATCATGTCGTGCTACTACGTCGGCTTCTTGGTCGGCACCGCGCTGGCGCCGCGCCTCATCCGCGATGTCGGTCATGTGCGGGTGTTCTCGGCCTTCGCTGCAGTGGCCGCCGCCTCCGCGCTCGGCCAAGCGGTGTTCGTGACCCCCGTTGTCTGGGGCGGGCTGCGCCTGATGACCGGCATCTGCCTCGCCGGCATCTACGTCGTCGCCGAGAGCTGGCTCAACGACCGCGCGACCCAGGCCACGCGCTCGCGGCTGCTCGCGCTCTACATGGTCGTGCTCTACGGCGGGCTCGGCGCCGCGCAGTTCCTGCTGCTGGCCTCGGACCCGCGCACCGACACGCCGTTCATGCTCATCGCCGCGCTGGTCTGCCTCGCCATCGTGCCGCTGGTGTTGTCCGCGCAGGCGGCGCCCGTGGTCGACACGCCGCGCAGCGTGCGGTTCCGCGACCTCTACCGCCGCTCGCCGCTCGGCGTGGTGGCGGTGATCATGTCGGGGCTCATGAGCTCGCTCGTCTTCTCGCTGGGCCCGGTGTACGCACGCCTCGTCGGCATGGACGATGCGGCGATCGCCACCTTCATGGCAGGCAGCATCCTCGCGGGCGTCGTCACCCAATACCCGGTCGGCATGCTGGCCGACCGCTTGGAACGCCGCGCGATCATCGCCGGCGTCTCCGCGCTCGCCGCCGGTCTCGCCCTCTGGCTCGCCCTCTCGCCGGCGATGTCACCATCGATGTCACCTGTCCCGTCCGGGGCACTGCTCTTGATCGCGGCCTCGGTGATCAGCGGCCTCGTCCTGTCGGTCTATTCGCTCGGTGTGTCGCACGTCAACGACCGCCTCGAGACCTCCGAGATGGTCGCGGCCAGCAGCGCGCTGCTGATGCTCAACGGCGCCGCCGCCGTCATCGGTCCCATCGTCGGCGGCGTGCTGATGGACCGGCTGGGGCCGGACGCCTATTTCGCGACCTTGGCCGCGATCGCCGCGCTGTTGGCCGTGTTCTGCCTGTGGCGCCGGTCGCGCCGCGCGCCGGTGCCGCGCGAACAACGCGGGCCCTTCATCAAGGCGCAGCCCGAGACCACCGCCGTCACCGACGAGTCGCAGTGGCGCGACCCGGCTCACCCCAAGTCGGGATGATTGCCGCGCGCCGCTCGGCGGTCGTACACTCGCTCGCGCCCCATGAGCTCTCCCTCCGGCACCGACGACACCCGACCTGCCCCGCGCCGCGCCCGCACGAGCGGCCGCTATTCGGCGCTGCGCCTGCTGCGTGAGGCGCTGAACGGGCACCGCGGCTGGACGCCGGCTTGGCGCAAGGCCGAGCCCCGCAAGGAGTACCAGGTCGTGATCGTCGGCGGCGGCGGTCACGGACTTGCCACGGCCTACTACCTCGCGACGCAGTTCGGCATCACCGATGTCGCGGTCATCGAGAAGGGACCGATCGGGCTCGGCAACGTCGGTCGCAACACCACCATCATCCGCTCGACCTACTACCGTCCCGAGAACATCCGCTTCTATGATTTCTCCCTGCGCTTGTGGGAGGGCCTCGAGAAGGAACTGAACTTCAACGCCATGGTGAGCCAGCGCGGCGTGGTCTACACCTGGCACACCGACGGCCAGCGCGACCACATGGTCCGGCGCGCCAACGACATGCGCCTTGCCGGGGCCGACTGCGTCGAGCTCGACCGCGCCGAACTCAAATCCCTGATCCCGCCCATCGCGCTCGACAACGGACGCTTCCCGGTGCTCGGCGCCTTCATGCAGCCGCGGGGCGGCACGGTGCGTCACGACGCGGTGGCCTGGGGCTACGCGCGCGGCGCCTCCGAGGCGGGCGTCGACATCATCGAGCATTGCGAGGTCACGGGCCTCCGGCAGGCGAACGGACGCGTCACCGGCGTCGAGACCACGCGCGGCTTCATCGGCGCCGGGACCGTCTGTCTCGCCGTGGCGGGCCACTCGTCACACCTCGCCGGGATGGCGGGCATCCGCCTGCCCATCGAGACGCATGCGCTGCAGGCCTTCGTCAGCGAGTCGATCAAGCCTTTCCTCGACGTGGTGCTGATGTTCGGCGCCGGGCACTTCTACATCAGCCAGTCGGACAAGGGCGGCATGGTGTTCGGCGGCGCCATCGATGCCCACAACACCTACGCGCAGCGCGGCACGCAATGGATCGCCCAAGAGGTCGCGGCCGAAGGCGTCGCCCTGCTGCCCGCGCTCGCGGACCTGCGCATCCTGCGGCAGTGGGCCGGCGTCATGGACATGACCATGGACGGTTCGCCGATCATCTCCAAGCTGCCGCTCGACGGCCTCGTGATGAACGGCGGCTGGTGCTACGGCGGCTTCAAGGCGATCCCGGCAGGCGGCTACACCGCCGCACACCTGATCGCGCGCGGTGCATCGCACCCGTTGACGGCGCACATGGACCTCGCGCGTTTCGCCGAGGGACGCACCGTGGATGAACCCGGCACGGGACCCTTCCCGTGGGCGCATTGAGGCCGGACACATCATGTTGAGCGCGTCATGCTGAGGATCGACTGCCCCCATTGCGGGACCCGCGACGAGGTGGAGTTCCGCTATCGCGGCGATGCCGGTGTGCGCAGACCCGCGGCGGACGCCGACGTCGGCGCTTTCGCCGCCTATGTCTACGAGCGCGCCAATCCGCGCGGCTGGCACCTCGAATGGTGGTACCACGCGGCGGGTTGCCGACAGTACCTGCAGGTCTGGCGTCATACCGTGACGCACGACATCCACGCCGTCGGCACCGCGACAGGATCGCTGCCCGCACCGCCGGGCGCGGCATCAACTTGAGCGCGGCATCACCGTGAGCGCAGCATCACCATGGGCACCATGACGCCATGAGCGGACCGCACCGCATCGCCCAGGGGGCGCTCACCGACGCCACACGTCCGGTGCAGTTCGAGTTCGACGGCCGACGCATCGACGGTGTCGCCGGCGACACCGTGGCCTCGGCCTTGCTCGCGAACGGCGTGCGCCTCGTCGGCCGCAGCTTCAAGTACCACCGCCCGCGGGGGATCATCACCGCAGGCCCTGAGGAGCCCTGCGCATTGATCGACGTGCTGGGTGCCGGTGGCCCGGCGCCCAACCGCCCGGCGACCACCGTGCCCGCGATCGACGGCCTGCGGGTGGTCAGCCAGAACCGCTGGCCATCGCTGTCCTTCGACCTCATGGCCGTGAACGGCCTGTTCGCCCCGTTGTTCTCCGCGGGCTTCTACTACAAGACCTTCATGCGCCCCGGTTGGGCGTGGGAGCGCGTGTTCGAGCCGGCCATCCGACGGGCCGCAGGGCTCGGTGCGCTCGACAAGACGCGCGACCAAGCGCTGACCCACGGACAGGAGATCGTCCACGACCACACCGATGTGCTGGTCATCGGCGCCGGTACCGCCGGGATCACGGCCGCACGCCGGCTGGCTGCGTCAGGGGTGCGCGTGATGCTGCTCGAACGGGACGTGGTGCCCGGGGGTGGCGCATGGCTCGATCCGCGCTGGCAGCCCTGGCGCGATCAGGCGCTGCGGGACCTCGCGGCGGACGGACGGGTCCGTGTGCTCACCCGCACGCAGGTCATCGCCGCCCACGACCACAACGTGTTCGCCGCAGTGGAGACTCTGTCCGCTGCCGCGGACGGCACGGGCACCGGTACAGGCACCGACCTCGGCGCGCAGGGTCTGCCGCGGGAGCGCCTGCACGTGATCCGTGCGCAGCGCGTGCTGCTCGCGAGCGGCGCGAACGAACGCTGGATCGCCTGCGCGGGGAACGATCGTCCGGGCGTCATGGCGGCCGGCGCCGCCCTCGCCTACCTGCGTCGCTACGGTGTGGCCGTGGGCCGACGCGTCGTGCTGTTCGCCAACAACGACTGGGCCTACGAGAGCGCGTTCGCGCTGCATGAGGCTGGCGTCACCGTGGCCGCCCTCGTCGATCCGCGCACTGCCTCCGCGGCCGGCTCGCGCGCGGCAGCGCTCGGCATCCCGGTGCATGCCGGCTGCGTCATCGACGCCATCGAGGGTCGTCGCGACGTCCGTGCCGTGCGCATCTCGAAGAAAGACGGTCGCGCATCCGTCCGCATCGAGACCGACTGTGTGCTGCTCTCCGGCGGCCATCAACCCGAGTCCGCGCTCGCGACGCAGGCCGGCGGGACACTGCAGTGGCGCGAGGATCTCGCGGCCTTCATCGCGGTCCTGCCGGACGCGCGGGGTGCGGCCTGCGGCGCCGCGGCCGGCTGCTTCGGTCTCGCCGCGGCGGCCGCCGACGGTGAGGCAGCCGCAGCCCGGATCGCGGCCTCGCTCGGACAGACCGCGCTCGTGACCGAGAGGCAGACCTTGCCCGCGACGCCGCCCGACCCGGAGATCTCGCCCCTGCAGGCGTTGTGGGCGGTGCCGGGTGGCGGCAAGGCCTTCGTCGACCTGCAGCACGATGTGACGGTCGAAGACATCCGGCAGGCGCATCGCGAAGGCTACACGCACATCGAACACGCCAAGCGCTACACGACGCACGGCATGGCGACCGACCAGGGCCGCATCGGCGGACAACTCGGCGCCGCGGTGCTCGCCGAAGCACGCGGCACCCCCCTCGCCGCCGTCGGCCTGCCGACGCCGCGCCCCTACATCCACCCGACCACGTTCCGCGCGTTCGCGGGCGGCGAGGTCGGCGGCCACCTGCGTCCGCTGCGCCGCTTTCCCGCGCACGACGCGCATGTCGCCTGCGGCGCGACCTTCGTGCCGACCGGTCTGTGGCAACGGCCGCTCGTGTATTCGGCCGTCACCGGTTGGGAGCCGGTGCTGCGCGAATCGCGCGCCGTGCGCGAGGCGGTCGGGGTCGGCGATGCCTCGAGCCTCGGCAAGATCGACGTGCAGGGTCCGGACGCCGGGCGTTTCCTCGACTTCGTCTATGCCAACCGGTTCTCCACGCTCGCGGTCGGCAAGGCGCGCTACGGCATCATGCTGCGCGAGGACGGCTTCCTGCTCGATGACGGCACCACCTCGAGGCTCGGCGAGCGGCACTTCCTGCTCACGACCACCACCGCCAACCACTCGACGGTGCTCGAACACCTGGAGTTCCAGCACCAAGTGGTGCATCCGGAATGGGACGTGGTGTTGACCGACGTCACCGACCAATGGGCGCAGTTCTCCATCGCGGGCCCGCGCGCGCGCGAACTGCTGCAGGCCGTCATGCCCGGACAGGACCTGTCGGGCGCAGCCGTGCCGTTCATGGCGGCGCTGCCCGCCCGGGTGGCCGGCGTGCCGGGGCGCCTGTTCCGCATCTCGTTCTCGGGTGAGCTCGCCTACGAAGTCGCCGTCCCCTCGCATCGCGCAGACGCGGTGTGGAACGCGCTGCTCGAGGCGGGGCGCCCGCTCGGCGCGCTGCCGTACGGCGTGGACGCGCTCAACACGCTGCGCACCGAGAAGGGCCATGTCACCACGGCCGAGCTCGACGGCAACACCACCGCGCACGACCTCGGCTTCGATCGCATGCTGAAGGCCGAGGGCGATTTCGTCGGGCGCGTACTCGCGCGCCGGCCTGCCCTCACCTCGCCGCAGCGGCGACAACTGGTCGGCCTGCGTCCGACCCGCAGCAGCGCCCGGCTCATCGCCGGGGCGATCCTCGTCGATCCCGCCGCGCCCAAGGAGAACATCGGCGATGTCACCTCCTGCACGCCCTCGGTGCTCGTCGAGGGCTGGGTGGGACTCGCCCTGCTGGCAGGGGGACGCCAGCGCATCGGCTCGCGCTTGCTCGCCGTATCGCCGCTGCATGGCGAAGCGGTGGAGGTCGAGATCATCACGCCGCATTGGTTCGACCCGGAGAACAGCCGTGTCCGCGCCTGAACCGACAAACCCGGCAAGCTCCGGGGCCGTGGCATCGCAGACCGTGGCATCGCGGACCGTCGAGTTCGAGGTGGTGCAGGTCGCCGCTTGGCGAGGCAGCGAAGCGGCCCTCCGCGAGCGGCTGCGGGCGGCAGGCTGGGTGTTGCCCGCGTTCGGGCAGTCATGGTCCGTTGACGGCCGACTCGCCTGCTGCGTGCGCCCGGAGCGCTGGTTGCTGATCGCCGAACGCGCGGCGGGACCCGACGGCGCGCTGGCCGAGGCCTGCATGGCCATCGTGGGCGACAGCGGCGCTGTGACCGACCTCTCGGCCGCACGACGCGCCTGGCGCCTCCAAGACCCGCAGGCCCGCCATAAACTGGCCGCCGGTTGCCGCGTGGATCTCGACCCGGCCGCCTTCCCGCCCGGGCAGGCCACCGTCACCCTGATCGCCCAAGTCCCCGTGATGATCGTCTCGATCGATGACGGCTGGCTCTTGATGGCGCCCTCGTCCATGGGGGGACACCTCGACGACTGGTTGCGGCACGTCGCCTTGGGCTAGGATGGCGCCTCGTCGGGTCCGGGAAGGGCCCGCCGACTGCCGACCATCCGGCCGCCACTCAAAGAATACCGCCGTGACCCAACGATTCCTAGACCTGCTTTCCCGCCGCCGCTGCCTGCTGGCCGATGGCGCCACCGGCAGCAACCTCTTCGAGATGGGTCTTGTCTCGGGGGACGCCCCGGAGCTGTGGAACGTCGATCACCCCGACCGCATCAAGCTCCTGCACCAACGCTTCGTGGACGCCGGCGCGGACATCATCCTCACCAACACCTTCGGTGGGACCCGATACCGCCTGAAGCTCCACAAGGCCGAGGACCGCGTGCGCGAACTCAACCGCGCCGCCGCCCAGCTCGCACGCTCGGTGGCCGATGCCGCGGGGCGCGATGTCATCGTCGCCGGCAGCATGGGACCAACGGGCGAGATCCTCGAGCCCCTCGGACCCTTGTCCGCAGCCGATGCGCGGGCCGCGTTCGCCGAACAGGCCGCTGCGCTCGCCGAGGGCGGCGCCGACGTGCTGTGGATCGAGACGCTGTCCTCGCGCGAAGAGGTCGAGGCCGCCATCGAGGGCGCGAAGTCGACCGGTCTGCCGGTCGTGAGCACGCTGTCCTTCGACACCAACGGCCGCACCATGATGTCGTTGACGCCCGCCGAGCTCGCCGCGATCGCGCGCGAGCACCACCTCGCCGCCTGCGGCAGCAATTGCGGCGTCGGTCCGTCGGAGCTCGTCGCCTCGATCCTGAACCTCAGCACCGCGGCCGATCCGGACATGGTGCTCGTCGCCAAGGCGAACTGCGGCATTCCGCAGTACGTCAACGGTGCGATCCGCTACGACGGCACGCCGGAGCTCATGGCGCGCTACGTCGACCTCGCGATCGACTCCGGCGCGCGCATCGTCGGTGGCTGCTGTGGCACCTCACCGGAACATCTCGCCGCGATGCGCAAAGCCCTCGATGCACACGTCGCGGGCCCGCGTCCCGACGCGAGTGTCCTCGAAGCTGCGCTCGGACAGATCAGCACCGGCGCCCGCGCACAGCTCGGCGGCAACCTCGACCGCGCCGCAGGGTCGGCCTCCGGAGCAGGTCCGCGCGCGAGCCGCTCACGCCGAAGCTGATCGGCCCGTCTCCGCGAGGATCGTGGGGATGTGCTGTTTGACCTTGGCGTAACCCGCCGTCGCCTGCGGCCACACCGCCCCGTCCCAGTCGCGACGCCACTCGGCGACGACGATCCCGTTCGCCGCGAGCGACGGCGCCGCCGCCGCCAACCAGTCCTGCAACGGCCCCCGCGTGACGTACGGCGTGACGATCTGCGTGGCACCGACCGCGCTCGCCCATTGCGCCAAGGTCTCCGGCCGGTCGGCCTGCAGATGACCCACCTCGACGCCGGCACGTTCGCCCGCGTCAGCGAGCGCCTGCACCTCGAATCGTCGGACCGATGCCGACACCGCGAGCGGCGAGCGCAACGGACTCGCGGCGAGCGTCGCAGCGGCGCGCAGATCCAGAGCGCGGAGCGGGAAGTCCTCGAGGCAGCAGTCCTCCTCGGTGATGAGCAGTGCGCTCGGCGCGCCGGACCGCGGCGGCGTGACCGCGCGCAACGCCGACAGTGGGGGCCAACCCTCGGGCTCGGTCGCTTCCAGGCCGGCGGCGCCCGCGTCAAGGTCTTCCTCGCGCGGCAGGAACCGCTGCGCCGTGAAGGTGGCGATGTTGCCGGCCCGGGCGCGGTAGGCCTTGCCGCGGGTGTGCAGACCGGCGACCCAGCGCCAACCGAGGGTGTTCACCGCCGGATCGCCGTCGAGCAGGTGACGGAGGAAGAAATCCGCGCCGAGGCGCCACGGCAGGCGCAGCGTGAAGATCCAGATCGACGCGAACCACATGCGCGCGTGATTGTGCAGGTAGCCCGTCGCGACGAGTTCCTGGGCCCAAGCGTCGAAACAGTCGAGTCCGGTCTCGCCGGCCTCGGCGCGTCCGACCGCGCTGCGCAACGCGGGATCGACGTCACGCAGTGCGATGTCCGCGAGCAATCCGTCGCGGTAGCGTTCCCAGACCTGCGGGCGGTGCTCCATCCAGCCCTTGAAATAGCCGCGCCAGAGGACCTCCTCCACGAACTTGGCAGCCGCCATGGGCCCGTGCGCAGCGATCGCCGCATCGACCACCTCGGCTTCGGTCAGGAGCCGGCGGCGGATCCACGGTGACAGCACGGACACGGACGAATGCCGCCCCGGCCCGCGGTCCACATTACGTTCGTCGGCGTAACGCTTTCCCATGAGCGGGACGAAGTCCCGCAACCGTGAGAGTCCCGCGGCGCGTGTGGCGGAGAGTTCGGGCATGCGCACCGCCACGCCGTCAGGCGAAGCGCACCGACACCGAGCCCAGCCCCTCCCAGTCCCCGCGCACCTCGCGGCCGACCGGCGCGAGCACCAAGGCCCCGGTGGTGACGACCTGGCCAGCGCGCAGGCCATCACCGCGGCCGCGCAGGTGGTTCGCGAGCCAGACCACGAGCCGCAGCGGATCGCCGACCGGGTGACGGGCCGCACGCACCGATCCCGTCTTGCCGTCGATGACCAGGTCGATGTTCCAAGAGGCGATGTCCCGAGAGGCTTCGTGTCCGGATCGGGGAGGCGTGAACGGCTGCCCGACGATGAGCCCCGCGTTGGCGAGGCAATCGGCGAGGTTCTCCCCCTCGCTGACCGCGCCCGGATCAAGGTATCGGCTGCCGAAGATCTCGAGGGCCGGCAGCGTCTCGACCGCCGTGGCAACCTCGGCGAGATCATAGGCGGCATCGCGGTGCGGCAGGTCGCATCGCAGACGGAACGCGATCTCGGCCTCGATCAGCGCACCGGGAAACGCGGCGAGCGACAGCGAGGCGCCGCTCGGATGGATCTCGTGCGCGAGGATGGGCGCGTAGAGCGGCGTCTCGTCAGGACCGCCTGCGCCGATCTTGTAGCCGCCCACCTCACCGAGACCGGCGACCACTTTTGACTGCAGGGCGTAGCCCGCCGCCACATCGACGGGCCGGCAGGCCTCGGGCAGCCGCGCGATGCGTTGGCGCCCGCGACGCGTGGCGATCAGCAGCGCGGCGGCCTCCGCGTTCACGGCGATCCCGTGGCTGACGTCGGGTCGGCCAGTTCCTGCTTGCCGCCCGCAGCGAGCTGGCCCGCATCCTCCAACATGAAGCTCGCATCGGCCTCGGCGACGAGGCTGCCGTCATCGACGCGCACGAGTCGCGCCTCGAGCACGACCAGGCGGCCCTTGCGCTGCTTCAGTCCGCAATCCGCCTCCACTTCCGTGCCGATCGGCAAAGGCTGCCGGTAGCGGATCTCGCATCTGGCGGTCACACCGCGCGCGCCCTGCAGGAACAGCCAATTCCCCATGGCGTCATCGAGCAGGCTGAACACGATGCCGCCATGGGTGACGCCGTCGAACCCGTTGTGGTGGCGCTGCGGCGTGAAGCGTCCGCGGCAGCGTCCGCCCTCGAGGCGGAATGCGACCTGCAGCCCGAGCGCATTGTCCGGCCCACAGACGAAGCAGCGATCGGCATCGTCGCGTGGGCGCCCGGTCATGTCCCTCTACCCTGGCCTGCGGCTGCGACGTCCGCGCGACGCGCCGGCCTGGGCCGCCGATTCCTTGGGCTCGGGCAGCGTCACGACCTTGGCGAGTTCCGGGTTCGGGAAGCGCTTGTGCGGGATCGCCATCGCCTCGACGAAGTGCGCCTGGAAACGCGGCTCGATGGCGGTCTCGATCTTCTCGACCCGCCGCACCACCTGCTCGATGGTCGCGCGCGAGGTCGAATCGAGGAGCGCGATGCGCGCGCCGGTCCCCGCCGCGTTGCCGGCTGCGGCCACCTCTGCGAGGTCGCAGTCCGGGATCATGCCGAGCACCATCGCGTACTTGGTGTCGATGTGGGCGCCGAACGCGCCCGCGAGGCGGATGCGGTCCACCCGCTCGACGCCCAACTCCTCCATCAACAGCCGCACGCCGGCGTACAACGCGGCCTTCGCGAGCTGGATGGCGCGCACGTCGGTCTGCGTGATGGCGAGCGTCACCGCGCCGCGGTGCAGCACGTAGGAGAACGTGCGGTCGGCCGGCACGATGCGATCGCTCCGCGCCGCGAGCGCGCCGTCGACCACACCGTCCTGGTTGATGACGCCCGAGAGGTACATCTCGGCGATCACCTCGATGATGCCGGAGCCGCAGATGCCGGTGACACCGGTCGACTTCGTGGCCTCCGCAAAAGCCGGGTCGTCCGACCACAGGTCGCA
>Ga0315903_10001990_pt1 | contig 30714 bp, 30 predicted proteins | sample LakEriMetagenome_7_FD_203524 | JGI IMG/M metagenome (GOLD analysis project Ga0315903, IMG submission 203524) | Freshwater fungal communities from buoy surface, Lake Erie, Ohio, United States - Buoy 2 MA119 | ecosystem: Environmental > Aquatic > Freshwater > Lake | place: USA: Lake Erie, Ohio...
ATAAAGTTCAGCAAGCTTCTTTTGTTCTTTTTCTGACAACTTTGATGCCAAATCTTCAAGAACAACTTCGACTCTGGTTAAGTCTACACGGCGAGATACCATTGATGTATCTTCTTTGATTAAATCTTTAAAGCGAATACTCATTTTATTTCTCCACATACTTCTTCAGTAATGTATAATATTTTGGATTCTCTGTCAAGTGGGCTGCTGCTATTTTTGCTGTTTTTACCACATTTCCGTTTGTTACATCTTGATGTTCCATTTCCACATTCATTCCTTTATGGAATTCTTCAGGGTTAAACTTATATCCCATTTTCTTTAATACAGCGTCAGATATCTTTCTGGAAACTTTCATATTACCACTTCCGACACGACCAATAGCGTGCTTTGGTACGTGGGCCTGGGTTTGCACAATTATGACGAGCTCTAAATGACTTACGACGAGCTGGATTGGACTTCTTGATTCTCATCGTCTTGTCACCAAAGTTGACTTTCTTGACATTACCAGTACTTGGGTCTTTGACGAATACTTTGAACTTCTTAACGTCCCCACGCATTGGTTTTCCAAGAGGAACCTTGCGACCGTGATATTCAGCTTCTTGTAATGGTTGACCAGCTGCCCGTACAATTTCTGTGGCCAAACAACGTGGACAATATTCTTCAATAATATCTTCTTCGTTAATAGGTACGCAGTTGGGTACCATCTTTCCATCTTTCATCTTTCCACCAACTGCCTTATATCCTTCCCAACAGGCTTCATTTAAGTTTTCCATATTATTCTTCCTTTTTCTTAAATGTGGATACCATTGTTGGTTTTCCACCTGGATTTCCTGCCTTACGCTTTCTAACGACTGCTGACCGCTTTTCACCTTTACTCATCGCTGCTGCGGAGCGGGCTGGGCGGCACTTTGGATATTTGGCAGAACCGCCCTTTCGTTCTCCCTTACCAGCTGAAGCTCCACATGGTGGATGCTTACCGGTTTTTGGGTCTTTACGAGAAATATCTACCCACTTTTGACGAAGCCACTTACCAAGACTTCCTTTGGTCTTGTACTTTTCGTCAAGGTCAACAGATACTTCTACAAGTAAGTCAGCAAATCGTATCATACTGGTTTGGATTTGGTTTTGCCACCACGCTTTCGCTTTCTGCGACCAGCGCAATGTGCTCGTTGACTGAAACCTTTGGGGTTGCTACAATCAATAGACTTCTTATATTTCTTAGTCCAAGTTTCTGGAATAAGGTCTGCTAATTTAATCACTTCTTTCCCTTTTTCCAACCACCACCCATACTCTTGTACTTCTTTGCTGCCCAAAGGTTGGCGTATGCCGATGGGTAGACCTTGAACTTAGAACGAGCGGCTGCCTTTGCTTTTGCCCACTTATCTGGACTGGTTGGGATATTACGTTCTAAGATATCACTGATGCGTGTACTACGAACTGCTAAGTCTTCTGGGTCATCCGATGCGGTATTACCCGTTTGCGTTTCGCCATCAAAATCATCTTTGGTAGCATTAAATCCGCCCCAAGGATATGCTTCATATAAATTAGAAAAGAAATCTTTATATTGCATATTATTTAAGGAATTTGAGTTTGTAAACTGTACTGGAAATTAATCCTGCAATTTCATCTACGGTATTGTTTAATTCACCGTCTTGTGGAAGTTGACCACGCAGTTCGTCCACAAACTTTTGTAACCCCATAAAATAGCTGACGGTTGAATCATCTTCCAAAATAGTGTTACTTGGCTTGTATCCCTTCAGAATACCATAACGACCTTGGTAAGATTCTACGTAGGTATCAATCAAGTCCACAATATCTTCATAATATCCTTGTAATGCTTTGTGTTGCGCATATGAAGGAGTTTGAAGATGAAAGATGTGTGCTTGTTCTCTACTAGATAAAAGGATAGAGATAAACTTAACTACCGGTTCCATTACTTTTTACCTTCTTCTTTCTTATGTGGGCGGTATCCCTTTTTCTTCATCCAATTTGCTAATGCCCAAGGATTATCAATTTCCTTATGTTTCTTCATTGCTAATACAGTCTTTTCCCAACCTTCTGGAGCAACTTCATTGACAGATTCTTTCATAGCCGCCATATCTTGGTCTACTGGCTTATCAGTCTTTTCCTCGTCCCCATATTCGTGATAACTGGTATTTGCTTGGTCGAGATTATTTTCAGCAACTGCGATATGGTCTTGAATCCATGCTGGAATATCTTTTTCTTCTGTTCCAATTTTACCCTTTAATTCCGTTGCATGCTTGATAATCGAATCAAGTGTTTTTGATGCCATTGAAACTTCGTGGTCTTCTCCCACTGCCTCATCTGTAGTTTTACCTGCACGAAGTTTTGCTAAATCGTCGGCTTCAATCTTTCCGTCCTTATCAACGTCAAGTTTCTTCTGACCAGCAGTTAATTCTTCCATTTGAACCAAAAGCTCATCAACCTTCTTTTCTTGGTCTGGGGTCATTTGCATTCCCTTGAGCTTCTTTAATTTCATTCCAACCAACGACTTTTTATCAACAGCTGCAGTTGGAGCTGGTTCTTCGTGTGATTCTTCTTTTAATGCTTGTAGATTCACTAATCCTGACAATCTAATCATGTTATTCTCCAACTTCGGTGTAGAAAATTCTGTGGATTTGGTACTCTTTTGTGCTGCTTGATATTGCTTATACAATCTTCTTTTTGCCATTATATACTTGTCATTTTTATCAATCTTACCATCATTATTGACATCAGCATCTTCGGACCCCGGTGGGTCGTGACGCTTATGTGCGTGCTTGTATTGTTCAAAGTTAAAAAATGACTTATATTGCATTATTACTTCCGTTTGTCGTCACTTTTAGAACTGCCACTCTGTCTAAATGCTGCCGACGAAGCAGCAGCCCAAAGATAATCCTTCCACTCATCACCATATTTCTTTCTAAACTTGCTGACTTTCTTTTCGTCACGCATCATTGCTTGACCAATTTTCTTACGAAGTTCAACTTGGGATTTACTCATTTTACGAGCACCCTTACGATTATATGGCTGTGGGACCGACTTTTCGTCTAAACATCCCTCACCTTCGCAAATTTCTTCGGTTTCTTGGCCCATAGTGGTCATCTTTCCAAGTTCTTCACGAATAATTTCACGAATCATATTCTTAAATTCTTCTATTTTCATACCTTATCTCGAAAAATGGTATATAAAGACACTACTATATAAGTATAACGTATTTACAGTAACCACCGTAAATTTTCCTTTTCTTGACCAATTTGCATCTCATACGGATTCTTATTCATATTATTTGAACTGTATACCATAGTTCCTAATTGATACTTCGCCTTATCTATTGCTAATTTGGTCAGCTCGATACCCTCTTGACGTAATCTTAGGGCAGTATCCCGTACCCATAACCCGATACAAAGGGCCAGTACCAAGTCGTCATTGTACCCAGACAATGCTTCTGGACGGCCATTTTTCCAAATAAAAGTTTCTAATTCTGCTATTAATCGACTTGACCGAATGGTAAAAGAATTATCTAGCATATATTCCTTCAATCGGTTAATAATAAGTGGACGAGTACGTTGGGAAATCATAAATCCAGGCACCATACCCCGTTCTTCCTTATGATATTTTCCAGTCATCTGGTGTTCTACGTCTACATATTGTAAGTCTCTGGACATATAAAATAGATTTTTATACCCACGGTCAATAATTTGTTGGATGGCGTTCCATCCTATACTGCTATTGTCTGGGATAAGGAGAGCGTCATTATATTCCGTTGCGATAGACACCAACATATTGCCAAACTGTTTGGTTTCGACTTTTCCTTTATATTCTGCTACTTGTATTGACCGTTCTATATCAATTACGTGAAAAGTGGAATAGTCCTCTCCATCTCCACGGGAAACGTCGGCACAGACAATATAGGACTTTCCAGCTTGAGGATATTCCCATATCCACGTATTTCCATCAAACCCGCCTTTTGTTATAGGGTCTTGTACAAACGAAGATTTATAAAATTCAAGAATTTCTGCGGGGATGACATTGTTACCAGAAAAGATAAAAGACGCGTCATGCTCTTGAATTGCTTGCATTTCACCCATCAGTTCTGTCTGACGGTCACGCCATGCTTGGTCACGTTCTGGATGAACTCTCCAATCCAACAAAATAGGATTGAACCCATTAGATTTTGATTCAGCTTGTTGCCACATCTTATGGAAGAAGTTACCAACACCATTTGGCGTAGACAGTAGAATTGCTTTTCCACCCGTTGACAGTGTACTGGATGCTGCCGTCCAGATGATTTCTGCGTCATCAATGAATGCACATTCGTCAAGAATGAGAAGTGACAATGCTTCAGAACGTCCGGCGTCTGGTGATGATGCGACCGCTTTAATTTGTGAACCATTTGCAAATTGTAAAGACAACTTATTGTCTGTTACCACGCTTCCTCGTAACCACACGGGAAGATTTTGATGCATAAACTTAACTTTTGTAACCAAGTTCTTCGCCGTTTCTTGTTTGGTTGCGATAACTAATATATTCTTATCTTTATGGAACAACATTAACCACAACGCATACCCTGCGACAAGTGTGGAAATACCAATCTGACGACCTTTGAGAACAATATTATAATCACTTTGTTCAAAATCTTTTAATGCGTCCTTCTGATAGTGATATAAATCAAACAACACCCGACCACGAATCGGGTGTTGAATGTACGAATATCGTGATAAGAAATATGACGGGTCTAATGCACACTTCTTAAATTCTTCTTTAATCTTGTCACGTAACTGTTGCGCCGTAGCGTTCATAAGAACCTCTTAGAATATGAATACTTTCAGTAATATTCCACCAATCACACCACCGACGAATGCTTGTTTCCGAGTAATCATTGGAAACAATGGTGGTTTTGGTGGGGTCGGGATGTTGTTAACGACTCGTTGGAGACTATCACGGGAAAGTGTTAAAAGTGTGATAGTTGAATCTTTGTTGACGATTGCGTTGTTTAAATTTTCAATTGCGGTTACTTGACTACTGATTGTTACGGTTTGTTGACTGATAATAGAATCTTGTTTAGGAATAATTAAACGTGCCATTTCAGTTGAGTCCGTAATAGTCTCCTTTAACGAGTCTAAATCTTCACGCAGCACCGTAGTTCTCATACGAGACGCCAATGCCGTTTGTTGTGCGGTTTCTGCCCGAGCCATAGCAGCACGAGCATTATTTTCTTGTATAACAATCTCTGTAGCGAGACTGTCCGCATACTTAGATGCGAGTTCGGATTGTTCCTTGAATTCTCTCATTTGGGCTAGGTAAGATTGTTCTTTCTTGTCAAAATAACTTGTATTGACAACCATTACTATTGCAAATGTTGCGATTGCAGTGAGAACCAGTTTAATATATGGCATGAGAGCGGTTAATGTCTCAGCCGTTAGTTTCGTCGCTTCTAGAAACTTCTTCACCGTTGGCTTCATCGTCTTCTCCAGTACCATATTGTTCTATCGTTACTCTTAAGTTTTCTTGTAACATTTCTATATCTTTTTTAAGGTCTGCCTTTACCTTTTCAATATCAACATCCCACTTTTCAACCATCAAAATTTTAGTTTCGTCCGCATTGATAAATTCTGGTTTACTGACTGTATCGTGGTAGTGCTGTAGTTCTACAATCTTATCACGAACTTCTGCAATATAATTGCGTAACATTATTTTACGTTCATACTCCTCCCATTTTCCTTGGCGGCGAAGTTCGGTTTCATCCTTAATTACACAATCCATACAATGCCCACGAATACGCCAGAATTTCATATCAAATCTATGATTCATTGGTTTACTACACCGTGGGCACCACCATGGAGTTTTTGCTGAGTCCAATTTTGTTACTCTGGTTTTTACTCCGTTTTTCATTTCCCACTCTTTTCCTTCGATGTCAGTCCATCGGTCACCTTCAGTACGAGTTGGTTCTGCTTGTCCCCTCCACCCAAATACTAATTTGCTATCATCTTTATTTAACTTCTCAGCGACCTTACGGCGTACATCATTTAATGCCTGTTCATTTTTAAACATATAACCTCACTTGGTTGCGAATGTCTTTGCTCGTTCTTTACTACCAAAATACTTAATTTGATTCTTTTTATTTTTTCCACCCCAATTTCCACCAACAGTTTGCCACGTTTGACCAGGTTTGTATTGTGACGCGTCATTTGATGGTTGTGTATCAACTGTCGGTTTCTTTTTTGGTTTCTTTTCTAATTCTGGTGGTTTAACTTTTTTCTTTTCTGGTTTACCGTGTGTGTCAGTTACCTTACGTTCTTCTTCTGCTTTTGATGCGCCTTTCACAATTTTATTAAACATTTCTTGGTCAAACTTTCCATATACCTTGGTAAATATTTCTTGTTTCGCTCTATCGGTAATATTATCATCGCCGAGTATCGCACGTAACTGTGTTCCACTAATATTCTTTCCATTAATAGTAAGCTGCATTTCTGGAGCCACTATAAAATATCCCTTTTTTTCATATCCAACTGTAGATGTTTTTGGGTCATACGGTTCGAAATATTTTCCACCACCCAATCTGTCTGCATCCTTCTGACTGACCGCAGTAACATATGTAGTATTTGGTGGGAGCGATTGTAATACTTCTACCGGAGCATATGGATTTTTAACCTGAACAATCATATCTTCTGGAATATCAAACATCCGCGTCATAATTTGTTCTTTGTCCTTAAATCCAAACGGTGACCGTCCAGCTTCGGTCTTATCACTCGTTGCAATAAAGACATTCTCTTTACCAAATTCCTTGACCATAGAATCATAAATGCTGTAATGCCCAGAATGAAATGGTTGAAAACGTCCGGTAAAAATAGCGACAGTTCTACGTTCACCTGGCTTAGTTGGACGTTGAAGCGGTGGTTTTTCTGATGGTCGTTCTTTTGGTGGTTCTACAAATTCCGCATTTCCCTTATCAAATTTTAACGTACCCAAGATTTGATTAACGGGGGCAAATGCTCCAGTAAACTTATATGGCTTTCCATTATAAATGAATACCATACCTTCCGTTGGAACAACTTTATCTATGCCTACCGATTCCAATCGTTCGATTTGAGTTTGTAACGCTGCGAGCTTGTTTCTATCGTCAGTTTGTCTAATTTGTTTGATGGTATCTAAAACTTCTTGCTTTAGCTTTGCAGCCATTTCTGGATTGTTTGCTGATAGGAAGTCCGTGACGCGACGTAATGATAATGCGCCCGTCTTTAAGAAAATACTTTCCAAAGGACGAACAGCTTGTTGTTGCATTTGCTTTAGTTCACTTCCTTCAAACTGTCTAAACCACTTTTTCTTTTCTGGGTCTTCGATATTTTTAACACCAAATTTCTTATCGCCTAATGCCCATCTACGAATAATACCTTCACGTTCTTCTGGTGTCCAGTCAATACCCATATTATCAACCGCGTTTCCCCACCATGCTAGCTTATAATCTTCTACTGTAGAATTGTCATCTAAATCATATTCTTGTTGTAATCGGGTGATTTGACGACCCATATCCTTTAATGCTTTTTTATTCTCAACCGTTTGTGCGTCACTAAAGCTGATAGTCTTGGGTCCACTAATACCAAATGTTTTTTGTTGTTGTGCATTAACCTTGGTAATTTGATTTGACAACGTTCTTCCATCTTCAATAGAACGACCGGTTTCATTTCCTTCTTCGTCATATTCTACTGACCCGTGAAACACTAAAACAGACTTATCATATGGAATAACATTTTTAGTGTCGGGAAACACTATTTCCACATTCATAAATTTTCCACCGTCCGCAAACATCTTATCTCGTTCTTCTGGTGGTAGTTTATCTATTGCTCGTTGTAAATCTTCTGCTGCGCCGCCAAATGCTTTTTCAATATCGCCTCTACCGGCGAACATATTTTTGATTCCGGCTACATCTAACGCGTTCTTTCCTTTATTTTTTACTTGACCTTTATTACGTGCAAAGTATACACGACCATCCTTGACCGTGAACATAATATTCTGTCCATCGAGTTTTTCGGTTACTGGCTCCTCTGCGTCCAGCTCACCGACCAATCCTCGACGAACCATTTCCTTGACATCACGAAATGACAATTCATCGTCTTCATATGGATGTGCCATATGTCCCGCTGCCCCACCCTCACTGATAAGAATCCAATTGTCGTATGGAACATTTCCTTCTAATAATTCTTCAAGGTATACGTAATTTTCGTTTTTCTTATCACGGCCGTGGTCTTTTTTAGCCAACTTCCAGTTACCGTTTTGTGCACCATTTGGATGATGAACATCGTGGTTTTTCATTTTCTTTTTTCCGTATTTCTTGACAGCTTTACGGCGGTCACGGTTACGAGCCACACGGTCTTTGACGGTATCCTTTAGATACTTACGTACCTTTTCTGGATGCCGCTTATAGTACCGACGAACACGTTCGGTACTGGAATCCGCTTCTCTAAGCTCCTCATCATCTTCTGGACCCAATGAATGAGGAAATGCGAAAGCGTTGTCTTTATTTTGTGGTTTAATTCCCTCGGCAGGTGCACCGTCACCTCCAGCTTCCCCACCTGCATCACCGCTTGGTCCGCTTGATGGAATTTCTGCCGGGGGGTTATCTGCCATATATTTATCCCATACCGGTGCATAATGCAACCCCCACACTTTTGCTTGCTTACACTTTTTACGAATTTGATTACCCGAGTCGGTTGGGTAAATCGTACAAGCTTTACGCTTCTTTTCATCTAATTTATATAAACGACGATTGAACTCATCAATGTGAGTCTGCTCTATTGAAACTTCCTCAAATAATAAATTTATGTCAGATAATTTCACGGTAATATACCTAAATCGATGTTAGAGCCGGTAAAGAAAGTTGGAATTGATACCACAGAAAGATTTGTTGAGTTATTATTTATATCAAAAAATTCTATTTTATGTTGTAAATATTCGTTATGATATTCTGTGTTAGGTATCAATATTGTGGCTTCATCTGGAGAAAATAATTCATCAGATGCTGGTTTTAATGATATTTCTGAAAAATACCAGAACCCATTATTTACTACAAATCTTATACCCACACTTCCTTCTGTTGATAATGCCGGAGTGAAATTAAATTGTTGGTCTTGAAACCAGCGCGTTTCCGTTCCAGCATCTATTGTAATCGTACCAATTTTTTGACCCAGCGGATTATTATCAATAATACTAGTTCCTGCTACTCCTATAAGATAAATATCAACTTTTGGCGTGATACCTATTAAATTTGCCGATCCTGATGATTTTTTGTAAAACGCATCGAATTGTAATGTGTATTCTGTTGTGGGGAACAGCAATAATGATTTTTTGTTTCCGATAAAATATCCACTTTGTGACACATATCCATCGTATTGTTGATTATTATATATTGGTACTTCTGCTTTCATAGCTCGTAATAATACGTCATCACTCACTGCTAATGAAAAAGATGTAATTGTTACGCTTGGATTATAATATTCTAACGATCCTGAAATTGGGTATATTGCATTTGAACTGGTTTCTAATCTATAGGAGTACCAATTTAATGATGCGGTGGGAGATATATTAAAATCTCCAATTGGTAAGTCTCCACGAATTGAACTTGTTACCAATAATTCCGTAGTATTTACCGGTACATCCGCTACTAATTTATAATCAGATATATCCGTTGAAACTTTACTGTACACCTTAAATTTATATAGTTCGCCGCTCACTGTATTTAAATTAGTGATACGAAGCTTTGCATATGATATTGGAATGTTTGTATTATTTATACTTAATTTATTATAAATTAATTTTGCACTTGATGTTACTGTAGATGTGGCGTTAAAAACTTGTGTAGAATAGCTTCCACTGTACAAATATAATTTATCAACAATTCTTCCGTCCGTGGTTTTTACCAATTGCCCAGAACTAAATGCAGTTGAGTTATTTAAAATATCGGTTATTGGAATGTATACGTTTGCGCTTACACCATCAACCAACAAAGATCCAGTAATATAGGAACTATCGTAATCTGCAGAAAACGTTGTTGGTGCTTCTGCTTTAAGTAAATATCCTATCTGGTATCCGGAGTACATTGTAGGCGACAAACTTGCAGTAAATGTAATACTTGCAGACGCATATGATGATGTGTTAACATTATATAATCTGTTTTCCTCAGAAAATACAACCGGTGTGTTTTCTAAAATAAGAGGTGATGAACTTCTTATGTTTGGTTCTACTAAAATTCGTTTAGTCCAGCGAACATTATACGAACTTTGCCAGTTTGGAGGAATTGGAGCGCCATCAGCCATCACCGCTGCTTGTCCCATTATGATAATTGTTGCAAACCCAGCAACGGTTTTTTCATTTATTTCTACGGAAACTAATCTAGAATTTCCTTGTGTATATTTTAGTATGGGATTTTGAAATACCGGAAGGCCATCTGCGTCCAATATTTCTATCTGAATACTAGAGCCGGGCTTTAACAAAGGAGAACCTGCTAATAAAAACGAATTTCTACCACCAGTAAAAGATGGCGGTAGATTCGTTATTTGAAAATAAGTAGACGTAGAAGATGTATCTTCAATTAATACATCATACTTTGCTAGATTTTTTAGTTGTAAAGTCTTTCTAGTTTTTGGCATAGGTTCTCGTCTAAAGTCCTAACTCAATATAAATAGTTGAGTTAGACATTAATATACGAGAATCCGTCCTCTCGTTTGATTTCAATTACCTTGTCCACCATATCCCGAGCGGTGTCCAAATGACTGATAAGGACAATAAAATCAAACTGCGACTTCAAGATACCCATCATCGTACCCATAGAACTGAGGTTTTCTGCGTCCAGAACCCCCAATCCTTCGTCAATAATCATAAAGTTCGGTTTTGGGAGATTGGAGGCGTTCAACAACGCTACACGGATAGCCAGACTACTGATGAATCGTTCCATACCCGACGAGTTCTCTAACGGCCAGATACGTTCGTGGTCGTAGTTCAACTTCCCGACGATGTTCTTCCCATCCACTTCAAGAGAGATGGTAAATTCCACGATTTGGGTCAAAATATTATTGATTTCCGACTCAATTGCAGGAATGGCACGGGACATCAGTTCATACGGAATACCGTCGCGACAGACTGCTTCCATATAATACTTGTAGGCTTCATAGGTATCTTCAAGTTCTTCAGCTTCCTTGATTTGATTCATAATATCAGTCTTGGTTGCTTCCAACACCTTGATTTCTCCGTGGAGTTCCCGAAGTTCCTTCTCTAGCTTATCAACTTCCTTCTTGTTGATGGCAATATCTTTAAGGACGCATTGAATCCGTCCCTCTATAATGAGATTATGTTTGATACTTTCTTCGTTTACCTTATGTAATTCAATGTCCTTTTCAATCTGTTCCCGATTGCGGTCGCACTTTTCAATACTGGTAATCAACTTCTGGATTTCCAGTTCTATTCCACTTGCCTTCTTTTGGAACTGTTGAATTTCGTTTTGTAACTTTTCATAATATGCACACAGGTTGACCTTATCAACCAATGGCTCCATCTGTTGTTTGATTTCGTTGACCGCATCGTTTTGCTTGGATTGAAGTTCCCACAAGTCAATCAATTCGTGGGTAACCGTCTCCATATCTTCAATAATTGACTTGTTGTTTTCTACGCAGACGTTACAATCTGGATTATATTTGTAACTTTCCAGTTTAGTCTTGAACTTTTCTTTTTCAGTGACCTTTGATGTGGTCAATTTTAATGCACTACCACCCTTGTTAAATAAAGTAGAAAGTCTGTTATATTCCTCAACCGATTGACGAAGTTCTGGAAGATTTGCGTCTACTAATTCTTCTGTCTTTTCTCTAATAATATTTTGTATTGATTGAAGTCTATTTTCTTCTTCCGATTTACGAGTTTTATATACCCCAATCAGATTATTAGCGTCCACCAATCCTTCTTGTAACTTATCCATATTCAGTTCAATATTAGGAAGTGGACGCTTCTGGTCCTGTTGTTCCTTTAACTTAGTATCCAGAACATCTCGTTCTTCCTTATATTCCTTAATCTTTTCTTCCAAATTATAATGGTCTACCTTGGTAGTATCCAACTTGGTCTGGGTATCCGACAACAGTTGACCGAAATCCATCTTCTTGAACTTCTTCAAGGCTCCTGTCAACTCCTTACTTTCTTCATTCGCAGAATCAAACAACTTATCAAAGATATTTAATCCCATAAACTGGATAAGTAAGTCCTTCCGTTCGGAGTGTGACTTGTCAATAAACAGCGCGTTTGCCGTCTGACTACTCAACGTGGTCAGTACGAAATCCTCATAACTACCGACATAGTTACGAATATTAGCATTAGTATCACGGCGGTCTTCACCGTTCAATGAGGTATGCGTACCATCCGAATGCTCCTTCCAGAACGATACGTCTACCTTTACATCACCCGTCTTTTTTCGTGTACCAGTACGACGAATATAGTAAATCTCTTGGTTGATTTCAAACTTCAATTCACATTCAAACTGGTCCCGACGATTGTTCATAATATGGTCACCACGGAACGCACGTGGAGTCTTGTCGTAGAGACAGAAGATAAGTGCGTCCATAGATGAACTCTTTCCAGATGCGTTCTGAGCAAAGATACCGTGGATGCCCTGCATATGTTCAAAGTCAATCTCGTTGTTCTCACCATACGAGAACATATTGGAGAACGTGAACTTCAACGGACGCCAGTGGATATTCCGTGACTGGTCATCGTGACTAACTTGTGCATTCAACATCGTGTTGACATTGATAATCTTCTTCATCAATTCGTCATCAACGGTTTCGTGATTCCGTTGAATCCAATCTTGAATCAACGTATTCTGCGTATTAACGTTCGTTACATCCGTAGTAATATGATTGACCTTTCTATCGGTCACCTTATTCTGGTTGAATCGGTTCTTATTGATACTCAGGTCAATGATGTTGTACCGCTTCCGTAATGCCGCAGTGGTCTTCTTAATAAGTGACGTATCGGCGTTCCCCGTGAACAACCGAAGTCGAACATTCTTCGGCATATCCGATGGGAACGCAATCTTTCCTTCTTCCAATTCAAGGGTATAATACCCATATGCGTTCGGAAGTTCGTTGAATACGTGTGTACAATCGTCCACATTCCACGAACACCATCCGTGATTCCGTAAGGATTCGCCGTGGTTCTGTTGGATAAGTGACGAGGAATAGACTATGGCGGGATTGCTTTCTTGGAGAATCTGATACTTGTGGATGTCACCGAGCAATACGATATCGTATCCCGCAAACGTGTCAACACTTACGTGACGATTGGTGATGACATACTTGATATCGGTCTGTGCGCCGTGGACTGGTCCGTGGTACATCGCAATCTTTTTTGCGGTTTTCCGACAGTCGTGAACATCAGGCCATTGCTCACGATCATCCAAGATAGAGAATACTGCAAAGTCTACATCAGCAACTTGGTAAATACCAGAATGCTTGAAGTAGTGAAGATTTGGATGATTGAGATTCTTGATAATAGGCGTCAAACTATCCAGCCGATTCATATTGGACAGATTGAGGTCGTGGTTACCTGCGATGATAAAGGTCGGAGCGATATCGGCAAGATTACGGAGGAACTCTGACGCAAGTTCCACCATCTCTGGACTCATATCGGTCTTAGCGTGAAGGATGTCACCCGCAACGACAATCACTCCGTCACTTAAATCTTTCTGACGGAGTTGGTCGTAGAATGTATTGAACGCTTCACGGTATTCATCGTGACGCTTGAACAGTCGGATATGGATATCTGCGGTATGTTCTATTTTTCGTAACTTCTTAAATGGGACTTCAATCTTCATATAAGTTGTAACCTTTCGCTGATATAGCCTTTAAGGGAAGTAGATTCGCCTGCTTCTATACACTTCCACGTTTCATTGAAACCTAACTCCGATGGGTCTTTCTTGTCAAGGTTGACCAACTTCACGTGCATATCGTGTGAGGTCAGTTGACGTTCCATTTCCATCGCTTCGGTTCGTGCATCATTATCCAGTACAACATACACTTCTTTGACATTGTTCTTGACCATTTGCTTCAATAGCTTTTTGGGTATGAATTTACCCAAGATGGGTACGGCGTTCCGACGAATGGCGATAGCGTCAAACACCCCTTCACAAAGAACCAACGGCATCTTCCAATTGATTTGGTTCTCAAACATCACCACGTTCTTTGAGACTGGTGGATTCTTATATTTCATTCCACCGTCATAGAAACTTCTGGCGATGAAATAGTTCAACTTGTTGTTCGCATCGTATGATGGAATGATGATACGATGTGCGTACGGACCCTCTATCGTATACCCCATCTGATACCGAATAATATCATACCCCGTGATACCTCTATTCTTCAGGTATCTAATAGCGTGATTGTAATGAATACTCTTGGTAGGAACCCACAACGGTTTGAATCCAGGCGGAAGATAGAGGTCGGTAACTTCATCTGCCGTTTCTACATAATTCTTTACTTGGTCATCCGATAGGAGTGACCGTAGTTCTTTCATTTGAGACGGGGATACGTCCAGTCTCTTAAATAATGTTATTAAAGAACGACCCTTTGCTCCACAATGCCAACAATGGAACATATTCTTCAATACATTAATAGCAAATTTTCTCTTGTGATTATGGCAGAAAGGACATTGGAAATAGTGTTCACCATTTCCAAACTGTTTAAAATCACCTAATATTTGCGACAAAAGAGAGATTAGATTCATAATATAGAATCTAACCCCTCTTCGTCAAGTTGTCAAGTTTTTCTTTTTATTCAACGGTCTTTTTGTTGACCAATTGGAAGAAGTGTTCTGCGGGTATGACCGCGTACACTGGTGTATTGTTTCTCTTAAAGAAAAGAACGGGAGTCGTTCCATCTTTCGTATTCCCTTCTGCTTGTTCCAGAGAAGCCCAGATGTTCATCTTTTCTTGGTTCTTACATTCTGGAGAGTAAGGAAACACCTTGCGCGCCGCAGGTGACAACTTGATATCTGTCCCACTGTCACCCATCAGCGTTGAAACCACATCATCTGGTTCCAACTGTGTGAAGTTTTCCAAAATCATATCTCGTACTGCGTTTTGTAACCGTTTACCTTTGTTTTTAGCCGAACGTGGCTTCATAATAACCTCTTTATTTTAATTAACTATTGGTACTGTATAATGCACCTGGTGTGTTTCTTACTTTATCCGACGTAGCATACTTAGTCGTATCCGTTCCTTGTGCGTTATACAAATGTACTACTTTTGATTTAAATGTTTTTAATGGACTACTATATAGCGTTGAATAGTACTTAAACGCCGAAGTGGTGTTAAACGTTCCGTTTGTGGTATCATCGCCGGTTGCTTGCGTGACAACTTTATCACCAGGCGTACGGTTTCTAACTTCAGTTTGATAGGTATTTGGCAAATAATCTACCGCAACTTTTCCTTCAGATTGCTTGACAGGTGTATCACTTGCTCCTACTCCTAAAATTGGTTTGAATGCCCAACTTTCGTAAATATCTTTAAGTGCCATAAGAATCCTCAGGTGTCAAATTTGACAACAAATGTTTGAACTGCGTAATCAGTACGCTGTATTGGGTTCGATATCTTTGCTACAGCCATTAATTCATTATCTTGATTATATAACCCAATTGTCGTAACGTATGGATACAAACTTTGTGAAGCCATTAACTCTAACGGAGTTGACGTAGATCCCGTAAACATTGATTTAACCGTTGATGGATTGTATATTGAGTACGTAAAATCGGTTGGGTTTAATTTAACCCGAACCTTATGCTCAAATAACTTGACAGATGATGTAAATTGTACTTGAACATTTGTTCCACTAACAATACAAATTCCATCTTTTGTAAGTCCACCACCAGAAATGCTTGATGTTGGTTTTAATACCGCAATACCTTTATCATAAAATATACGTCCAACTATACTTCCCGTCCCCGACGATGATGCTATTAAATTGCCAGACCCGTCGTCATATGATTGAGAAGTTCCAACATTTATCGTAAACGTTCCAGGCTTCACTTCTTCGCCAAAAATATCCTGTGTTATGCTTACGACAAATACAGAACCTGTTGGTAAATATGATGAAGTCAGTGTACCGTATGCCGCGTATGGTATGGGTGAATAAAAGGTTTGCAGTATTGAATCATATAATTCTTGTTGCGTATTTTCTACTCGCAAACCACTACCCGTCACATATTTAACACCTAATGATATTTGAACATCGACAGAATTACTAGTGGACCCCGAAACATATGTGTAATTATGTGGAGCATAAGTACGAAACGGAGTTATGGTATATTCGTTCGGTGTTAAAGATTTATACGCAGTAACAGGAAGCGTCATAAGTGTCCACCTGAAAAAAGCGGTTTAGTAATCTAAGCGAACGCGAATCAATGCTTCTTTATCAGTACTCTTTTGAATAGGTCTACTGAGTTTTGCGACTGCTAGTAATTCGTTTGAATCATTGTATAATCCAATCGTTGTAGCGTATGTAATCGGCTTAACACGGAATGGTTCTAATACTGTTTGTGGATTTGATCCTGTGTAATAAGTTGGGTTGTTTGAGTAGTTATAGTCTCTATTCTTTAGACGAACAAAGTAGTTTGTCGATGTAATACTTTCCGCAGAACGGGCGATAAATGCTTTTCCTGCTGCCATCGATCCGGAAATAGAACGTACCAATGCCACGTGTTGATATTGATAGTCAGTGGCCGCGCTTCCAGTATATGGAGCAAATGGTACAGTAAGTAATGTATCTGCATCTAATGTAGTTGAATTTGACCCACTAAATCCGACAGAAGAACTGATTGCGGAAGGATTAAGAATAATTACCCCGTAATCTGGGAACACCGTTCCATAAACTGTAGTGTCTGTAGTATACAATCCACTGTCGATTGACCCCGAACGAATATTATAGACGTTGTTTGCTATTAAATTCCCTACCACAGACGTACCCAACCCACTGTCATCAATGAACGTAAATACGCCCTTTGAGCCAGACAATCCCAATTGCCAGTTACCTGGGTCTATAGCCTGGCGTAGTCGTGAGCGTTGCATGTTGATTACATAGATATCATTTGACTCAGTTCCGCCAAATGAAAAACGGTCTACGTCTTTTGCTAATAAAATGTTGCGATATTGTGCATACGTTACTTGTGTTGGTAAAGTTGACGTATTTAAATTAACAAGCGTAGGAGAGCCTCCTCCACTTACGTGACCGTATGCCACAGAAAATTGTATGTCGGATGTCGTTATATTTGACCCGTTGTAAAGGTCATAATAAAATTCACCAGAATTAGCAACTTGCGCACTTGATGTGTATATTGCCGATAAACTTCCAGTGTCCCCAGACCACATTCCGGTAGTTACTTCCGTACCACGGATTGACGTAATATCATTTTCTTGGTCTAGAATGGTAAATGTATTGTATGCCATATAATATTCCTAAAATTAATTATGATGAAGCTACAGTGGACAACGTAAAGTTAAATACTGCGCCAGACGTTCCTCCAAAAATAGAAACTGACGTTGATCCTGTTTTGTCCTGTGCCTTGATTATGAACGATTTACCATTCGCCACGATAGACCCTCTACTGTTTGTTGCCACTAGTCCAGTGGCAGGGTCTACTACTTCTACCGTTGCCAAACTACTATCTGCCAAAAGTAGGGTATAGCTACTTTCTGTTTCAGAAGCGTCCGACGTATACGTTGTTGTTGGTGTTAGTGGAAGTTCCCCTTCTCCTGTAGTCGAACTATAGTATAGCGTAACCGTGGATGCTTGCGTTACGCCAGCGTTTCCAGAGCGAATTTGAGGTATTACAACGTTTCCGAATCTGGTTAAGTCGTCACCTGTAATAGTGACTAGCTTATATCGCATAATTTGAGTTTCGTCAGGAGTTGCTTCTAGTACAGGCATATTTTCAATAATAGCACCGTAGTAGTTTGACCCAAGTGGATGTGCGGTATTATAAAGTCCGTAATCTACTTCGTCATCTGCCACCGCAAACTTGGTAATTTGGAAATTACCTGTGCCGGTACCCTGCGACAAGAGTTCCCGTCCACGATTTGTTAAAATAGCGTCCACAGTGATTGTGGATTTATCTAGGTATCCCATTTCTTAATCTCCTGAGTAAGGTACATCTACTATAAGTATAAAGTATTTTGATTTAAATTCATTATTGTTGAACGCTTAATGCTCCCCCGCCCCCAAACTTGATAGTATTTGTTTCGGTAGGAATGTTTACGGTACCTGTTCCCGACTGTGCGGTTGCTGTAGTAGAATTTACCACCACAGTATTCGTACCAGATAGTGTTATAATAATTGGAGCTGATTCATCAAATATCGTACTTGTGATTTTACATCCAATATAATTTCTTCTTTTTAGGGCAGTCGTATTATCTCTGTTGAACTTATAATGCCGTGGTAAATATCCCGTTGGTAGTAAATTTGCTGGTTCGTATGCGAAATAGTGTAAGTCTATTACTGAATTTATACTGTTAGCTGTGGTGTTATCTATATTATAGTAAATATTAGAATCTGTGGTTTGGATTAGCGTATATGGAAACACATCGGAAGTTCCGTCTAATACCGCGTCAAATAATACGCCTGAGTTTATCGTAGGCGCCGTACTAAAGCTTCTAGATGCATCTGCTGTCAAATCCGTCAAATTTCTATACATTCTGATGCGTAGTCCGCTCGTACCTTCAACTGCGTATAAAGACAAAATATTTGCAGTTTTAATCACACCGGTGTTGTTACTAGACCCGCTCGTATATGTTTTAAGTGGTATTGTAGCAGTGTCTCTAATCGGCGGATTTGGGATAGAACCTGAGTTTAATAAGGTAATCGGTGCAAATAATTGATCGATTGGAGTATCCACAATCGTATCCAATTTTACTAAATATTCCGTTTTGTATTTAGTATAAATATCATAACTATAAATTCCAGTTGCTTTATGGAAATACGTAAATGTACCAACGTCTTCAAAATCTGAGCGTGGAGGAATATCGTAAAATGGAGTTAGTGTGTTTTGTTCGGTTGGAATAACCGGAGTCCCTAAATACGGTGCTCTTGCATATCCCGATGAAGTTGTACTGGAAGATACTCCGCTATTTATAATACTTTCTAACGTAGAATATGAACTATTTTGGTCTAATATTGATGACGTTACGTAATAACTTCCAACGTTTTGTAGTACCCGTTGGAATGGCGGTAATTTATTTGATTTAGTACTTTCCTTAACATCAACACTACTTGATATTGCAATAACAGCCGTAATAGGTAGTGTATCTCCTAACGAGACTGGCACTAGACTTATTGGCTCCAATGGGGAATCAAAGTCATATGCCCCAATTCCTATCGAACCGGACCCAGAGATATATGCATTAAACTTTTTGGTTTCCGTACCGTCCACCGCAAAACTACGTATAGTTCTGTCTCTGTTTCTGGACAACACCGACGATTCGATAACGATACCGTCCAATAATTTACTGCGAGCCGGAACCATTTCTTCGGCCATTTCACTTGGGCCTTGCGTCAAATCTTTAAAGAATCTAATATAATCGTTCGGTTTAACAGTTTTGTTGAAATATTTTATATAATCTTTTTCTATAGATTGAAGCGCAGAATAACCAGACCCCGTTATGTATCTGGGACTACCAATTACATTATTTACGTCTACTACTCCCATAGAACGTATAATATTTTGATTAATAAAATCCGTCGGCGACACTGCAAATGAAATTAAATTTTGTCCGCTGTTATACTGCTTTTCTTGTACTTGTTTAATGCTTGTATTGGGGCTCAAAATGCGAGTACCCGTGTTATCTATGAATTGTTGATTAAACGTTGGGGGTGTCGCAACAACAACTTTTTTGTTAGTATATATTGTTGACCCTACAATTGGTGTAAATTGTTTGATACTTCTTAATAATCTTGTAAATGATGCTGTGGTAAATCCTGTAGCTGGTAATGTTGCTACGATGGCAACATTTTGATATGGACTCTCATTTGTTACCGATGACGTAATAGATGAAAGTGGTTGACTAAATGGTACATGTACATACAATTTTGCATACGACGAAGTATAATTAGTACCATAATATGAACCAGGATCATACGCTTGTGCTACAAAGTCATCATTCGAGATATTTTCTCCCCAAACGCGGAGTTCGTCTACAATTCCATCAAACTGATTGCCTAGTTGTATTGAACCCGACCCCCCAACATAAATGTAAGTGGTGCTATTCCACAATGATGATAGGTTAACCGAAGCAGATTCTTGGAAGAGAATTTGGTCACCGTCTGTTTGAATAATTGATATGTCACCAGATTGACTACGTAACATAATGTTAGTATAGTCATCACTAAATAGTGGAAAATAACTACTAGTCGCAATAACGGTTCGACCGGACCCACTAACTACTTCAATTCTTCCGTATGTTATTCTTTTAGAATTGTCAAATGTAAAATATGTACCATTTATGTATTGGCTTGGTACAGCGGTTCCGGACGGATGTGGTACTAAATCCACCGCCCAACTATTCGCTGTTATAATTGAACTACTTCTACGTAATATTGGATTGAATGAAAGTTGTACCGAGGAAGCAGTTATAGAAGAAGATACAAATGGTACTCTTATATGATTTTCAGCTGACCCAGTAAATCGTAATCCGTATGTTAATTCATCCGATTGAATGTAATTATTAGCCGATGGAGATGTTGTTTCTTTTATTTGTAGAACTGGTGAGTTTATTCCGTAGGTATTAAGTAACGCGTCTAAAGACGTTCGTGACCCTTTTGTTTTATTAAAATATACCATGCTGTGGAGGAATCGCTTCCACGTTTCTGCTACATACGACCGTGAACCACTTTCGCCAGTAAATTGTGCATTAAAAGTTTGTAAGCTTTCGAGTGCATATACATTTGGTAGCTTTAATCCAAATGATTGAGCAACTTCGTATACTTGGTCCATTGAAAGTACTTTCAATGGGTCTATATTTGTCGAATATATGTTAGGAAATTGGTCAACATATACCTTAATATTATCCATCAAGTGGCCAACCATATCAAATAATGTTAAGAAATCAGTTGACTGGCTATCTTCTTGGATATGTTTTGGTAAATTTAAAATTAAATAATTTGGATTATTATCGTCATACCTTTGAGCAATGGCAGATTGTGCCGTTAGCCAATTTATAGCAGGAGTACTATACGGACTATACGGAGTTCCGTCAGCTTGTTTTGGCCACGAACCAGTTACGTTATATTCTACTTCTCCCGTTACATAAAATGCACTGGCAGAATACGCTGTTGACTCTGTTGCATAGTATAAGAACTGTTCGTATGGGTCAAAATTTCTAATGATATTTTCTTTTTCTTGTGCCTTAAACTTTAGCGATATAGTACTACTTGACACACTAGATGAAATACTTGCCGATGTTAGCTCATCAATCTTTATAAGTTTTTCATTAAATGCTTGTAATCTCTTATACGCAGAGCCAAAGTGCACGAAATTATTATAATCCGTAAACTCAATATTCAACTCTGATGACTTGAAGTCGCCGGTAAACCAACGACGAAACACAGTGTCGTCAAATGAAACCGTAGTACCATTAATAATCGTGCCCGCAGAGCCAGTGGCTAATCCAAGACTGGTCAACGTAGTGTTTGTCGCAAACATTTTACCGTCTATATAATTTCTGGAGTCGATATTATATGGACGTAAGTATGGAGTTGTATCTTTTAACGGTGCTAGTTCAAAATTAATGATATCGATTACGGTTTTTGCTATTTCTCTACTAATAAACGCAAACGTATCTGTTACTATGTTAGTGTCGAGCGGCCTAGTAAGTTTTAGTTGGATAGACCCAGAATCTTTAGGTGCAAATCTCCACGATTCTGCGATGTATTGTCTATCGTTGCCTAAATTCAGTAATGTTTTGTATTCTCTGTTTTCATCGAAGAAGGTAGATGCTTTTGTAAAAATAGAAGTATTTACAGCACTAATCAAGGATTCCAGTAACGGTACTTGTAGTTTAGTAATAACTAATGTCACTCCTACAGTTACTTGCGTCTTTGATGCTGGGACTTCTACGAGCGTTGGAATAGTTTCTTGAGTATCCGCGTCTAAATATTCAGCCAATCCTTCTTGTCTATTTAATATACGTTGCGTGATATCCTTATATTGACCAAGAATATCCAACATATATTTCATTACGTTGGTTTTGGATTGTGATGTAGCAAATTTATCACTAAAAGGAAAATATGTGTATACGTCTGTTAGTTTATTTCTAAATAAAATTCTATTGAGTTCACGTTTTAACTTACGAACCATAGCTCCACTTAGACTTTCACCACTTTCACGAAAATATTCTGATATTTGATTTGAATTAAACGCGCTCCATTGACTTATTAAACCTTCAAACTGAAGCTTTAAGTCATCCAACTCAGCAACATCAAATACTATTTCATATGGGTACTTAGAATCGATGGTATATCTATCACCGAGTCCTTTTTGACCCTTATTATAAGTTTGTTCTAAAAATGTTGGACTCTGCCAAGTGACACGTATTTTATGACTCATTTATTATCTCTTAAAATTCATTATTTTGTGTATCACCACCTGCATTATTACTTCCTCCACCACCAGGACGGATTCCTCCTGCTCCACCACTACCACCGGCCGTAGTACTCGTACCATTACTGTCTACCGCACCCGTAACTATTTGACGTATCATAGCTATTAAATCAAACGTTATAGATTCTGATTTTGTTTGTGTTTCAAAATTTTCTAATGTGGTACCCAATCTTACTATTAATTCTCTTGATCCCGTTGGTGGGATAATTACTGGATTGTTTTCATTTACCAGAGCAGTACTTCCGGACCGATATACTTGTAGCACATCACTAGATACCATAGGAACTACTTTTATGTAAAAATCTGAAGAGGAATTTGCAACAGTAATTGGTATGTCCGCTGGAATTGTGTTAGTATTCTTGATATACGTGACTGTCAAGTTATTTGTTACTAAATTTGTTGAGCCAGACGTTATACTAAATGCTCTGGTTACGTCTGTTTGTGTAATCGCCATAATTAGTCTCCCACCACTAAGTCATACGGTAATTGACTTACTGCTAACTTATTTTGATTAATATACATTTCATACTCTGTAGCGAGAGAACTACTTACAATTAGTGATAATGTTTGTGTAGTAAAACGTGTTTTATTTTCATTTAACAAATTTGTAACTTTTTCTTTTGCAATTACGTAGGCTTTATCTAATATTTCTTGACTTATGCCGTACACGCTTTCAAAGTTATATTGGTCGATTTGAGCTTCCATACCTTCTGGTAATTCTAATCCAATTGATTGCGATGTTAGTACACTATTATCCGCTGGAATCATTATACTTTCTGACTGATTAAATGCCTGCTTTAAGGCGTCTATGACCCAAACCGAATTAATCGATGGTAAAACAAACTCTGTCATTAACTCTTGCTGATTTGTATCAATTAATTTTAATTCTATTTCAGTACGTGACGTAGAAATTCTATTTACTTTCAACAATCTATCATCGTAACTTCCAATTTCATCTGCAAAAAAGTTAAGTGTAACCGAATATTGTCCTGACGGTAGATTTAAATCTTGAACTTTAGCAAAATCAATATACAATAATTTACGTAAACTATTATCGCTATATTGTAAAGTTTCAGTAAAAACCGACCCACTAATATTTTTTACGACATCAGAAAATATCAATGAGTTATCGGCTAAACTATATAAATTAACTTCAATATTGTTTTGCAACAATGCTTCAGAGAAATCCGCAGGGACTTCCATATCTAGCAAATCATCTTTCTTGTTTGCTATGACACGGGATACGTTATATCGGGTATACGAATCTGATAACTCTTGTAAATTAGTTTGATAATTTTCTTGTTCTGCCATTAGTCTAGCTCTTCAAAATTTTTATTTATTCTTGTCAACCACACATTATAGTCTAACTTTTCTTTATAAATTGGAGTGTAATACAAACTACGGTTGACTAATTCTTCTTCTGGTATTGTTACTGTTTGAACCGTTGCGGAATAATTTGTAAATATTGAGGCACTGTATCCTGATGCAGATACTTCAAACAAAGACAACGAAATATCAATTTGTTCTTTGTTAACTATATTTGCACTATCTGGATTAGTACTACTTGATAAAAATGTTATTGCCATAAACTATTCAACTTTAAATAGAGTGTCTGTATCAATTACTCTCGAATATTGTCCGCTTGCAACTTTCAATTTTAATTTATAAAATCTTCCTTTGTATAATGGTGATGTATCTAGCACTACATATGAACTAGTGGGGTCTGTGTCTATTTTACTATACTCATCGAATGGAACTATCGTTGTATTACTTTGTGCGTCTATAATTGAATAGTAAGATGACGACGGAAGATAATATTTGTTTTTATAACGTAAAGTTGAATCAAACGACCGCAATGGATATTGGTCACGGACAGTAAATGTCAACTTGTCTACGTCTCCCTTGGTATACGTTTGTCTTAGATTGCTCGGAACAACTTTTATATTTAAATTTGGAATAGTAGATAAGCTTCCAGTAGAAAATGTTTGATTGTCCCACGCAACCTCTAACGTGGGTTGGTGAATTGTATGAGTTTGTGTGGAAAATACTTTAATATTACCGCGATTCGTATAATCCGTTTCATCTGCTGTTGGGAACTGTACAGCCAATCCATAAAATGTATTTTGTAATGATTGACTGACTATAGGTCTTAAAATATTTGTAACATCTACCCTAATGTCTTGTAATGGATATGTTGTAAGAGAAACACTTTGGCTAGTTGAGCCAGTTAAAAAATCTCCGCCGGCATTACTCCACGACACCGTTGATGTACATTTTGTCCAAGTTGCCCCATCGCTTGCGTTTTGAACATTTTGATAAAAAACACCACTACCTTCGTCCCACGAACGAGATACTTGATATATTACAAGCTGTTGATTTCTATTTAAATCGCTTGCATTTGCTAATTTTAGATTTAAAAAATAACTTGCAGTTGCCGGCACACTAGCGGTTGTTGGTAAATCAAAATATATCAACGTTCTTGCTGACCCCGTTGCGTAAACGGTTGAGCTGGTAAAGTTTACGTCGGTATTGATAACCTTACCGATATCAAGTATTTCATCTAGTCCCGCGTTACTACTAGTAAACGCTTGATAAACTGTAGTGTCTTTACTGGCGGTTAATATTATTCTCATTGGGTAGCGTTTCCTATAATATCAGTTGTTGGATATTTCAACTCAAAGATACTTGGGTCGAGACTTGGATAGATAACCCCATTAATAGTTGCTTCATCAATATCGTATCGATAATTTTGGTATCCTACGCCATCTTGATATTGATATTTATTAAAAATACGAACATTTTTTACTGTTTGGACTCCTTCCACCAATCCAATATTGTAAGATAAATCTGCTAAAACAATTGGTTGGTTGATACTCCACTTACTTGTATTAAAGAAATCTTGAACAGTACCGATACTTCTTGCCAGTACGTCATTAACGTTGTAGTTTCTCAATACAGAAATGTCAAATTGTACTCCAATATTGATAATAAACGCATCGAGAATATTAACATCATCGGTTAACATTCTAAATTGTTCAAGATATCGTGCTAGGTTTTCTTTAACTAATGTATTTAGTGTTGTTAAATTTCCATTCGTATCGTACCCTAATGTATATAAGTTGATGACATTTGGACGTACTGGGTTATCTACATACACTCTATCATTAGTTGCTGCTAAAATTCTATTAATTTGTTCGTCACGTACCGCAAATGCCTTAGAAATTTTTCCAAATTTTGACGGTAATGCATATGAACGAACCGCATAGTCTTCCACCGTAACTACACGATTTTGTGCATTAAAAAATGCTAAAGCGTTTTGACGAATTTCATCAATCGACTCTCCGTCTCCGCCACCGGTAGCTGGTAAATCGTTATTAATTGTAATACTTTGTACCGATGCATTAAACGTACTAAGTTCTCCCGATGTATAATCAGTAGTATCGTTCAAAACTGTTATCTCTGCAACGCTGTTTATTGTATTTGATGGCGTATTTGTAGTTACTCCCCCACCTACCAAATATGTTACCGTTAGCGTTGTATTTGCCGGAGATATTCCGTATGCATTGCTATTAAGAAAATTTACATTATTGATGGATACGTTACCCAAAATATTTTCGATAGTGTTTCCATACTGAGAATTTGCTACTTGTCTAGAATCTAACGTGGTGTTGACTTCCGCTTCGTTGTCTGTTCCAGAACCAAATGCCAACTCCATTCTATTATTTCTATTAATTCTTGTTACAAATCTACGAGGAACTTTTCGAAGCCGTAATTTAGATGATGGTAAAGTTCCAGATTCACCGTTGTCGGTCACATCAACCTCATCCATAATAACGTCTTGTGCCAAATAATCAACTTCGTACCACGTATTTCCATTAGAATCGACCACACTTTCAATGCCAATAATAGATTCTTCCGGCATCAATACGGAAGTAAATCGTTGTGGGCTTCCAAACGAGAATGTGGTAGTTCTTTCTTCCGCAGATATTAATCGCGCTGATTTGCTGATAATAAATGTTGATGGATTACCGCTAGAAAAAGTGTTTACAATGTAATCTTCTGCGGTAATATCAGAAAAGTCTACATCTTCACCCAATCTAAATTGCACCGAAGTTTGTCCCGTGGATACAAACGTACTACCCTTTCCTACTTTTACAAGGTATTTTGGGTCAGGAACATAAACTCCATTGTCAACTATCGCCGGTGCTAATTGATATAATGTTGCTGTAGTCGTAGACGGTGATACCAACTTTGGCTTGTATCCGAGAAATTGCGCAATGGAAATAACATTTTCTTGTTGTTCGGCATATGCCAACAAGTTTTCTTTAAATTGATTATCAATATAAAACGAAAGGACATCACCTACATATGATGCCATTTCAATAAACATCATACCTGGCGACGTTTCATTAAAATCAGAATATGAATTTGGGTAATACGCCTTTGCAAATTCTATAAGATTTTGTCTAAAGTCAGTAAATGTTTTAGCAATATAGTTGATTTGCTTTACATTTGGCCGTGGTTGTATATTTACCGGTTGGTTCGTTGCCATTTAAAACTCCAAATTAATTAATTCTTCTTATGCGACGAGCATTTTTTACTTGATTATTTACTCGGTCAACTTCGGTTTGGGTTGTTACGGGTTCCGTAGGAAATGCTACTGCTGGTGCTCCAAGTGCAGTTGTTAATATACTTATCTCATCTGTTACATTAGGATTGTTTCTAAACCTATAAGTACATTTTATATTAATAATATTTTCACCATCTGTTTGCGTAATTTCAAAATTAGTTAAATCAATAAACGGTAACCATCTGTCTACTGCGTCGGCCACCGCCAATCTAGCATTTTCCAACGTCTCTTCGGTTAATGGCTCAAATAATATTTTCCACAAATCACATCCCAACTCTGGTTGTCCAACACGCTCTCCTTTCTTTGTAAGAATTAAATTCTTAAAGTTAGAACGAACTTGTTGGATGACCGTAGTGGATTGGTCAAACATTCCAGTTTGTCCCAATCTAATTGGTAATGTAATTCCGATGAACTTTTGGGCCATATTACTTGCTTAATCCCATAGCTTTCATAACTTGGGAATAATCACGATTAATTGCCTGAACCGCTGGATTATCTTCCGACATTCCTTTTGGTAAATTTGGCATAATCTTATCGGTGGTTGCGATAATAGTGTCTCCGTGGCGTTCTAATCCCATCATTTCAGCTAATTGGGACCGTGAAAGTTTTGATTTTGTGGTTGCAACGGTTTCACTATTTGGTTGCGCTTTCTTGATTTCTACAATAGCTTCCCCAAGAACTTCTGGAAGAATCTTCTTTACCGCTTTTTCTACAGATTCTTCAATTTGTTCCTTGACTAACTCTTTAACATACGCTCTGAATAGTGCTTTATCCATAGGTTTACCCTCTATTGGTTATTAAATCTTCCAAGAACCGTATTTTGTGTTCCTTGGTTTTTCAGTGATTGTCTATACTTAAAAGGATTTTCTTGTTTTTTTAGTTCTGCGTTGAGTGCTTTAATCGATGCTTGTTGGCGTTGTAATTTAATTCTATCTATTTTAGTTTTAATATAATTTTTAATGTCACCATATGACGGTATTCTTGGTTTTGGAATTATAAACGCCGGTATAGAAGGAATCGTTGGTAACGATGGTAGTCCATTAATGTACGAGGTTACTACTCCCAACGTTCGTGCTCTAACTTGGTCGATGCTTCCGGTAGCAAACAGGTTATCAGGTATAATCGAGTTTAGTATAGCAAATTGTGGTATTTTTGGTGTATTAATCGATGGTATGTTTCCAGCTAAAGATTGAAAAGATGCCGAAATTTCACTTGTATTAATTCGTAATAAGTTATTCGGCAACCCCCCAACACTAGCCGTAGGTAAAATTTGTTCAGTTGCGTCTAATCGAAGCGGATTGTTTACGGTTAATAAATTACTCGGTATTACCATAATCAGCTGTTTGTTTTAGAAGTAAAATTACTATTACTGTTAAATACTGCTTCAATCTTAGGTTCTTGTGATGTCCCAAGTTTTACCCGCAACTCCGTAATTGCCTTTATAAACGGTGTTGGGTTTAGTGTGGCAAATGACTTAGGTATTTCTACTATAAAAGCATCCATTAAATTTCGTAACCATTCTGCCAACTCGCCACCAAGTACCATTGGTTGTGTAGTATCATTCGATGACGCCCCTATAAATATCTTTTTACCAGATATTACGTAGTTTCCTGAAGTTCCTTGGGAAATATCTTTTGTTACGTTTACATTCATCGACCGTACATTTAATACCAAATCTTGCGGTGTGGTAATTTCTATATCCCGTTCCGCTGTAATAAATACAGATTTACCCGAATCTATAGTAATTGATTCTACCGCACTTAAATTGATTTCCTTTTTCGCAAACAGAGATATTTCGTTTGTTTTACTATTTAAAATAACTCTATCTGAATTAAGGAAAATCTGTGCTCCTGTGTATTTTGTAGAATCTGATGACTCCGTTGACCGTAAATGCGCTATACTTGACTTAGTTGCTGGGTCCAGTATTACTTTTTCGTCTACTAACATCCAAATACTACTTTTATCCTTATTGATATCTTCGTAGGTTAATCCGTATGGACCTCCAACGGCCGTTTCATTAGTACCATCAGTATTAATGTCAATTGAAGTAACTTTATCTGGACTCTGCCCGACCGAAAATATTAAATTTGCTTGAGGGGTTGTCGTACTTGGATTACTAAATAAACTAGAACCAAAACGAATAGTATTTCCGAACCGACCATTAATGATTAAATCTCCTTCGTTTGGACGAACCATACGAACATTTGGGTTTTCACTGAATTCATCTCCCAAACTGAATTGCTGTTTCATTCCCCAAGGACGGTATGGTGTACCGCCTTGTGCAGCAATTTGAGCTGCATCACTTTTGTTTCCCGCTGGCACTTGTGGAGAAAATCGTTGACTTAATCCTGGCCAAGAACTTTCTGTAGTTTTGTTTGTTGAATTTATTCTACGTGTATAAAACAGTCTTCCTAGTGAGTAAAACACCAATACTAGTTCATTTTTAAGTGGATATTCTCGTATACTAGAATCAATTGGTGCTGCCCAATTTAATTTATCTTTTGGAACCCCGCGGTCGCCTGGAATGAATCTTACTTGTATCATTCCTACGTTACTACCGTCAGTAGCATATTGAGGATGAACTTCATTTAAAATGATATCTTCTACCAATCCATCTTGGTATGGGGTTGGCTGCGTAATAGAAAATCTAGGAAACTGCGAAGCTCCTAGTTGATTAATATCTATGTTATATGCGGTTGGTCCAAACGATGACACTTATTTCTCCGCAAAAACGTCATCCAAGTCCTTCACATCTTCTTGAAGGTCTTGGATTTCGGTAGTAATATCTTTGAGCAACGCTTCTTTTTCCGATTCTGATAACAATCCGTCTAGCGAGGCATTGGATTTCACCCCGACCGACACTATACGTTGAGCGATTTGAGCAACACGGACTAAATGTTCGTCATTTTTGACGTTGACTTCCAAGAATCCCTGCACAATTGGTCCAATCACAGCCGCATCTTCTGGAGTACGGATGAGTTGGACCATTTTCATAATAAACGAGTTGATTTGCGCCCGTTTACTGTCGGTATTTTTGTGTATTTCGGTGAATAAGTCGGCTAGACTCTTCCCATCGTACAATTCGGAATTAATATCCATAAAGACCCCCTAAAATCCTATATTATAAATAGATAGGATTTACTTTTTATACGAGAAATAGTGGGTTGGGTCTGATAAATGTCCATACCGCCTGAATTCCCCTAGCATCTTCAAAATTTGGGGTCGCATCTTGTTGATGACTTTAGTAATATGAGCGGTTTTATAATTGGTCATTTCTCGTACCATTAGGTAGAGAGCTTTTTTATTGAAATTGTCAATATTATCAATTCGTTCGATAAGTTTGACTATCGCAGCGGCAATTTCCTTATCCCGTTTCTTCTTAAAAAAACGGTCAAGATTGAATT
>Ga0315903_10001992_pt1 | contig 30710 bp, 26 predicted proteins | sample LakEriMetagenome_7_FD_203524 | JGI IMG/M metagenome (GOLD analysis project Ga0315903, IMG submission 203524) | Freshwater fungal communities from buoy surface, Lake Erie, Ohio, United States - Buoy 2 MA119 | ecosystem: Environmental > Aquatic > Freshwater > Lake | place: USA: Lake Erie, Ohio...
CAGGCCGCATTCGACTTATACAAAGATGCTTATCTAGCAGGACACCAATTGGCATTACCGGCGATAATGAAAATAGATAAAGTCAACTATTATCCGGGGCGAATATTTAAAAAAACATATAGTCCGTCAAAATTTATGCACTGTCCTGGATCAGGTCGGCCGCTTTATGATGCTTCTATTAATAAAGAATATTTTTATCCTTATGAGGACGATTGGATTTTTGATGGATTTAAATTGTATAACAGCAGTTCCAAATCGGAATTTCAAACCAAAAAATCTTTTGAAAGCCATGTATTGAAGTGGGGTAGTACCATATTTGATTTTGAAAGAAAAATCATAATAGAAGATACGTTGGGCGGTAAAAAAATATTATCAAAATGTATCGATAAAAGTAGAGGTAAATAGGTATGAAAAATACTTTAAAGTCGATAATGATCTGTGCTTGTTCAATTTATTCTTTTATTCCTTCAATTGTATATGCTCAAGATACTGAAGGTGAAACTGTTACTGTAGACGGAGCAAATTACTATACAGAAATGCCGGTTCGGTTTTTTTTAAATTACAATGATATTGGTGAGCGGCTTGGGTTTTATTCTGCTGGTGGATGGCAATTGAAATCATCGGGGTTAGATGTTGAAAGTAATTTACGTAAAGATGATCAAAAAAGATGGAGTGATGAACTTTGCGAAAGCTACATATATCCTGAATGCCTAAAAATATTAAATAATAACAGTAAGAATGCTACTATCAGTTTTGTATTAGGTATTTTAAATTTTACAGGTATTTTACACTCCAATAGATCTAAAAATACTAACTTTCTTGATCCTGATGTGGAAAAATCAAAGTATTTTGTAAACCGTGCAGCCGACTTGGGGCTGCCGGATGCCTTGAACTTTAGGGCTCTCATGAACGGCGTGGATTGGGGGAAGGCCCTTGATCAGGATGATTTCCAAGAACCTCCTTCGGTCGAGTTGGACCTCAAAGCTGCAGTAGGTAAAAACTATAATCCCGCAAAGCTGAACCTTGCAGCGTTATACATGGATAGAAAAAAATACGATGAAGCAAGGGTTATCTACGAAGACCTCTCAAAAAATGAAATGGCTGAAGGTGACATCGCATTAGGAGTGATATACCTCGCTGGTTATGGTGTTTCTCGTGATTTTGTGAAAGCTCGAGAGTATTTTTCCAAGGCTCTGACCAAGAAAAGCGCTATGGGCAAAAAAGTCTCTTATAATCTCGGTATGATGTATTTTAAGGGGCACGGAGGCAGCGTTGACTATAAATTAGCAAGCCAATGGGTGGGCTATGCTGCTTCAACTAATGATAAACTTGAATTGGCTGTTGCAGCGCTACCTAAAATTGACCAGGCGAGGCAAGCCGCTGCGGATAAGCTTAAATTGGCGGTTGTAGCGAAACCTATGACTGATCAAGAGAAGCAAAACCATACAAAGATAATGGCGGCCATCGATGCCTTACGTCCTGGAGAATCCGTGCAGATTAGAGTGCCAGCTCGTCCCTCACCTGCTGGCCAGAATGGTCCTCGATATGACCCGAATTGTAAATTGCAATACATAGAACTCAAAGAAGCCGAACGTACCATACCGACAACGACCGATATTTACGTAGTGCGAGTTCCTGCAAATATTGTTTCACCAGGACAAAAGTTGTCTGAGCCCTTTTTAGGTGTAGATTTTTATTCACAATTTTTTGAGAGTAAAGCCAATGCATACGCTACATTTTCGGAAAAATATAATTCTGAAAAACCAGTGATGACATGTAAAATCGAACGTAATAATTCAAAAAGAGGAATTTCCGAATTCTGTCAAAATAATTACACGGGCGTTGAATTTGAGCCCAATCAAGGATTGGGAATTTCAATTGATAAAAACGGTAATATTACCGAAATCTCATGTAGTTATTGTATTGAAGATAAGTCAGGTAAAAAATTCTCAATTGGGAGAAAGCCTGGTAAAAACTTTAATCTAGGTAGATTAAGTGAATATAAACCTTCAAATTTTAGGAAAATTGTTGACGAAAATGGCAGGTGGAGAGGAGCTATTGCGACATATACCTTCGAATATTGGAGGGGGTATCAGGGAAATGCCGATTTTTTAGTAACTAGAACAGTTCAAGACGGTTATTCCTGTTCCTTCACTGCCCCTCCGTCGTTTAATTTTTAAATTGGGTAGAGAATGAACATTCGTTTTGGTTACGGGGAGTGTCTATAATGAAAAACTTCTCTTTGGCATTATCCATTTTACTTCTGTGTAGTAGAGTAGAAGCTAGCCCTTCGTGCCCAGATGGATTTGCGACTTCAACGAAGATGTCGAAATCATCTGAGGTTTACATAGTAAGAGCTGAAGCTGGATTTAACATACAAGGTGTTGATGTTTATAGATTTTTCAAAAAGATTTCCAGTAGACAAGCGCCAAGCTACAAGTGTGAGTTTTTTGAACATTACTATGGGATTTATTATCAAGAAGGTTTTTGCGTTAATCTGCAGACACAGAAGAAATTTCCAGTTTGGGAAAACTCAAGATGCTATGGTGCTGGTGGCGCTTGTGCATTGATTTACTCTAATGATAACATGCCGATAAAAATTGAAGGTACTGAATTATATCATACTTTACATGGAATAAATGTTAATACTGATCAAAATTGGTATTTAATTCAGGACTGCTCAAGAGGTAAAATTGAAGCAATAACGCTTTTTAAGCTAGATGATGAATATGTGATTATTATGAATTCTACGGAAACGGGCTTTACATTAAAATGAGATAATAATTTCCAAAAAATGGAAAATAATGCATGAACAAAATTTCTTATTTCACGCTAATTTCGATTATTTTCACTTTGGTGGCTTGTGGTGTAAATGAAAAACCGCCAACAGAAAACGAAGGATTTTCTGAAATCGGAAAAAATTTAAATGCGGATCAAACTTCAAATGTGGCTCCTGTCCAAACAAATGTTTACAGGCTGCTTACTGCCGTGCGAACAAAAATTGGCAACAAATCAATCTTGACGGTAGCCTGCGAGCAAGAGCTCGGATTTAAACGTCAAATGACTGGAAGTAAGGTATCCCAGGCTCGTGAGATAAACATACCAATTTCGGCGACGGTTTATGATCCTGTGGTGTACGTAACTCGGTACCGAGTTGAACTTGTACAGCCTCCATCAGTGAATGGAATTGTATTTAATTCGGAACAGAAACAGGTGCCTTATACAGTCCAAGAAGCTCTCCCTGGTCCTCATTATGTCGAAGGGTCTTGTTTAGGCTCAGAATACATCATCGAATAAGTCTATAGCTCGACTATCCGTTTCCTCGCTGCACTGTTGCCCTCGATGTAGCGCTGCGTTGTTTGCAGCGAGGAGTGCCCAGCCAAGGACTGAATGTCTCTAAGCGATCCTCCAACGCTTCCAATCTTTCGAGCCGCATTGGTGATGAAGGTCCGCCGTCCAGAGTGTGAGGTGCAACCGACCAGTCCCAAATCACGGTACCAACGCTGAAACATGTTTACGATCACTTGTGCAGATGTAGCATCCGAACGTTCGGACGAGATGACTGCATTTGATCCGGTCCGGTTAGATTGTGCCTGATATAACTCATCCAAGGCAGCACGGAGTTGAAGGTTTAAAGGTATGACCCGTCCAGAATTCCCTTTTGAGGCAACATTGGTCAAATGTATCTCATCACCGACCATACCAGCTGCATCGAGTACCATCGACCATCGTAATGCGGCAATCTCTTTAGCTCGAAGACCCGCTCTTACAGATAGAAGCAAGATCACCTGATTCCGGAGACCGTTCCTGCCATTTCCGATATGGTGGAGGACGGCATCCACCTGTTTCTGGTTCAAGATTTTTGCCTGTTTGCCGAGACCCATTTTCATCACCTGACTGATTATGATTACCTAGAAATCGATGATAATCTCATCGGTAAATTCCGGCCACTGATCGGGGGGTGAAAAAGGTCCAATTGAACCAACGGGTTATCCGGACTGATTATCTTTCATCTAAAATATAATCACTTATTAGCGCACGATTATCACCGAGGCTTTCAGGCGGATGAGATCGGATTTTGATGGGACGAGATTTACGTCCGGCCCTTCGTAAACAGTGACCGATTGGATGGATGCTGATTGCAGAGCTTTGATCAGCTCCTGTTTCGATTTTGGTTTCTGGACCTTGGACAGCATCACCAATCATCCCTTCCATCGGAATAGATCGGGTCAGGTAGATCAAACTCTTGATCTCCCCATGTCTGCCGAGGGGAATGGCTTGAAGTTCGTGCTGAACCAAGCAAGGTCGGTCGCACGATAGCCTTCGCCCAAGCGGTAATCCTCTCCAACGATATACTTATTGCTCGTGCGAGCGGGATTTTCAAAATGATCGCTCGCGGTAAAACGTAAGTAACCGAGTTTGACGTTCCGTCCCCTGATAACCTTTAGCCAGCTTCCCACTCATTTCTGTCATAACACGACACGGTGATTGGCGTCTGCTTTTAGGGGCTGTCTGAAATTCTTGGATGACCGATATTGGGCGAGACGCAGTCACGCAAAGGGCTTTGCTGCCAACGTCCGCAATTGGCTCGTGTCCTGATAGTCCGCTTTTCGCGTTCGTCGTTCCGAAAGCAGACAGTCCGCTCTCGGCCCAAATGCTGCCGCAAGCTATTTGAAGAAATGAAGCATGGTGACGAAACAACTGAAGCAGCCTTGCTAGTTTTGTCGGTCATTTCTTCGATGATCATGTCCGCTGGTTTCATGCGGATTTTCCGGATTGTTGTTTGTAATGTTCACTCGCCGAACGTTTATGCCACCGCTCTGTGAATGTAAGAATCTCGTCAAAAGGGACGTGTCATCTCGTGCCCAACTTTTCGAAAACAGTTTATACCTGTTTATACCTTTTGGAAGATTTCGATGGCATGACAAAAATCTTCATAACCATATGAAGTATATAGGAAAAATGGTAGACGCTGAGGGGTTCGAACCCACGACCCGCTGATTAAGAGTCAGCTGCTCTACCAACTGAGCTAAGCGTCCCCATTGCGGGATGGCCAGATGCACAGTCCCGTTTGGAGCGCCGCCTTTGATGGGTTTAGCTTGCTTTGTCAAGCGGGCCTTGCCTGATTTATTGGAATTGGCCGCGCTTTGCGCCCGGGTGGCGTTCGATGGACATGATGATGCCTACACACAGCATCATGGTCAGCATTGACGATCCGCCGTGGCTAACGAAGGGCAAAGGTATGCCGGCCACGGGCGCGAGGCCCACGACCATCAACAGATTGATCATGATGTAAAAGAAAATGGTGCAGGTCAGGCCAGCAGCGACCAATTGGCCATAGCGGGTCTTGCTCTCCATCGCGACGGTCAAGCCCCAGCGCATGAGCAGAAAATAGAGGAACAGAATGAAAAAGCCGCCAACAATGCCCCATTCTTCGGCCATGGTGGCAAAGACAAAGTCGGTGTGGCCTTCAGGCAGATAATCCAAATGGCTTTGCGTGCCATTACCAAAGCCTTTGCCAAATACACCACCCGAACCAATGGCGATTTTCGACTGGGTGATATGATAGCCAGCGCCCAAAGGATCATTTTCGGGGTTCAGGAAAATGAGAACGCGGTCTTGCTGATAGGGTTTGAGGCCAAAGAAATAGACCAAGGGAGCAAATATGGCGATGGCCGCACCCGCGCCCCAAAAATAGATGAGCGGCAATCCGGCCATAAAACCCACCACGCCCAAGCCAAAGGCATAAGCAATAGCAGCGTCGAAATCAGGTTGGATAATGACCAGCGCGCTTGGCAGCAGCAACAATGCGCCCAAGGGCCAAATGGCATCAAGGCCATATATGCGGTTGGGTGGAAGCCGGTCGAAAAACCACGCTGCGGCCAGAACCATCACGGGTTTCATCAGTTCGGATGGTTGCAGCGTGATGATGCCCAAGTTGATCCAGCGCTGACTACCGCCGCCTATGAAGCCCAATAATTCCACGGCCACTAGCATCAGCAGCAAGAGCAGATAGAGCGGAAAAGTTATCGATTTCCAAAACTCCAACTTCATCCGCGACATGACAATAATCATGCCCAGAAGAACGAAAAAGCGGAGGATATGCTTGCCCGCCCATGGGTCAAAATGCCCACCCGCAGCGGAATAGAGCACAGCAGCGCCAAAGCCGACCAACGCCATCAAGATAAAGATGACGCGCCAGGGCAATGCGGCGATAGGGGCCGGGACGATGCGGTTCATGTCGTTGGATCCAATGGCGGCGGCGGTGCTGTTTGTCCTTGATAAGCGGCATATTTGGCCGCCATGCGCTGTTCAATATTGCCGCCCCAGATGGCCTCCAGCGCCTCCAGCGACGCCATTGCCTGTTCACGGTCGTAAATGAAGGTCAGCACATCCTTGGCAATAGGGGCCGCTGCGCGCGCGCCGCCCATGCCATGTTCGATAACGACCGCTGCACCATAACGTGGTTGATCAACTGGAGCAAAGCAGACGAACAGGCCATGATCGCGATATTTCCATTCGCCGGACTGTCCACGTTGCGAACCTGCGATGCGGCGGACTTGCGCTGTCCCAGTTTTTCCCGCCATGGCAATGTTTTCGAGTGACAGCCTGCTGCGCACGGCGGTCCCGTCGCCGTTGACCACCAAATTCATGCCTTCACGCACAACGGCGAGATGTTCTTTAGGAAAGGACAAAGGCTTAGGCGCAGCGCGTTTCTTCTTAAGGATTTCAGGCTCAACGCTTAATCCAGAGGCTATGCGCGCCGCCATGAGACCCAGTTGGAATGGACTGGCGATAATATAACCCTGCCCAATGACGGCATTGAGCGTATCAGAATCCGTCCACTTCTGGTCATATTTGCGCATTTTCCATGTGCTATCTGGAACAGTACCATAACGCTGTGAAGGGAAGGGCAGGGAAAATTCTTGGCCCAGCCCAAGTTCGCGCGCGACAGGGGCAATGTTGTCAAAGCCAATCCTATGCCCCATTGCGTAGAAATAGGTATTGCAGCTCTTCATGATCGCGGTGGTCATATTTACCGGACCATGCCGCCCCAGACATCTGAAAACACGATTGCCAAGCCGGTAACCGCCGTTGCAATTTACGGTTTCCTCAGGATCGATGCCGTGACGCATCATGGCAAGACCAGCCATGGGTTTCAGCGTCGAGCCCGGTGGGTAGAGCCCCTGAAGCGCTTTGTTCAGCATAGGAATATGATCGTCGCTGTTCAGCATTTTCCATTCGACACGGCCAATACCGTCGGAAAAGCTGTTGGGGTCGTAACAGGGCATGGATGCCATGGTGATGATGTCACCGGTCAGGCAATCGAACACAACTACGGATCCCGATTCAAGGCCGAGCCGCCGCGCAGCGTAATTGTGCAAATCAATATCGATGGTCAGTTGGACGGGCTTGCCGGGCGTATCTGGCCTTGTGGTCAGCTCCCGCACGATTTTGCCGCGCGCGGTAACTTCGGTCCGCTTGGCACCGGGTTCGCCCTGTAGCCTGTCTTCCAGCGTCTTTTCGAGGCCATCCTTGCCAACCTTAAACCCTGGCGTGATCAGCAGTGGATTTTTGTTTTTCTGATATTCCTCTTCCGACACCGTGCCGACATAGCCGATCAGATGTCCGACCGCTGCACCGCTGGGGTAAAAGCGCGAATAGCCTTGGCGCGGGCTAACGCCTGGAAGGTCTGGTAAGCGCACGCTCACCGCTGCGAAACGGTCATAATCCAGGCCGTCGGCGACTTGCACCGGTTGGAACCCTTGTGCATTTTTCAACTCGCGATGGATACGGTCGACATCGTCAGTCGAAAGCGCCAGCAACTCGGCCAGCGTCTGAATTGTCTCGTCTTTCCGCGCCAGCCGGTCAGGAATTATGTCGACGCGAAAGTCGGCCCGGTTCGTGGCAATAGGCTTTCCAAATCGGTCAATGAACCAACCTCTGCGCGGAGGGATGATAGTCAGGTTGACGCGGTTGCTTTCGGCCAACAGCTTATATTTTTCATTGTCGGCAACAGCGATATAGGACATGCGCGCGGCAACGGTCAGGCCAATTGCCGCCTGAACGCCGCCTACAAAAGCAGCGCGGCGTGTGAAGGTGAAGTCAAGCTGTCCTGATGTAACCTGTTTTTCGACTTTCATGTTGCCAATCGCCAGCTGTCGAGCCGCGCACATATTCGCACGACGAGCGGATATAGCAATATGGACAAAAGGATCTGCGGGAATAAAATTCCCGGCGCAGGCGTGGCGTGGGCGAGTCCGGCAATCCACCAACCTCCGAGCAATACCGCCGCAATAAGCAACGCGGCAATCAACCAATCCTGCAAATAATCGCGCCATATGGCCCGCGAATCAATAAGCTCAACAATGAGCATGGCCAGTGACCAGAGCAGGCCAGCGCTGCCAAAAGGTTGGCCGCTGAAAAGATCATCCATCAATCCGAATGGAACGCCTGACCATATAGGTAGTAACCCGGGCCGCATCAGACGCCAGCTTAGGAACATGAGCAGTCCGAATGGCGGCAACAGCGGTCCGGCGCTAAAAATCGGTAATGTGGTGACCATCGACGCCAAAATCACCGAGGCAATCGGAATCGCCAACATTTTGAGCATCGACTGTTCGCGGTCAAAACGACTTTCATATTCTCGGCCCGGCCGTGTTGGCAGTCGAATGGAGCTGACCGGAATTTTCACTCCGCGACCTCTTTGGTTTCGCCATCGGGGGCTACAGCTTGCTGTGCGGCCCTCGCTTCAACCAGATAAGGTCTCATCACAACGGCATATGGCGTGTTAGCTGGATCGGCAAAGGGCAGGCCAAGTGCACCTTCACTGGTTTTGCGAATGACCCGCGCAAACGGAATATTCGCGCCATACAGTCCGCCATTACCAGAGGTGATAATGATGTCACCGACCTTGAAAGGACTTTCGCCAAGGTTCAGCGGCTTGATTAGGACGAGCCCGTTGCCAAGGCCCGACGAAAATGCAGGAAGGCCATCGCTGGCCCGCATAACGGGAACTAGGTTTTCGCTGTCGGTCACCAACAAAACGCGCGCGGTTGTTGGACCTGTTTCTATGACGCGGCCGATAAGTCCGGCTGGCCCACGGACAGGTTGGGCACGTTCAACCCCAAAGTTACGCCCGATGGATAAGGTCGCGATCCGCCGTGTGCTGGATGCGGTAGAACTGATCAGGCGACCAACGGCCACTTGTTGCGCCTCACCATCCGTTATTTTGAGCAAGCCGCGAAGTCGGGCATTTTCTACGCGCAAGGCACGTGCCTCGATTAATGCGCTGCGGTTCGCTTTTAGCTCTTTTTCGAGCATTACATTTTTCGATGCCGCGTCGATATAGGCTGAAACAGTATGTGTTATGGCTTGGGAGGATCGCTGTGCATTACTGACCACGCGTGCAACAGGCGCCGTGATTTCAGTGCCAAAGGTGCGCAATGCAGAAAATCCCGCCGGATCCACAACCGAAATGGTCAAAAGCAGCGCAGCCACTATCGTTCCTGCAATCGCAACCACATAGGTCACGAACAGGCCATATTGCGCCTTCCGGGAAAATCCGGGGCGCCGATGTGGCGGCGGCGCCATCCTAACCTCGCCTTAAGCGGTGAGCAGGACGCCGCGGAAGATCGGGTCTTCCATGGCCCTGCCAGTTCCGATAGCAACGCAGGTCAGCGGATCTTCGGCAACTGTGACAGGAAGGCCGGTTTCATCACGCAGAAATTCGTCAAGACCCGCCATCAACGCACCGCCACCGGTCAAAACGATACCTTGGTCGACGATATCGGCAGCGAGTTCCGGTGCGGTGTTTTCGAGCGCTACGCGCACACCTTCCAGGATGGTTCCGATCGGTTCCGATAAGGCTTCGGCAATCTGGGCCTGATTGATTGAAATTTCTTTCGGCACGCCATTTACAAGATCACGGCCCTTGATGTGTAACGTCTCGCCAACCCCATCGGCGGGCGGGCGGGCGGTTCCAAAATCCTTTTTGATCCGCTCAGCGGTCGCTTCACCAATCAGCAGGTTATGATGTCGACGAACATAAGACACAATCGCCTCGTCCATCTTATCACCACCGGTACGAACGGAGGTTGTGTACGCAAGGCCGCGCAAAGACAGGATCGCAACTTCCGTGGTGCCGCCGCCAATATCGACGACCATTGAACCAATCGGTTCTGTCACGGGCATGTCTGCGCCAATCGCAGCTGCCATCGGCTCTTCGATCAGGAACACTTCCGATGCGCCCGCGTTGGATGCGGCGTCGCGAATCGCGCGCCTTTCGACTGAGGTCGAACCCGATGGAACGCAGATAACGATTTCGGGATAGCTAAACATACGACGCTTGCCGTGCACTTTGTGGATGAAGTGCTTGATCATTTGTTCCGCGACATCAATGTCCGCAATCACGCCGTCGCGTAGGGGACGAATAGCCTCAATGCTGTCGGGGGTCTTGCCCATCATCAGCTTTGCATCGTCGCCAACGGCCTTTACGCGCTTGATACCGTTTATGGTTTCAATCGCCACGACAGACGGTTCGTTGAGGACGATTCCCTGACCGCGCACATAGACAACCGTGTTTGCGGTGCCGAGGTCAATCGCCATGTCCTGTGATGCGAAACGGAAAAACTTGCCAAAAATCATGTAATATCCACCCAGTCCGGTTTGGTTCGAGTCCTTTGGAGCGCGCCCAAATACTCCGGCAGTCCTAGCGGAATTTGCTGTTTTAAAAAACAGATATTTGGCTGGATTGCGAACGATTAAGGAGTCGCCTGAACCGCCCGCTTGGGCTAGGAACCTGCTTATGTCAATAAGAAGGCTTCCCGAAAATCTGGTCAACCGTATTGCCGCTGGTGAAGTGGTAGAAAGACCGGCCAGCGCATTGAAAGAATTGGTGGAAAACTCCATTGATTCGGGTGCGCGGAACATAAGCGTGCGTCTAATCGCAGGCGGTATCGATCTCGTGGAAGTCACTGACGATGGGTGCGGCATGTCACCATCGGATATGGTATTGGCGCTGGAACGCCATGCCACGTCCAAGCTGCCTGATGAAGATATCGAAATGGTCTCGACTTTGGGTTTCCGAGGGGAAGCTTTGCCATCGATTGCCAGCGTATCCAAAATGACGCTGGAAAGCCGCCCTGCAAATGCCGAGGGCTGGACGCGGACAGTGGACCATGGTGTGGTGACAGGGGAGGGGCCAGCCGCTTTGCCTTTTGGCACGCGCGTGCGCGTTGAAAACCTGTTCGGCAATGTGCCCGCGCGCCGCAAATTCCTGCGCAGTGCGCGCGCAGAATATGCCGCCGCGCTCGACACGATTAAGCGGCTTGCCATGGCACGGCCCGACATTGGCTTTGTGGTCGAACATGACGGGCGGCGCGTTTTGGCGGTGCAGCCGACACTATCGCGGCCCGAACGCGTGGCGGCGCTGACCAGCAGCGAACTTATCGACAACAGCGTCGCGCTCGATTTTGAACGCGAGGGCGTCCGACTTGGTGGTGTGGCTAGTCTGCCCACCTATAATCGCGGTGTCGCGGACCATCAATTTCTGTTCGTCAACGGCCGCCCCGTGAAGGACCGGTTGCTCATCGGGGCCGTGCGCGGGGCTTATGCCGAAATGCTGGCGCGGGACAGGCATGCGGTGGTGGCCTTGTTTCTGGACTTGCCGCCGACTTTAGTGGATGTGAACGTCCATCCCGCCAAGACAGAGGTGCGCTTTCGTGACCCCGCGCTTATCCGGGGCATGATCGTATCCGGCCTGCGCCATGCGCTGGATCAATCCGGTTTTCGCGCCGTGCAAAGGCCAAGCGCCGATGCGCTCGCCGCATGGCAACAAGAGCCGATGCAAACCGCGCAAGGCGACATATTTGCGCGGCCTGTCACTTTGGGGGCAACCGCATATCAGGGCAATTATGGGCAGCGTCCCGCTTATCCATCGACCCATGAAAGCCGCAGCAGATTTGCCGATATGGGCGTTATTCCGGGCGAAGATCTCGCCCCCTTATGGGGCAGGGCGGCCGAAGCGCATGAACCCGTCCCCGACCGCGCGCGCAATCCGTTGGGCGTCGCACGTGGGCAAGTTGCCAACACCTATATTGTGGCCGAAGCAGAAGACGGCCTAGTTATCGTTGATCAACATGCGGCGCATGAACGGCTGGTTCTTGAACGCATGCGCAAGGCCATGGCGGCTGCGGGCGGTGCCGTGCCATCGCAGGCGTTATTGTTGCCCGTAGTGGTGGAATTGGAAGAGCCCGCCTGCGACCGGCTTGAGGCGCGGGCAGAGGAGCTTTCAGCCTTCGGTCTGGACGTCGAACGCTTCGGCCCCGGCGCTATGCTGGTGCGCGCGACGCCAGCCGTGCTCGGCGATGGCGATGCCAAGGGCTTGCTGGAGGACTTGGCCGACGATCTCGCGGCTTATGACGACGCTTTGTCGTTAAAAGAACGCATCGACCATGTCGCCGCCACTATGGCCTGCCACGGCTCCGTCCGCGCAGGCCGCGTGTTGTCCGTCACCGAAATGAACGCTTTGCTCCGCGAAATGGAAGTCACCCCGCATAGTGGGCAGTGCAATCACGGACGACCCACTTGGGTAAAGCTCGCGTTGGGCGATGTGGAGAAGCTTTTTGGGCGGAAGTGAGCGAGTAAGTAAGATGCTGAAGTAAGTTCAGCATGACGCGGTGTGCTTGGGGGTGTTTTAAAATCTAAACCAATTCGTTATCCTGAACTTGTTTCAGGATAACACGCAACGGTGGTGTGTTATCCCGCAGCCGAAGGCGTGCAGCGCACAAACAAGTCCGGGATGACAACGAACGAGTGATGTCACCTCAAACATTAAATCTAAACAGCATGATATCGCCGTCTTTGACGTGATACTCTTTGCCCTCGGACCGCCATTTGCCCGCTTCTTTCGCGCCGGCTTCGCCATTATATTGGACATAATCTTCATAGGCCATGGTTTCGGCGCGGATGAAGCCTTTTTCGAAATCGCTGTGGATCGCGCCTGCCGCATTGGGTGCGGTTGCGCCTTTGGTCACTGTCCATGCCCGTGCTTCTTTAGGGCCAACGGTGAAGAAGGTGATAAGGTCGAGCAGCTCATACCCTGCGCGGATGACGCGGGCGAGGCCGGTTTCGGTGAGGCCTAGGTCTTCGAGGAACACTTCGCGGTCTTCGGTCGGCATCGTTGAAATTTCGGCCTCAATCGCGGCGGAGACGACCACGGCTTCTGCGCCCTCTGCCTTTGCCTTTTCAAAAACGCGTGCGGACAAGGCGTTGCCATTGGCGGCGCTCGTCTCTTCGACGTTGCAGACATACAGAACGGGTTTTGCCGTCAAAAGCTGCGCCATTTGGAAATGGCGTTCTTCTTCGGCATCGTCGCGCTTGGTCAGACGCGCTGGCTTGCCGTCGCGCAGCAGGTCGAGCGCACGGCTTAATACAGCCGCGCTGATCTTAGCTTCCTTGTCGCCCTGCGTGCCTTTTTTGATAAGGTTGGGGACGCGCTTTTCGAGGCTTTCCAAGTCGGACAGCATCAGTTCGGTCTCGACTGTCTCCGCATCGGAAATCGGATCGATCTTGTTGTCGACATGTTGAATGTCATCATCTTCGAAACAGCGCAGGACGTGGACGATGGCGTCTACTTCGCGAATGTTGCCCAAGAACTGGTTGCCAAGGCCTTCGCCCTTGGACGCGCCGCGCACAAGGCCCGCAATGTCGACAAAGCCCAATTGCGTTTCGATAATCTTCTGACTGCCACCGATTTTGGCGATGGTTTGCAAGCGCGGATCAGGGACAGCAACATTGCCGATATTGGGCTCAATCGTGCAGAAGGGATAATTTGCCGCCTGCGCCGCTGCCGTTTCGGTCAACGCATTGAACAGGGTGGACTTGCCCACATTGGGAAGGCCCACAATACCGCATTTGAAACCCATAATGTCCTCGTCAAAAATGATGTGAAGCGGCCCTAGGCGAGGTTCGGCAGCAAGTCCATCCAATGCGATGGTGTGCAATCGTTAAACGGCTTCAGTCCTGCTGCAGCCGCATGGCTATGTCATTCATGAAACGGACGTCATCGCCCTTGGCCAGCCAATCCGCTTCGGCTGATATGGCGCCCAACAAGTCCGCTAAATCGTCAATCTCACTTTTGTGAAAATTGCCCAGAACATAGCCGGTGACGCGGTCTTTGTTGCCTGGATGACCAATGCCCAAACGGACACGGCGGAAGTCTGCGCCGATATGGTCGGTAATCGAACGAATGCCATTATGACCCGCCGCACCGCCGCCGGTTTTGACCTTCACTTTGAACGGGGCGAGGTCGAGCTCGTCATAAAAGACGGTCACGTCCTTGGGCTCAAGCTTATAGAAATCCATCGCAGCGCGCACGCTGCGACCGCTTTCGTTCATGAACGTCGCGGGTTTTAAAAGGATGATTTTTTCGGATCCGAGCCGAAGTTCCTGCACCCAGCCTAAGAATTTCTTAGCCGGTAAAGGCAGGTCGTGAATTTCGGCCAGCGCGTCAATCGCCATGAAACCGATATTATGCCGGTGCATCGCATAGGTCGCGCCTGGATTACCGAGACCTACCCATAATTGCATCATGCTTGTCCCTTAGGGGAATATCCGGGGTGGGATGAAACCCGACCCCGGAGATTGCTTTAAGCTGCAGCTTCACCTTCGACGGTGGTGTCACCATCGGTCGACTTAAGCGCCGATGGGGCAACGATCGTCGCAATGGTGAAATCGCGATCAGTGATCTTGCTTTCTGAACCCTTGGGCAGCTTTACGTGGCTGATGTGGATCGAATCGCCAATGTCAAAGCCTGCAACATCGATTTGGATGTCGTCAGGAATTTTGTCATTTTCGCAGATGAGTTCGAGTTCGTGACGCACGATGTTTAAAACACCACCGCGCTTCAGGCCAGGTGATGCGCCTTCATTGATGAACATCACGGGAACCTCGACATCGACCTTTGCGCCCTTAACGATGCGCAGGAAGTCAACATGTGTGGGACGATCGCTGACAGGATGAAATGCAACATCCTTTGGAATAGTGATCTGTTTTTTGCCACCAAGTTCGATCTCGACGACGCTGTTGGAAAAATGACCAGTCATCAACAATTTGACGAGAGCTTTTTCCTCAACGTGGATAAGTTCGGGTTCTTGTTTATTGCCGTAAATGACGGCGGGCACTCGGTTTTGACGACGCAATTCGCGGGAGGCTCCCTTGCCTGCCCGATCGCGCGTCTCTGCCGACAATGTCAGCTGATCGCTCATGTTGATTCTCCAAAAAAGTTACCTTGCCGCCACGCCTCCAGGGATGACCATGCACGGCAAGCGCGGGCCTATATGCGGGTTGCCCGCGAAAAGCAAGCTTACTGGGGAATCAGGTGAGCGCTTTGTAGAGGCTGAACAGGCTCGTCGCGATCAAGACGATACTGACAGCAAATAGCAATACGCGCGGTTGAATGCGTTTGGCGACAATTGCCCCAAAGGGAGCGGCGAGCAATCCACCAATCAACAGGCCGCCAGTCACCACAGTAAAGGCTTCCAAGCCGATAGTCAGAATGAAGGTCAGCGACACGGCAACGGTCAGGAAAAACTCCGCTGTGTTCACTGTACCGATGGTTTTGCGTGGGTCCGCGCCTTGGATCAGCAGGTTGGACGTGACAACTGGTCCCCAGCCACCGCCGCCAGAGGCGTCGAGAAAGCCACCGATCAGGCCAAGTGGCATGGTCACCTTAGGGTCACGCGGCTTATGTTCATGCGAGAAACCCCAAGCTTTATACAGAAGGTAGAGGCCAATAAGCGTCAAATATCCCATAACGAAGGGCCGCGCCGCTTCTGTGTGGACGCTGGCCAACAAATAGGCGCCGGTGCAGCCGCCGATGACGCCCGGAATGGCGATACGGGCGAACAAATTCCAATCGATATTCTTGTGCAGAACATGGCTAATGCCAGAGGCACCGGTCGTAAACATTTCGACAAAATGGACACCTGCCGATGCACGGGCAGGGGCGACGCCCATGACGCTGACCAATAAAGTGCTGCAAATCACGCCAAAGGCCATACCCAGCGCGCCATCCACCAATTGCGCTGCAAAGCCAACGGCGATGTAAGGCGCAACCGACGCCCAGTCGACATTGGCAATAAATTCAATCATCCAAATCTCGCACAGAATGGGCCTAAGCTGTTAAAAGCATAATGAGACCTTACACGATTAGTCATAGAGATGCACATTTCTATTTTGTTGGCAGCTCTAAAGAAGCGGTTTCATCGCGGGGGAAGCGGATGTGGTAAAAAAAGCCTATTCAGCCGCCTGAAGATAAAAGTCGGCGTCAACGATATCCGTCAGATTTATGCTGTCGAGCAGATTGGCGGTCTTGTCCCGCACCTGAAGCATCAACGCGCGTGTGCGGCAATTTTCTTCCTCAACGCAATTTTTGCATGTTTCGTGGGCATAACGGCTGGCGCAGGGGACCAAAGCCAGAGAACCGCGCATGATCCGGATGAGGTCGCCATAGCTGATATCGATAGGCGGAACGCCCAACCAATAGCCGCCGTCTTTGCCGCGCTGCGACGCCACTAAGCCCGAACGAGATAGTTCGGACAAGATAACGGTAAGAAATTTGGGCGGAATTTTTTGCGCCTCGGCAATATCGGCAAGCTGAACCGGGCCTTTGCCATAATGGTCTGCAAGATGCTGCATGGCGCGAATGGCGTAGCGGGTTTTTTGAGACAGCATAGGCTTGCTTTGCGCCAGATGCGGCCAATTTTCAACCCGCCAAGTAGACAAAGTGTTGAACAAGGTGCAATCTCAGCACGTTTCTTTGCGCTTTGGGCGTAAATGCAGTTGCATTGCTCGATTGGCCGGAATAGCGTGCCGCCCATAAAAGGCTCGGGGGCGAGCCGAAACGAGAAGGGGAAATTTTATGAAAACTTCAAAAACGGCGATATTGTTGCTCGCTACATGCCTGACCGCGCCTGCGTTTGCGCAAGATGCTTCGCCGCCCGCCTCTGCCGAAACGGCTGAAGATGCTGGCACCGCCATTATCGTTACCGGATCGCGCATTAAGCAGGACCCGACGAAGAGTGCCTTGCCCTTGCAGGTCATCACAACGGGTGACCTCACGCGTGAAGGGATTAACAGCCCTGAACAGCTCATTTCGTTTCTTGCATCAAATGGTAACGGAGCCGATAATTTGGCTTCAAACTCTGACGTTGTGACCGGCGCCGCTCGCGGTACGAACGGTCTTTCCTCTGCAAACTTGCGCGGTCAGGGTGCATCATCGACACTCGTTCTACTCAACGGCCGCCGCGTGGCTGCACATGGGCTCTCTGGTTCGGCAGTTGATGTCAATCAGGTGCCTCTTGCCGCAATAGAGCGCGTAGAAATACTGAAAGACGGCGCGTCAGCCATTTATGGTACCGATGCGATTGGCGGGGTGATTAACTTCATCACGAAGAAGAATTTTCAAGGCGTGATCCTGAACGGTTTTGTCGACATGCCCGAAGAAGGCGATGCGCCGATTTATCGCCTGTCCGGAACGGTCGGTTATGGTGACCTTGATGAGCAAGGTTTCAACATCATGGGGGCGGTTAGCAAGAGTTGGAACAGCGCGCTGTTTGGTAAAGACCGTGATTTTGTTAATGGAAACCAGCCAAATCGGGGTCTTTCAATTGATACCCGCGGAACACCGATCGCAACTGCCTTTCCTATAAATGCTACCGCTGCTGGGGTCGGAATTACACAAAGCGGAACTTTACTTGGGAACTCATCTGGAACTTTCACCAACCTCGACATTAGCGGTGTCCGCAGAAGTGGTGGCGTAAATATACTCGACCTACCCGGCGGAGCTGGTTGCGGGTCGGTTGATGGCGGATTGCCATATGATGAAGCTCTTTGGCCAGCATCTGGACCTGCAGCAGCATTTGCATGCGCTTGGGATACTGGCCGAGCAGCGACGCTCCAGCAACCAATCGAAACATTAACATTTTATGGCCGAGCTACTGCGCAATTTGGCGATCATGAAGTTTATGCAGAATTCACCGGATCAGAGGCACACTCAAAGAAGATTTTCTCAAACAACCAATATACTGCCAACAACACGTCAATGCCGATTGCATACCCGTTAAATGCGTTAACGGCAGCAACCTACAATGACGTCTATGACCGACTTGCTGGCGCTTTGCCGGGACTTGGGGCGGTTGGAGACCGAACTGTTGACGCAGTTGGCCGCTATGGCCTGCCTATTGCCTTCCGCTGGCGTTGCATCACGTGTGGGCCGCGTGAGTATGAGACCGACACCAAAACTTTCCGAGTGGCAACTGGACTTGATGGACCGCTAGGTGGAAGCTGGGAATACCGCGTCGGCGGATCATATGCACAAAGCGAAGCTACCTCAATTTTGGGTAGTGGTTATCATTATCGTGGTATATTTAACTTCTCCAGCTCCGCTCCAACTGCTGCTTTGCGTACTGCCGACATTGCCGCGCAGCTCGCTGCTACAGGGGTGTCGGGAGCAACTAACTTCTTTGCAGATCCTCGCGCTCCGACCGCGCCCGGCGCAAGTGCTCCTGGCATCGTCGGTCTGTTTAACAGTGGTATTATCAATCCTTTTTCAGTGAATCAAACTCCACAGGCGCTAGCTGCACTTGATGCGGTTTCAGCCAAAGGCGTTAGACTCTATGGCGGTAAATATACTCTGTGGCAGACGGACGCATCGATCAGTGGCGATCTATTCGAGTTGCCGGGCGGAACAGTAAAGATGGCGGCTGGCATTGATTACCGCCGCGAAGGCTATGGTTTTGACGGTTCGGTTTCAGGCGACGAAACTAAATCGGCTGGAATTTTTAATGTTGCCTTCGATAATGTAAACCAACTCAGCAAACGCAGTCGGACTGTGAAAGCAGCCTATGCCGAGTTACTGGCACCAGTATTTGACATGCTGGAACTGACTGGTGCCATACGTGTTGATGATTATACGGGTTTTGGCAGTACGGTTAATCCAAAGTTCACGGCAAAATTCGAGCCCGCCGAATGGATCATGGGGCGGGCGTCTTATGGTACGGGCTTCCGAGTGCCAACATTCAACCAAATATTCAATGGCGTCACAACCTCTCCGAATCCTGGCAGCTCGCTGACTGACCCAACCACCTGCCCAGCAGGAGGCGTTGCCAACGTAACTCCGGGCTGCACGGCCATTACTCCAGATTCACAGAGTGGAGGTAACCTTAATCTTGGTCCGGAAACTTCGGAGCAGTATAGCTTCGGTGCAGTGTTACGACCTACCTCACGGATCAGCTTTTCGGCTGACTATTGGAACATTGCTGTTGATAATGTGATCGGCTCGATCACTATTCCGCAGTTGTTCGCAAACATTGCGGCATTTCCAGAACGAATCGTTCGGACTGGAGGTGTCATAACCTTGCTTGATCTGCGATCCGGTAATTTTGGTTCACGTCGAACCAGCGGAATCGATTTTTCGGGTCGTGCGGGATTTGACGCGCTGAAAGGGAGCATTTCGGTTGGAATGGACGGCACATTGCTTCTCGACAAAAAGGAAAAGTTGCTCCCCAACCTTGCCTATTCCAATTTGCGTGGCGTTTTCACCTTGTCTGGTGACCTTGGCCTTAAGTGGAAACATAATGCTTGGATCAGCTATCAAAATGAAGGATTCACATTTACTTTCTCTCAAATCTATCGTGGCACGTATCAGAATTTTGGATTGCCAAACTCATTAACGGGCCCGAATTTGAGCGCGACGCGCCCGGACTACAATCCGCGGGTCAAGGCTTACGAGATCTATAATCTTTCTGCATCTCAGAGGATTACTGACCGTTTCATGATAACCGCAGGCGTGCGTAATGTGTTCGATACCGATCCGCCATTTGCGATTACCTATGACAGCAACACCGGTTCGGGCTCCAGCTGGGAGCCACGCGTGGCTGATCCACGCGGACGGTCCTTCACGCTGTCGGTGGAAGCGAAGTTCTAAGCTAAAGGATTGCCGGGTATGGATATGAATGCAACTCGGCGTCAGATTATGGCGGGGCTGGCAGCTATGCTGTCGGCCCCGCCGCTTTTCGCAGCAAGCGGCCCTGAAGGTAAGGCCGCGCGGAAGCCTTCGCGGCTGCGTGTCGGCGATACTGTTGGTTTGATTGAGCCAGCGTCCGCCAGCGACGATCCCTTTCAAATCCAATTGGTCGAAGAAGCGATTGTCGCCATGGGCCTAAAACCTAAGCGCGCTGCGCATTTGTTAAACCGCTATGGATATCTGGCTGGCCAAGACAAAGATCGTGCATCGGATATCAACGCCATGTTCGCGGATAAGGATGTGAAGGCTATTTTTGCCGTGCGTGGCGGGTGGGGCAGCGCGCGGCTATTGCCGTATCTTGACTGGAACATCATTCGCGCCAACCCCAAATTATTAACGGGTTTCAGCGACATCACCGCCTTGCATATGGCGATTGCGGCCAAAGGCGGCTTTGTGACTTTGCACGGCCCGAACGCGGGCAGCGCATGGGGCAAGGCATCATGGGACATATATCGCGAGATTGCGTTTGATGCAGGAACGCCCTTGTTTACAAACCCCGTTGGCGACGAAGACCGCATGGCGCAACGCCGCTGGCGCACGCGCGTATTGGGTGCGGGCAATGGCAAGGCACAGGGCAAGTTGCTAGGTGGAAACCTGACAGTCCTGACCGCGCTTGTCGGTACGCCCTATCTGCCTAGTTTCGACGGCGCGATCCTGTTCCTCGAAGATGTCGATGAGGCGGAATATCGCATCGACCGCATGCTCACGCAATTGGGTCAGGCGGGTGTGCTGAAAAACCTGAAGGGCGTTGTGTTTGGGCAATGCACAGATTGCGTGAACAAGGGCACCAGCTATGGCGCATTCACGCTGAACGACGTGCTGACGCAACATTTGGGTGGCTTGGGCATCCCTGCATATCAGGGTGCGTTTTTTGGGCATATTACGGATCAGTTTACGCTGCCCGTTGGCGGCATGGCGGAAATCGATGCAGACGCTGGAACGCTGCGCTTGCTGGAGCCTGTGGTCGTTTAATTTACGAACTGCGTCATCACCAACGCCAAGACATTATTGGCCATGTGCAGCATGATGTTCGTGCGCAGCGACCCCGTGCGGTGGTAGAGATAGCCAAAAGCAATGCTGAGCGACATGAGGCCGGGGATCGCATAAGGTTGCAAATGCACCAATGCGAACAGCAATGACGACAAAAGAATTGCGCCCCAAATGGGCACATATTTCGCCAGCGCATTTTGTAATAAGCCGCGAAACAGAAGCTCTTCCACCACTGGCGCGGCAATCGCGATGGCGAAAAACATCGCCGCCATGTTGAGCGGCGTCCGGGCTATAGCAGCCAGGATTTTCGCCATGTCGGCTTGCATGTCTACGCCCGGAATGACGTAAGTTGCATAGATAAAGTTGAAGGCCATCGCGGCGGCCACCAATAATATGGCAAGCCCTGTCGCCTTCTGCAGCGGGATCCTGCCGAAATCATGAAGGCCCAATGCCCCCGCCCGCCCGTCTTTGCGCAGATATAGTCCCATCAGCGACAATTGAATGACGGCAGATACAAGCAGTCCCCAGATAATCGAAATAGGCTCTGGCGTGGTTGATGTGCCTTGCGTCGCGGCGATAATGACGGCCGTGCACACCCCTTGCAGGGCGAAGTATAAAAGGATGAAAGCAAGCGTGGGCAGCAGGCTGGGATAATATGATCGCGCAGAAAACGCTGTTGGGGCGGGGTCGTCGCGTTGCATGTCTTCCCAATCTATCCTGCGTAAAAGTAAAGGCCGAGCGTTCTCGGCCCGACCTTTCCCTGTTTACACATCAAAGATTAATAGGCCACCCGTGTTGCAGTGAGGCCATAGGCCGGAAGTAATGCCTGCACGCTTGTCGGGCCAGCCAGATGCCCTGCGCCCACCGCCATGAACGTCACGCCCGGCTTTTTCATTTGGGCGGAAATCCATTTCGCCCAATTGGCATTCCGCTTGGTCAGCAGGGCATCATATAATGTCCGGCTGGTCATCCCTTCATTCATAAGCTGGGCAAGGCTTTCGGTTTCTGCCGATCCCCACATGTTGACCATTTGATCCATCATGCTGTTGGTATCATCAATCGTTTTTGCCGTTTCGACCAAAAAGGCGATTTGATCGGCCTCTGGCAGAGTATCAAAAATGCCAAGCTGAAACTCCATGGTTTCAAGCCCATCGATAGGCTTGCTGCTGACCTTCGCTGCCGCGGTCAGTTGCTTTTCAACACCGCTATTGGGATCAAAGCCCGATTTCTGCATTGCCAGCAGGGACATGGTAATACCTGCCGCCCATGGCTCGAATGGATCGAAGGCGGCCGCTGGAATGCCAAGCTTGCCCATCGCCGCGTCATATACCGCACGATCCGCATCATTCATTTTGGAACGCAATGTCTTGCCCTGTTGGTCCATCGCCAGCTTGCCAAACAAAGCTTGTGCCTCTGCTGCGGGCGGCTCGACCAGTTCCAGAACCAATTGGTCCGAACTGTCGAAAGCTGTCTTTACACCATCATCAAACCAACCAAGGCCTGGCTTTAAGATATGGACACTGCCGAACAGGTAAATTGTGGTGTCGGCGTCTTTGATCACCCACAAGGCAGGATCGACATCTTTGACGGCAGGCGCCGCTGTCACCGGTGCCTCAGTCGGCGCACTTTGTGCCGCGACGGGGGCTGCCCATGCCAAGGCGCATGTCGCGGTTGCGGCCAATAAGGACTTTAAAGTAATACGCATCGATATTTTCCTTTTACGCAAGAGAGGGAAGTGTTTGGCGATATTGGACCAGTCGTTACAGGTATTTTTTCCAGAACCAGACAATCAGGGCCACAAATATTGTTATAAAATACAGTGCTATGCCGTCTATCTCGGGCAACATGCCCCCGCGCCACAGAAGCCACCAAACCGGCGCGATGAACCAAAAGGCGTACATCGCGATGAGCGCGCCAAATCGGTAGGCAGCCTCTTCTTGTTCATCGACAAGATTTTTATGCCAGTAGAAAGTGATGGCAGGGACAATGACACCGAGGGCGATCGAAAGGATGATCGCGAGCATGGGTGACATGGCATCATTGGTAATCAGACCGGCTTCTGTTTCGTCAAAACTACCGGTCATTGCGAGGATAAGGCCGGTGACGCCGCCAAATAAAAAGCTGCCAATTAAGAAACGATTGTAGACCTTTTCACGTTGCGGCACTTTTTGGTCGCTCCGCTTCATTTGGCGAAACAATCTCCAGATGGCGAATGCAAGCACGAGGGTGACGCTTATGAACGCCGCTAAGATAGCATAATCAGTAGCATTTAGCGCGCTACCGCCTTCCTCCATATGTGCAGACAGGAAGCCCGTAATGGCGCCTAAGAGCATGATTATGCCAAAGCCGCACAATATCACCCCCAAAATTCGAAGGGCATTACGGCCAGTATCCTCATCCGCATTAAACATCGCCCACTCCTTCAAATTCGTCATCAAAAATCTGTTCAATGGGTAAGTCAAACAGCCGTGAAATCTTGAACGCCAGCGGCAGCGAGGGGTCATATTTGCCCGTTTCAATCGCATTCACCGCTTGGCGCGAGACATCGAGATGCTCGCCCAAATCGGCCTGACTCCAGTTGCGCATCGCCCGCAGCACTTTAAGCTGATTTTTCATGTCAGGTTTCGGTGTCTTTGTGTCATGTAAACCTTACTAATTCGATTCGTGAATAATGTCAACTACACCTTACATAATGCTAGGCACCACTGACAAAAACCGATGCGTTTATTCATAACCTTGATTTAGCCGCCTATCTCAGCCAATGGCTGGCCATGTCCGACGTTGCTCCACTTAGTTTTCAGGATCTGATCCTTACGCTCCACGATTATTGGGGTAAGCAAGGCTGCGCCATTTTACAGCCTTATGACATGGAAATGGGTGCGGGTACGTTCCACACGGCCACGACCTTGCGCGCGCTTGGGCCCGACCCATGGAACGCGGCCTTTGTGCAGCCATCGCGCCGACCAACCGATGGCCGCTATGGCGAAAACCCCAATCGGCTGGGTGCATATTATCAATATCAAGTTATCCTAAAACCAAGCCCGCCCAATTTGCAGGAGCTGTATCTCGGCTCGTTAAAGGCCATTGGCATTGATCCTTTGCTCCACGACATCCGATTTGTCGAAGACGACTGGGAAAGCCCGACGCTGGGTGCATGGGGCCTTGGATGGGAAGTCTGGTGTGACGGCATGGAGGTGACGCAGTTCACCTATTTTCAGCAGATGGGCGGTTTTGACTGCAAACCCGTTTCGGGCGAGTTGACCTATGGTCTGGAACGCCTGGCGATGTATATTCAGAACAAGGACAGCATTTTCGACCTCGCGTACAACAATGCCACCGCTGATCGCCCTGCAATTACCTATGGCGACGTCTTCCGCGAAAACGAACGGCAGATGAGCACCTATCATTTCGAAGTTGCCGACACTGACATGTTGTTTGATGCCTTCAAAAAAGCGACGGCGGAATGCGAAAGCTGTCTGCAACATGCCTTGCCTATTCCCGCTTACGAGCAAGCGATTAAGGCGAGCCATATCTTCAACATATTACAGGCGCGCGGCGTCATTTCTGTGCAGGAACGCGCCAGTTACATGGGCCGCGTCCGTGACCTTGCCAAAGGCAGTTGCCAGGCGTGGATGGAAAAGAACGGATGGGCAGTGTGATGGCCCGCATGTCAAATCCTCCCCGGAGCCGTCACCCTGAACTTGGTTCAGGGTCCATTTCTCGTCTCTACCCTTCGGCCTGTGTGGCACGATGGATGCTGAAACGAGTTCAGCATGACGGGGACGCTGCATGACCGACTTCCTGCTTGAATTGCGCTCCGAAGAAATCCCTGCGCGGATGCAGGTGAAGGCCAAGGAAGACTTGGCGCGTTTGTTCAACGATGCGCTGGCCAAGGCCGGGCTTGCGGCTGCGTCGGTTGAAACCTTTGCCACACCGCGCCGTTTGGCGTTGATTGCGACGGGGCTGCCGCTGGCGACAGACGCTGTGTCCGAAGAAACCAAAGGACCAAAAGTCGGCGCGCCGCCGCAGGCGATGGAGGGTTTCCTTCGCAAAGCCGGCCTTACGCAAGATCAGCTGATCGAACGCGATGGCGTGTATTTCGCAGTCGTGGAAAAGGCAGGGCGTCAGACGGCCGATGTTCTGGCAGAGGCTATCCCCGCGATCATCCGCGCCTTCCCATGGCCGAAATCGCAACGCTGGGGCGCGGGGTCCGCTTCGACGGAAAGTCTGCGCTGGGTGCGCCCATTGCAGGGCATTGTCGCATTGCTCGGCGACGCGGTGGTGCATTGCGAAATTGACGGCATTGTTAGCGGCGCGGAGACGATGGGCCATCGCTTCCATCACAATGGCCCTGTTAATATTGGCAACGCGGGCGACTATGCACAAAAGCTCCGCAACGCCCATGTCCTCGTCCATTTCTCCGAACGCTGCGCGATCATTCGCGACGGTGCAAAGGCGGCTGCTGCGGCCGCAGGGCTGACATTGGTTGAGGATGAAGGACTGGTCGTCGAAAATGCCGGGCTAACCGAATGGCCCGTGCCAATGCTTGGCCGTTTCGACCCTGCATTTCTGGACGTGCCACAAGAGGTCATTCAATTGACCGCGCGCGTGAACCAGAAATATTTTGTCTGCCATGATACATCGGGCAAGCTGGCCAACGCCTTTGTCTGCACCGCGAATATCGACGCGCATGATGGCGGCGCGGCGATTGTGGCGGGCAATGAAAAGGTATTGGCCGCGCGTCTGTCCGATGCGAAATTCTTCTGGGAACAGGATTTGAAGGTCGCGCTGGATGACCAAGCGACGAAGCTGGCGCAGATTACGTTTCATGAAAAATTGGGCAGCGTTGCCGACAAGGTGGAACGTGTGGCGAAACTGGCCCGCTGGTTGGTGGAAGAGGGCATCGTCAAGGGCGCGACTGCAGACGCCGCCGAACGCGCGGCGCGGTTGTGCAAGGCTGATCTCGTCACCGGCATGGTGGGCGAATTCCCCGAATTGCAGGGCATCATGGGCGGCTATTACGCCCGCGCGCAGGGTGAGACTGATGCCGTGGCCGATGCGGCGCGCGATCACTACAAGCCGGTTGGGCAAGGCGATGATGTACCGACCGCTCCGGTAACGGTGGCGGTGAGTTTAGCGGATAAGCTGGATACGCTGGTTGGGTTTTTTCAGATTGATGAAAAACCTACAGGGTCCAAGGATCCGTTTGCGCTGCGCCGTGCGGCGATCGGGATACTGAGCCTAATTTTGGAGAATAATCTGCGGGTTTCCATGCGAGACTTGATCACTGTTGCGGCCCATGATGGGGGATTAAATGCTGGTCTAGATATTGCCAACTTCCTGATTGACCGGCTTAAAGTTCAACAACGCGATGCAGGTATCCGGCATGACATGATTGATGCCGTGGTGGCGGTCGCAAAGGGCGGCGACAATGTCCTTATGGTAAAACGGGTGAAGGCGTTGCAGGGCTTTGTCGGGACCGATGAGGGTGCGAATTTGCTCGCCGCATACAAGCGCGCGGCGAACATATTGAAGGCAGCGGACGGCGTTGACGCCGCTGCACCCGCTCCGGCGGATTTGGTTGCTGAAGAGCGTGCACTCCTCACCGCGCTCGACGCGGCGGAGCCCAAGGCCGCAGCTGCCTTGTCCATCGAAGATTTCGAAGGTGCAATGGCGGCTTTGGCGACTTTACGCGCGCCTATTGATGCCTTTTTTGAAGGCGTCATGGTCAATGATCCGGATCCGGCCAAGCGCGCTTTTCGCTTGGGATTACTCGCGCGGTTCCGCGATGCGGTTACCCAAGTGGCCGATTTTTCGAAAATAGAAGGCTGACGGTTTCTCCCCGGGAATGCTGACAGATAAAAAGGACTTAGCATGACCCAGTACGTATATCGGTTTGGTGGCGGTGTTTCGGATGGTGATGAAACCGTTCGCGGCAATAAAAACATCTTGGGCGGCAAGGGCGCGAATTTGGATGGCATGGCGTCGATTGGCCTGCCTGTCCCGCCGGGCTTCACGATCACGACCGAAATGTGCACGGCTTATTATGCCAATGGCCAAAGCTTCCCCGACAGCGTTCGGGCCGAAGTCGCCAATGGCCTTGCGCATATTGAGCAGGTAACGGGCAAATCCTTTGGCGATCCGGCCAATCCGTTGCTGGTGTCCGTCCGCTCTGGTGCGCGCGTTTCAATGCCGGGGATGATGGATACGGTGTTAAACCTTGGGCTGAATGACCAGACGGTCGAAGGGCTCGCCGCTTCGTCGGGGGATGCGCGTTTTGCGTGGGACAGCTATCGCCGTTTCATTCAAATGTATGCCGATGTGGTGTTGGAACTGGATCATGGCGCTTTTGAAGAGGCGTTAGAAATCGCGAAGGAAGATCGGGGTTTCTATCTCGATACCGAATTGTCCGCTGATGATTTGAAGGCTTTGGTTGCCGAGTATAAGCGCCTCGTGGCTGCCGAATGGGGCAAGCCATTTCCGCAAGATGTGCATGACCAATTATGGGGCGCGGTCGGCGCGGTGTTCGGATCATGGGAATCGGACCGGGCAAAGGTCTATCGCCGCCTGAACAATATTCCCGGCGACTGGGGCACGGCCGTCAATGTGCAGGCGATGGTTTTCGGCAATATGGGCGAAACGTCGGCGACGGGCGTTGCCTTCACCCGTGACCCGGCAACGGGCGAGAACGCCTTTTACGGCGAATATCTGATCAACGCGCAGGGTGAGGATGTTGTCGCAGGGATTCGTACCCCGCAATATCTGACCAAGGCCGCCCGCGAACGCGCTGGCGCAAAGCCGCTGTCGATGGAAGAAGCGATGCCGACGGTATATGCCGAACTGGCGCGCGTGTTTGAAATCCTGGAAACGCATTATCGCGATATGCAGGATATTGAATTCACCGTTGAGCGAGAGAAATTGTGGATGCTGCAAACCCGTTCGGGCAAGCGCACCGCAAAGGCCGCCTTGAAAATCGCCGTCGATATGGCTCAAGCGGGCATGATCACAACCAATGAGGCGGTGTTGCGGATTGATCCGATGGCGCTGGACCAGTTGCTGCACCCGACGCTCGATCCGCAAGCGCCGCGCGATGTCTTGACCTCTGGCCTGCCGGCGTCGCCGGGCGCGGCATCGGGCGAGATCGTCTTTGACGCCGACACTGCCGAACGCTTTAACGAATTAGGCAAGGCGGTCATATTGGTCCGTATCGAAACCAGCCCTGAGGATATTCACGGCATGCACGCCGCCAAGGGCATATTGACCGCACGCGGCGGAATGACGAGCCATGCTGCCGTCGTCGCACGCGGCATGGGCCGTCCTTGCGTATCGGGCGCAGGCAGCTTGCAAATCGATTCTGCTGCCAAAGTTTTGCGCATCGCCGGGCGTACGATGAAAGAAGGCGATATCATCACGCTTGATGGTTCAACCGGCGAGGTAATGGCGGGCGAAGTGCCGACAATCCAGCCCGAATTGGTCGGCGATTTCGGGACGTTGATGGTGTGGGCAGATGCAGGTCGCCGGATGAAGGTCCGCGCCAATGCCGAAACCCCGTCCGACGCGCAAACCGCACGTGATTTCGGTGCGGAGGGCATTGGCCTGTGCCGGACCGAGCATATGTTCTTTGACGCCGCGCGCATTACCGCGGTGCGCCAGATGATCTTGGCGGATGATGAAAAGGGCCGCCGCGTTGCGCTCGACAAATTACTGCCTGAGCAGCGTAAGGATTTTGCCGCGATTTTCGAAGTGATGGCGGGTCTTCCCGTTACCATTCGCTTGTTGGACCCGCCGTTGCATGAATTCCTGCCGCATCAGGAAAGCGAATTTGCCGAAGTTGCGGCAGCCGCGGGTGTTGGCGTGGAAGTGTTGAAACAACGCGCGTCCGAACTGCATGAGTTTAATCCGATGCTGGGCCACCGCGGATGCCGCTTGGGCGTGACCTACCCTGAAATCTACGAAATGCAGGCCCGTGCGATATTTGAAGCCGCGTGCAGCCTTGCCGTGGCACCCGTGCCTGAAATCATGATCCCGCTCGTCGGCACACGCCGTGAGCTTGAGCTGATGAAAGATGTCGTCGACAAGGCCGCCGAGGCGGTCTTTGCCGAACAGGGCAAGCGGATTGAATATCTCGTCGGTACCATGATCGAGTTACCCCGCGCGGCGTTGATGGCCGATGAAATTGCCGAAGTCGGCAGTTTCTTCAGCTTTGGCACCAATGACCTCACGCAAACCACTTTGGGCGTTAGCCGCGATGACGCCGCACGCTTCCTGACGCATTATGTCGACAAGGGCATTTACGCCCGCGATCCCTTCGTCAGCCTCGATGTCGAAGGCGTTGGCCAATTGATCGAGATCGCCGCCAACAAGGGCCGCGCAACGCGTCCGGAGATTAAGCTTGGCATTTGCGGCGAACATGGCGGCGACCCGGCATCGATCACCTTCTGCGAACAGGTTGGCCTCGATTATGTCAGCGCCTCGCCTTATCGTGTGCCCATTGCCCGGCTTGCGGCGGCGCAAGCGGCGCTTGCCAAAAACTAATCTTTTGCTCTAACCCTCGTTCGAGGGAGAGCATTATGAAAACGTGGCACCGATTTGCGGCATGTATCGCATTGGGCTTAGTTGGAGGCGCGGCTTATGCTGTGCATCAGGTTCGTGGCGATTATGCGGATAAGCAGGTCCACAACGGCCAATGGAGCGCGAATACCAATCAGGGAACCGCATCAGCGTCGGCTTTGACACGCGCGAAGGTTGCACTGAATGGCCTTCTGACGTTGCCGGCCAAAGAGGCGATGTATTTCATAACCCGCAACGATAGCGAAGGGCGCCCTTTGGAAGGTCGCTGCACATATATCGTCACAGGCGGTGAACTCGATGCGCGCTGGTGGAGCGTAACGCTTTACAAAGGCGAAGGCTGGCTTGTGAAAAATGCCGCGAACCGCTGGTCCGTCGCTGGCAATGCGCCGGCCCGTGACGGGCAGGGCAACTGGTCATTCACCGTTTCGCCAAATCCGACCGAAGGTGTCTGGCTGCCCACAGGGCGGACGCCGCATTTTGACCTGACCTTGCGCACCTATCATCCGCGCGGCGCGTTGTTGAACGATCCCGCAAACGCCAAACTTCCTAATGTTACCAGAAAGGCATGCGCATGATACGCAACTGGATGTTCCCTATCATCGCCGGACTGCTGGTGTCCGCATTCGCATGGCAAGGCGTTTTGCTCGCGACCCCTTATGCGCTGATGTCAAAAGCGATGGATGTTATCGGCGCGCGCGCGCCGGCAAACAGTTTTGCATTTGGCGCACTGGCAACCGCGGACAATCAACCGATTGTCCGGCCAAGCCCTGACCTTGTCTATTCTTCCTGTGTTTTTGATGTGTCAAAGGGGCCCGTGCTGGTCGATGTGGCGTCGGTACCGGGTCATTATTGGTCATTGAGCATATTTGACGCCCGTACCGATGTCGCCGCTGTCCGCAGCGACCGGGACACGGGTGGAAAGCCTGCGCGTCTTGCATTGATGAAAGCAGGGCAGACTGCGCCACAGGGTTATGAGCCAGTAGCGTTGCAATATGATCGTGGCATTGCCTTAATCCGGATATTGCTCTCCAGTCCTGCCGAATATCCGGTTGTGGATGCC
>Ga0315903_10001993_pt1 | contig 30706 bp, 35 predicted proteins | sample LakEriMetagenome_7_FD_203524 | JGI IMG/M metagenome (GOLD analysis project Ga0315903, IMG submission 203524) | Freshwater fungal communities from buoy surface, Lake Erie, Ohio, United States - Buoy 2 MA119 | ecosystem: Environmental > Aquatic > Freshwater > Lake | place: USA: Lake Erie, Ohio...
TAATTCTAAATAATTGCCATCGATTACATAATTTTTAAAATTAAATAGTTTTGCTTCTTGTATGGCGTCTACTCCATGTATTACACCATTCAACTCTATATTTCCCAAATTGTAAAATGCTTGAGCAATTAACTTGGGGGCTATGCCATAAACTCTTGAATCTGATTTAAGTTTTTTTAGAATATTGTCAATATTATAAATTTCTTTCCGTGCATTTGTAGGTTTTATTGAACTTATATAATGATGGTAGTTTTTAAAACTTGTATCCAATTCAATAGGCTGTTTGGATGAAGGTCTAATATCGTTATACAAACGAATGTGGGGTGTTCGATTTAATACCAATCCATCCAAAAGCGTATTTAAGCCTTCCATAAAACCCAGCAAAGAAATAAAAAATGCGACACTGAACGTTACGCCAATTGCTGCAACCAAAGTTTGCTTTGATCTTGCCAGTAGTAATGCTTTGGATATCTCGAAAATGTGCTTAAATTTCATTCTTTAGGCATACTAATTTTCGTGTTTTCATCAATACCATTCAATATTTCAATTGTAGAATAATCCTTTAAACCAATCGTTACCTTTTTGACTGTACCATCTTCTAATATGACATAAGAATTATTGGCTAAATAATTGGTGGGTATTGTTAATACATTTTTTTTCTCGTTGATAATAATATTTGCTTCTAGGGTAAGGTTCGGATAGAGTAAAATAGGCTCTTTTGTAAAAATGGCTTCTATTCGAAAAGATCTTTTTTGTTCATCCATCATTGGATAAATAAAATTTATTTGTGCTTCAAAAGTCTTTTTTTCATAGCTATCCATTCTTATAATCACTTTCTGACCTTTCTGGATTTTAACGATGTCAAATTCATCCACATTAAACTCAATAATAAAATTTTTCTGCCCTACAATCGCAATAGGTTTTGTTGAAGTTGCCAATTCTCCTTGTTTTACACTAATTTTATAGACTAAGCCATCAACTTCGCTTCTAATGATTAGATTATCTTCGGTAGACTGTGCAATTTTTAGTTGGTTCTTGCTTTGGTCTGAAGTCAATTTTAATTGACGATTTATATTTTTATAAGCTAATTCTGCTTTCCTTACATTCACCTTGGCATTTTCAAGACTCAACTCTCTTTGCTCTAGCTCAACTTTGGTACCAATATCTTTAGCCCACAATTTTTGTTGTCTAGCTAACATGATATACTCATTGTTAAGATTTTTTCTTGCTAACTCGATTGTATTTTGTGCATCAATAAGTTTTTCATGGTTGGGCACATAGTCATTTGCTTCTGCTGAAATTTGGGCATTGACGGTTGACAACTGGGTATTTGTATTTTCTAACTTAAAAAGGGGCTGACCCTTCTTTACGAGATCGCCTTCCTTGACAAATATGTTTACGATTTTACCGTTAATTTGTGAGAATACTTCATATTGATTTTCGCTTTTTACAACCCCAGCCGCATAAACACTTTCAGTGATGTTAGATTTTGTTGGTGTAATCGTCTCTGTTTTATTTTTGCAGCCTACAGAAAAGAGGAGTCCAATGAGGAGATAATTTATAACTATTATTTTTGTTTTCATATTTATACCATAACACCTTAGACTAAACTAAGTGCAAAGATATTCATTTGTTCTAACAAGTGGTCCCTAGATTTCTACACAAACATTTTTAGCTTCAGTAAAAAATTTCAAAGCATCCCAGCCACCCTCACGACCTACACCACTATTTTTAATTCCTCCAAAAGGAGTTCGTAAATCTCGAAGTAACCAGCAATTTATCCATACAATACCTGCCTGTAAATTAAGTGCTATGCGATTCGCTTTGGAAATGTCTTGGGTCCATATAGTGCTAGCTAATCCGTAATTACTTGCATTGGCAAGTTGTAAGGCTTCTTGTTCCGTTTCGAAAGCTTGCAAAGTAACTACAGGTCCAAATATTTCATCTTGATTGGTTTTACATTGTGGGCCTAAATTTTCTATTACCGTAGGCTCAATGAAGTAACCATTTGCACATCTTCCTTCCAACTTGATAGCATTTCCTCCAATAAGAATTTTTCCTCCTTCTTGTTTAGCGGTTTCAATGCATTGCATAACCTTTTCGAAGTGAACTTTACTCACAACTGCGCCTTGTTTGCTACTCTTTTCTAATGGGTCACCGACGTTTAATTTTTTTACATGCTCGATAAATTCAATTTTGAATTTTTCATAAATGCTTTTTTCAATTAAAATTCTGCTCCCACATAAACAAATTTGTCCTTGATTAGCAAACGAACTTTGCAAAGTTACTTTCATCATTTTCTCCCAATCGCAATCAGCAAAAATGAGGTTAGGATTTTTTCCGCCTAATTCTAACGATAGCTTTTTAAACTTTGGTGCAGCTATGGAAGCAATGTGTTCACCAGCTCTTGTACTACCTGTAAACGAGAGGGCTTTAATTTTTGGATGTGCTACAATTTCACTGCCGCATGAAATGCCATCCCCATGTATGATATTTAGTACACCCGCGGGTAAACCTGCTTCATGACAAATTTTAGCTAATAAATAGGATGATAAAGGCGTGACTTCGCTCGGCTTGGCAATCACACAATTCCCAGCTGCGATGGCTGGGGCAATTTTCCAAGTAAATAAATACAAAGGTAAATTCCAAGGTGAAATACAACCTACAACGCCTATGGGTTGTCTTACAGTATAATTAATCGCTTTAGACTCCATGGTATGGCTTTCACTCGCAAAATGCATAATGCCGGTTGCGAAGAACCGAAAATTAGAGGATGCTCTGGGTATATCTACTCTTGTGCTAAGTGTAAGGGGTTTGCCATTATCAGTGGTTTCTGCTAAGGCTAATGCATCAAGATGTGCATCGATGAGTTCAGCAATTTTGTTTAAAATTAAAAATCGCTTTTCTGTACTTGTATTACTCCACAATGGAAAAGCATCACTTGCAGCTTGCACCGCTAAGTTTACATCGCTCGCATTGCTATTCGGAATGCTTCCAATCATTTCACCTGTAGCAGGATTTATATTTTCTAAATATTGCCCCGACAAAGGCTCAAGAAACTCACCGTTTATGTAATTTTTGATTTGACTGTAATCTTGTAAATTCATGATGGTAAAATTACCATCGAAAAATTTATTTCAAGGAATCAATTATTGAATTGGATAATTTGAATATTCCATTGCCATTGTTCACATTCGTAAACACTTGAACTGGCTCTGCGAAAGGATTTCCTTCATTCTCATCATAAAGAGGTTGTGTTTTCTCGTACTTATATCCATTTTCTGAAATATTATCAATCCGAAAATACCAACTAAACTGAGAAGGTGGAGGGTTATCACCAATGCTTCCATTTGCCACAAATATGGAAATGTTTTTCGTTTTACCTCTAAAATTTACATCTTTCAAATACATTTTCTCATAATACATGCCAACATTACCGCCTAGGTCGAGGCCTCAATTTTCGCTGTCAAAATCAGGATCCAATATATGTTTCAAATTGCCAAAAATAACGCCCGATTGAAACAAAGGTTCTAGTTCATTAGCAAATGAGAGGGGGTATAAATCTTTACTATTCTCATCATCTTTTAATTCAAGTTTAATTTCATCGAACCAAACGGTTCCTTCAAAGTCTATGTTTAACTTCTTAGCATTTCTTACTATCTGTGCACTTGTTATTTGCGGTTTGATAGGCATAATTTCTTCAGCACTTATTATTTTAAACGACTGTTTTCGGCAACTATTTTATAGGCTTTGCCGGAGGTAAAATTTTTAAAAACCGATGTATAAACATTCGCAAAATATCGAAACGATGGTAGGCTCTCATCCTGAACTGATTTCTTTCGCTATAAGCAAACATGTCGCCTCTAAAAAAACTAGAGAAGGAAGGTTGTGTTGAATATCTGTATTGAGGTAAAGAAATAGCATTGCCTGTGCTGTAATTCCACTCACCACTTAATTCTATTCGCTTGTTTAATTTATATACTCCAGCTATTTTAAAATCATGTCTTCTGTCAAATTTGTAAGGAAATTTTTTGCCAGCATTAATGGTAGGGAATTTTCGATTTGTCCAACTTAATGTGTAACCCATCATGCCTGTAAATCTACTTGTTTTCTCTTACACAAATACCTCGCCTCCATAACTCCAGCCATTACCCATTTCTACTTTATCTTCCCAACTTTGGTTTGTATTTATGAAGCTTGCTCCATCGAAATACTCAATTATATTTCGCATGTCCTTATAATAACCGATTTAGAAAGCCTTGGCAGTAATTGCACTTTTTAGATTGGGTATCGTGATAGAGTAAAATCCGTAAGCATTGGTTTGTAAACCTACTTTTAAACTAGGGAGATATACCGTCGCACCAATTAATTTTTCTTTACTCTTAGAATCTTGCACATAACCGCTGAGCGTAATCTTTTGAGCTCGAGCGCACAAAGCAATCAACACGAAGTATAAAATACTAAATAATTTTTTCATGTATAAAAATATGAGTTTCAATTAAACGGCTTTTTTTATAAAAAAAGTATGACGCGTTACAATAAATTTTAACATAGTTATTTACTTTACTTCTATTTAAGGAAGTAATTGTGGCAAATTTTGCTCAATGACGACTTTTGGCGACTAAATGTTCGTTAGTATTGTAATTTCATACTTTTCCATCACTGCATTGCATAACATTTTATCACAAGCTTGTGTAGCTATTGTTTTGGCTTCATCTTCGTTGCTTGTTTCTATTTCAAGTGTGATATGTTTCCCAATTCTAACATTATGAATGCTTTGCAACGATAATGCATGTAAGCTTGCTTCGACCGCTTTGCCTTGAGGGTCTAATAATTCTTTTAAAGGCATAATATTAATATGTGCTATGAATGTCATTATTCAGAATGTTTGTATGCTAATGAAAGTAAAATATATAATAAAAATGAAAATGGAATAATTAATGTTTTCAAAAATGGAAGCATCAACAGCGTTAAGGCAAGCCACGTTATTTGAGGCCAATATTTTTTGAAAGAAAAGTTGCTAAATTTTAGTGTAAACATTTTAAGCTTGCTTACCATGAGCCAACTTAGTAACAAAATGATGCCATAAATAATCCAGTAATTTAGTAAATACTTACTAGCGCCCAAAGGATTATACAATAGTATAAGCGGGAATGAAGCCACGATGATACCTACAGCCGGAATAGGGACGCCTGTAAAATACGCAGTTGTAGCTGGGGCGTTATTAAACCTAGCTAAACGCAACGCACCAAAGCAGGCCAAAAGAAAGGCAGGACAAACGGCAAACATTTGTATATCCATTGCATCTGGTTCTTGCATCCAAGCAGACCAAAGCAAACGCATTAATATCATACTAGGCGCTACGCCAAACGATACTACATCAGCGAGCGAGTCCAAATCTTTACCCAATGGTGAATTTACGCCCAACCATCGAGCCACCATACCATCCAGTAAATCGCAAACGCCTGCCAACAAAATACAAATACTGCCCCAATACATTTCAGAAGTACCTGAAATCCAAAGTTGTTCGCCATTTAATTCACCAATAAACGGTTGTTTATGCAAAATAAATGTGATGGCCATACAGCCGAAAAATAAATTGCCAAGTGTAATAATATTGGGTAAATGCTTCATGAAAATAGAAGTTGTAAATATAGAACTTTTGACAAACTAAAAATGTGCTTATTGAATGAATCCTTCTTCTTGACTTTTTTCAATTTTAAATTTCATTAAAAAAATCATGGATTCCGCACGTGTTTTGGCAAGCTCAGCTACTTTACCTTCAAAAAGTTCATCTATTGTTTGAAAAAATAAAGTTCGCCATCTATCAAAATGAGAATCGGTGATACTTGATTTTTGATTCAGTTCAAGATGCTTAGCTACCGTATTGTTGCTATAGCCGGCTTCACCAAATAGAACTGCATTCCAAAATGTGTACATAGTTGGCATATGAGTTACCATATCTATTTTGGCTACTTCGTGAAAGAAGTGTCCAATAGATTCATCTTTTAAGGCTGTACCGTAAAATGTATCAACAAATAATTTTATATCGTCGAGGTTTCGAATATCGGGTTTAGTAGTCATATCCTATTAAACCACACCTTTAAATTGGTCTAAAAATCTCACATCATTTTCTGATAAGATACGAATATCTTTAATGCCATATTGCATCATAGTGGTACGTTCAACACCCATACCCCAAGCAAAGCCGCTAAATTTTTCAGGGTCTATTCCACAATTGCGTAATACATTTGGATGAACCATGCCACAGCCTAATATTTCTACCCAACCTGTATGTTTGCATACATTGCAACCTTTGCTATCGCAAATAAAACAACTTACATCCATTTCAGCGCTAGGCTCAGTAAAGGGGAAGTACGATGGACGAAATCTCACTTTTACATCCGCGCCAAACATTTCTTGTACAAAATGATAAAGCGTTTGTTTCAAATCGGCAAATGATACATTCTCATCAATATATAAACCTTCTACTTGATGAAAAAAGCAATGTGCTCGTGCCGAAATAGTTTCGTTACGATATACACGGCCAGGAAATATTTGACGAATTGGCAACTTGCCTTCTTTCATTACTCTTACTTGTACACTACTTGTATGGGTGCGCAATACCCAATCAGGATCTTTCGAGATGTAGAAAGTATCTTGCATGTCTCTCGCAGGATGATTTTCGGGTAAATTTAAAGCGCCAAAGTTGTGCCAATCGTCCTCTATTTCTGGACCCTCCGCTACACTGAATCCTATTTTCTCAAAAATGCGAATCATCTTATTCATGGTAACTTGAATAGGATGTCGTGCACCTTGTTCACTCGGATATGCAGGTAAGCTATAGTCTATAATTTGGTTAGTTTCAACATCTTTTGAAATATGCGACGATTTAAATTCTTCATATTTTGCTTCGGCAAATAATTTAAATTCATTCATGCGCTGCCCAAAATCTTTACGCATGTCAGATGAAACATTTTTCATCTCACCCATTAATTCTTTTACCAATCCTTTCGTACCTAAAAATCGAATGCGATATTTTTCTAATTCATCAGGATTTTTAATTGCTGCCTCTCGTATTTCATTTTTGAGCTCATCAATTTTATCTAAAATTTGTTGCATAGCGCAAAAGTAAACCGAAAATGTAATATTCTAAACGAAGGGTCATATTTAGAATACCTTCATCAACATATATAACGATTAATGACTGCTCTTCTCAAAGTAATTTAATCAAATTAAACCTATTACAACTAGGGTTGGAAAAAAGGATTGTGCAAGATTAACCCAAATCACGCGATAGGATTTGAGGAACGAAAATTCTAGCATGTTAGTTCTCTCGCTAACTATTAACGTGAAGATTTAGTAATTGTTATGAATCATGTCTCATGATTGATTTACAATTACTTTTATCGTATACTCATTCCTAATGAGTGTGCTGGGTTAAACAATCAATTTATGTTAACTTCGCTTTTCTTAAAAAATTCTTCTTGTCACACGAATCACTTTCTGTATTTGATATTTTTAAAATTGGCGTTGGACCCAGTAGCTCACACACGCTAGGCCCTTGGCGTGCAGCCCTGGCTTTTTTGGAGAGAATGGCCTCGAAAGACAAATTACAGAAGATTACTTCGCTTCAAGTTTTGCTTTATGGATCCTTGGCAAAGACAGGGAGAGGGCACGGAACAGATGTAGCAGTCATGTTAGGTTTACAAGGAGAGGATCCTGTAACATTTGATGTTAATTTAATTAACTCAAGTATAGAAAATATTTCTAGTTCATGTAGAATAGTTTTAGATCATAATCATGAAATTGTATTTGACCCAAAGGTAAATATTCAATTTCTCATGAATGAGTCTTTGCCTTATCATCCCAATGCAATGACCTTTTTGGTAGAGTTTGCGCATGCGAGTGCCGAGTCGCACACCTACTATTCTGTTGGTGGAGGCTTTGTGGAACAAGAGAGTGATCAACAAAATCAGCAAGAGACAGTTCAATTAGGTTTTCCAATTAATACTTCTTCTGATATTTTGCATTGGTGTATTAAAACAGGGTTATCAATTGCAGAAATTGTACTAGAAAATGAACATGCATGGCGCAGTGAAAAAGAAACGAAGGAAGGGATTTTAAAGATATGGCATACCATGCGTGATTGTATTTATAGAGGTTCGCATATAGACGGTATTTTACCTGGAGGTTTGCAAGTAAGTCGAAGAGCCGCTGCTTTAAATAAAAAATTGCTGCTTAATAAAACTTATAACAACTTTGAAGAATGGTTGGCTTGTATCCAATCGGGAGGACAACAGTTTCAATACATACTTGATTGGGTGAGCTGTTTCGCTTTAGCAGTTAATGAAGAGAATGCTTCATTTAGCAGAGTTGTGACTGCCCCTACAAATGGCGCTGCTGGCGTAATTCCAGCGGTACTATTGTATTACATCGCTTTTTGTGATTCTTATGAGGATGAAAAAATTATTCGATTTATTTTATGTGCTTCTGAAATTGGTTGCATTTTCAAAAAAGGAGCTACTATATCAGCAGCTATGGGAGGTTGTCAGGCCGAAATTGGTGTGAGTAGTGCTATGGCAGCGGCAGCATTGTGTGAAGGCTTAGGTGGTACTCCTAATCAAGTTTTACAAGCTGCTGAAATTGCTATGGAACATCACTTAGGATTGACTTGCGACCCAATAGGTGGTTTAGTGCAAATACCCTGTATAGAAAGAAATACGATGGGAGCTATAAAAGCAATTACCGCTGCACAACTTGCTTTACAAAGCAACCCCTACAATGCCATCGTGAGCTTAGATAAAGTAATTAGCACGATGTGGCAAACTGCGTTGGATATGAATACGAAATACAAAGAAACAAGCGACGGTGGTTTGGCTGTTCATATTCCATTGAGCTTGCCCGAATGTTAGAAATTCTCTGTAGGATTTAATGATTAATCCTAAAATCTTGAAATGATAATTATGTCTATCTAACTAATGTAACGTTGCCTTTAAAAGTCTTGAATATTTTATTTTTAAAAGTTGCGTCGATTGTATAAACATAAACGCCCATCTGCTGCTCTTTTCCGCCATAATTGCCATCCCATCCTCTACCATCTAATTGGGTCGTTACAAAAATTTCTTGACCCCATCGATTGTAAACACTAAGTTTAAAACTAGCTAAACCGCTACTTAACAAATCACGAGGGAAAAAGTAATCATTCAGTCCATCACCATTAGGTGAAAATGAATTTGGAATATTGATAAAGCAATCGCGCTTCACCCAAATACTGTCGGTTGTGAGGCATTTGCCATTATTAGATGCAGCTCGAGCCCAATAATAACCAGAATTTGAAGCACTAATTGATGATGCGTTTTCGCCTGTACTCCAAATTAATGGTGTTGTAGAGGCAAATAAATTAAAGAGACTAATAGGTTGCGTCACACCAGGGCAATAAGAAGTATCACTTCCTAAATTTACAACAGGGTAATCCTCTACATTGATTGGAAGCGTGTAAATTACTGGAGGACATTTGAAATAGTTTGCGATAAGCTCTACAGAATAGGGAGATTTTGGAATATCATATACATGTGTTGGATTATGCACGTCAACTAATTTTTTATTATCTCCAAAATCCCAAGTAAAGCTAAGAGTATGAGGTGCAACTGAATCATTAAAATAGATGGGACTACCTACGCACACATCATTTTCAGAAACCGTAAAATCCGCATAGCCTAAAGCTTCTACGAATAAATCTCTTTTTAATGAATCTACACAATTTAAAGTATCAGTAACATATAAAGTGAGGGTGTAAGTTCCAGGCTGTAAATAGGTGTGAGTATCTGCTATGATACCATAAGGATATGAACTTACTGTGCCATCACCCCAATTCCAAGTATGCCTTAAATTACCACCAATGCTTGTGCTAAATGCGTCAAATCGAACCCCAATACAGGTAGAGTCATTATCTTGAATAACAGGCGGCGTTACAGGCGTAGTGGTAACAAATTCCGCATTAATAGGATGAGATAAATCAATTGATTTTACAATAGTATCTGGTATGCAAGGTGGATGATCTACAATAAGTGTGATTGTGTAAGGTTGGTGAATGTTGTAGTAATGGGTAGGGTTTTGTTGGGTAGATATTGGACTACCATCTCCAAAGTCCCAATAATAGTTATTACCACTTGTTGGTTGTGTGATAGCTGTAAATTTTACAGTATCGAAATCACAACCCAAATTTATATCCGTGCTAAAGTCCGCACTTACACCAAAAGTTAAATCGAGGGTATCAGAAAAGGTATATGGGAAGCAGCCACCACTTGTTGCTACTTGAAATACCAAGGAATTTACAGTTACGGGTGGCGGTATTGTGATGTTAAGTCCGGAGCCTAGAAATGCACCATTAGCACCATTAAACCAATTATATAAAAAGCTGAGTGGCGTTTGAGCTCCACTAGGGCTAAAGCGCCAACCTTCATTGGTAGCATTCCATACAGTTCCGTTTCTGCCAGGTACCATAACAGCTTGAGTACCATTTGCATTTTGAATGCCTAAGTGAGCAATTCCGCCATTCCAAGCATTACACACAGGTTTATTTTCGATAAATATGTCAATCTCGTTTGTTAATTCATTTAATACAACTTGATGTCGAGCAATTAAATTATTACAAGAAAACATGGCAATATTATCGAACGAAATAACCATTTTTCTGCAAGGCGCTTGACCATTTATACCCCAAGTAATTGAAGGATTTGAACTTGAAACACTTGGATCAATATCATGATAAGGAGACATAATGCAATTGTTCATCGGTAAGGTATTAAACGGAGCCACGAAATTGTTAGGCGGACCTCCATTCCAAGAGTTCCAATTATTCGAGCCACCTACAAGGGCAGGTTGCGTGCCCACTATATCAAAACTTATTTGTCCATTTGCACCGACTACAAAAGAGTTATAAACTTGCCCATAATAACAAAAAGGGAAAGGCAAAGGCACAATCCCACTCCAACAATCATCGATATTAGCTAAAATACTATTGGGATTATTCCAGGGTTCAGGTGTATAAGGTACTGCGGCTACTGTATAGTCGTCTGTATTGTTCGGCTGCGGAAAACTTGTTGCTGCGGTTACCGAAAGTGTCGAATCACAAGGAAATACCCCATTAATCGTGCCTGAAAAAGTTATGGTGGCGCAGGGTTGCGCATAAATAAAATGAGGAATACTAAGTAGGATAAACAACCCGAGAAGAAAAGTAAATTTCTGCATATGTATGTATTGCATTAAAATTATTAAATAACAGCGTAGATATTTGTGTATAAGTTCTGAAAAAAGACGCCAAACCAAGTCAAATGGTTGGCGAACAAAGTCAAATATAATGCGCAAAACACAAAATAAATTGAAAACAAACAAAAAAGACGCTATTAAGCGTCTTTCATGATGTTATTTATCTTTGACAACTAGGATATTGCTAATTCGTAACGTTTGTTTACTTCTTCCCAATTTACCACATTCCAAAATGCTTGTATATAATCTGCACGTCGGTTTTGATAATGTAAATAATAGGCATGCTCCCACACATCCATACCTAAAATGGGAGTTCCAGGACATTCGGAGATATCCATCAAAGGATTATCTTGATTTGGTGATGAGCAAACGCATAATGTTTTATCAGCCTTTACACAAAGCCAAGCCCAACCACTTCCAAAACGAGTCATTCCAGCATTGGCAAACGCTTCTTTAAATTTATCGAAGCCTCCCAGTTGTGAATCAATAGCTGAGGCTAAATTTCCGGTAGGATTTTCTCCACCATTAGGTGAAATAATTTGCCAAAACAAACTATGATTGTAATGACCTCCACCATTATTTCGAACGGCGGGCGGTAATTGGCTTATGTTTGACATTAATTCCTCTAGCGATTTTGAAGCGTGTTCGGTATCTGCTAAGGCTTTATTTAAATTATCTACATAGGCTTGATGGTGTTTTCCATGATGAATTTGCATGGTAGTTGTATCAAAATGAGGCTCAAGTGCATTGTGTTCATAGCCTAATACTGGAAGTGTAAATGACATAAAAAATTTGTTTGATGTTTTTAAAATTGTGGAATGCAAATTTAACCAAACATATTCAGCTAGCCATCAACAATAAATAGATTTTAAATTTTACAAATAAATAGATCAAATAATTTAACTTCAAGTGATTTCAATTTTTCAAAGATTGTATCTTCGGCAAATAGTGTTATTGCCATTTTATAATAAGGAAGCTATCGAAGCAGGTTGCGATGAAGCAGGCAGAGGTTGCATTGCGGGACCCGTTTGCGCTGCCGCAGTTATCTTACCATCAAATTTTTTTCATTCTTTACTTAACGATTCCAAAAAAATGAGTGAGCATGATAGAATGGAATTAAGACCCATTATTGAAAAGGAAGCATTAGCGTTTGGAGTTGCTTTTGTGAGTCATGCTGAAATTGATAAAATAAATATTTTACAGGCCTCTTTTTTGGCTATGCATCAGGCACTTGATAAATTAAAAATTAAGCCAACACAATTATTAATTGATGGTAATCGTTTTAAACCTTATAAAGAAATTGACCATCATTGTATTGTAAAAGGAGATAGTAAGTTTGCTAGTATTGCAGCGGCAAGTGTATTGGCAAAAACCTATCGAGATGAATGGATGCAAAATTTAGACCACGAATATCCTAATTACAATTGGAAACAAAATAAAGGTTATCCTACCATTCAACATCGGAATGCAATAAGAGAATTTGGGTTAAGCCCATATCATCGTTTGTCATTTGCTTGTTTGCCCGCACAATTAGAGTTAGAATTTGAATAATTTTGGCTTCAATGCATCTTATTTTATGGGTTTGTAAAGGCAACATTATAGCTTGGTTCATGAAACTCAATTATTCTTTGTAATAAACCGACATTTTATATCGCTTGTGGTTTGTAGACCATTTTCCATGTACTATTTTTTTTTCAGTCACCAAAACCATTTCATTACCTTGGGTTGCATCTTCAACAAGTTCATAAATTTTTTGTAACCCATATTTTGGCGATACTTTATAACTTTCTGTGATGTGCCAACAACAACCAGATTTATTAAAAGTTCGTAATTGTTTTTTGATTTTGTCAACCGTAAACATACCTAAATTTTTACTCGCTAATTTTGTCAATGCCTTGCTTGCCACGAATTTCTTCTTTGTGATGTTATATACGTAAATATCATATGACGGACCTCCATAAGCACTCTCATTTCCATTTCGAATTGCAACATCTTCAGTACCATCGAAATTGAAATCATCGAATATTATAGGGCTTTGCTCATCATACAATTCCATATGTGTAGAAACTTGTTGCTCGCTCGTAAGCGTGAGGAAAAGATTGGGAGAAGCAATTTGTTGAAAAAGGATTTTACTATTCTTCCTGAATAATTCGATACTCGCTTTGCCAAAACAGTTTTCTGATTGGCAACTATCAACCTTAATTATGGCGTCATAATTTTTCGAAATAGTACGCAATAAAAATTCACGAGACATTGAATTCTTAACGACTAAAAAAGAACTCATGAGTAAAAAAATAGACCTATGCACAATTTATTTTATTAACTCGACCTTGATGACGACCGCCTTCAAAGTCTGTATGTATGAATGTTACAACCATTTCAATGGCTTCATTATTCGTAATAAAACGAGCTGGCAAACAAATAATATTTGCATCATTATGCTGTCGAGCAAGTGAAGCTATTTCGTTTTTCCAACATAAAGCTGCCCTTATGCCAGCATGTTTGTTAGCGGTTATAGCTACACCATTGGCACTACCACATATTAATATACCGAATGAGGCATCGTGCTTTTCAATCGCTTCTGCAACAGGGTGTGCATAATCGGGGTAATCGACACTTTCGGTGTTATAAGTGCCTTTATCTAATAACTGAATACCCTTTTCCCCCAAATATTTTTTTAATATTTCTTTCAATTCAAAGCCGGCGTGATCAGACCCAATGGCTATTATTTGCATATTGTTTTATTTAAGAGTTACAATCTCAGTTCCTATTTTGTTGCCCATATGGTATAACTCAACCTTGTAGTTCCCTGGGGCAAAATTTTCTAAGGGTTTCCAATCCGAAATAACCCCTTTTACCTTTTCACCTTTCTTATAGGGAACAATTTTTGTGGCTGTAAACGTTTTTTCAGCACCATCTGCTAAGCTAAATTGACCACCACTGCTAGAACTTGCTATTTTCCCCCCTGGATCGGTAACACATATATAAATCATTTTTTCACCACTTTCACTAATTCTATTTTCGTCTAAATCAAATGTCATACGCATCAAATCTGCTTTGCGTGCTCTAGCGGTTTCTTGTTCTTTTGATTTGCCCAGTAAATTCTTTTTTAAATTAATGGCTTCGAGTCTAAAATTTGATGCATGCAAAATAGATGCAGTTTCAACTGTTTTTTCTAAATTATTTTCAAGCTGCTTTTTTTCCTCTTTTAAATTTTCTTTTTCTTGACTTGATGCTTCATTTTGTTTAGTAAGTATTTGTTTGTCTTCCGTGAGCTGACGCTTATCCTCTGTCAACTGAATATTCTCTTTTTTTAAGGCTACAATTTGCTCTTGAAATGAACTAAGTTTTTTATTCAAGTCTCCAATCATTTTAGCAGCTTCTTGTAATTGAGCTTCGGTAGCCTTGTCATTTTGTAAAATGGTTTTAATTTTTTCTTTGAGTTGCTCTACTTCGTCGTTTTTCGAGCTTAACAAACTATCCATTTGAACACTTTCTCCTTTCATTTTATCAAGTCTTGCCAAGGCTGCATTGTACTCAGTTTCAACACTAGCTTTATCATTTAATACCGTACTCACTTGATCGCTTAATTCATCATTTTTATCATTCGATTTATTTCTATCCAGAAACAAATACACAGCTATACCTCCTAAAACAAGTATTAGCGGAATATATATCCATGTGGGGTTAAATTTTTTTTCAGGCGTAGTTTCCATGGTGTTCTAATTTATTTTCAAAGGTAAACATATATATTTGTTTGTGTAAGACACAGCAACACTAAACTTTTCATATTATTTTAGCCAACTTAAGAATTTTCGATTAAAATGATTAAACCCGAACAATTACTACTGATAGACATTGAAACCGTACCACTTTATAAAAGCTACGATGAATTGCCAGACAAATTAAAACCTTTATGGGATAAAAAGTCGTTGCAAATTAACCCAGATGAAAGTAATACGGCAAATATGTTTAGTGAAAGAGCGGGTATTTATGCAGAGTTTGGTAAAATTATCTGCATTAGTTTGGGATATTTAATCAAAAAAGAAAGTAATTATCAGCTAAAAGTAAAAACCTTAGCAAGCAATGACGAAAAGGAATTATTAAAAGACTTTATACAAATATGTAATAAATTTTTTACCCAAGCCACTATGCAATTTTGCGGACATAATATTCGAGAATTTGACATCCCATACATTTGCCGTAGAACACTCATTAATCGTTTAGATTTACCCAATATTTTATTGGATTTACAACAGAAAAAACCTTGGGAAAACCCTATGTTAGATACGCTTCAGTTTTGGAAATTCGGGGAATATAAAAATTTTGTGTCGGTTGATTTATTAGCTACTATTTTGGAAATTGAAAGCCCTAAGTATGATATAAACGGAAGCGATGTGGCACGTGTATATTGGCAAGAGAATGATTTGGATAGAATTAAAAATTATTGCAATCGCGATATAGTGACTGTAGCGCAAATACTCATGCGGCTGATAGGTAAACCTCTACTAGCAGAAGACTCAATTGTAATGACAAATTAGGAGGAAAGAAGATAAATGAAAGAAGTACAAGAAATTATTAGTCATATAAAGAATGGGAAAGTACAATCAATTTATGTTTTAGATGGAGAAGAACCTTACTATATAGATTTAATTACACATGTATTTGAGCAGGATTTCTTGCCAATTCAAGACAAAGATTTTAATCAAAGTGTTTTTTATGGTAAGGACGCGGAATGGAGTTCAGTAGTAAACGAATGTCGAAGTTATCCTGCATTTGCAGCAAAGCGATTGGTAATACTCAAAGAAGCTGCGCAAATGAAAGATTTTGCCAAGCTAGAGAGTTATATGCAAAGCCCCTCAGAAACTACAATACTTGTGATAGCGCATAAATATAAAAAGGTTGACGGGAGAAGTAGCATTTTGAAAGCTATTAAGAAAAACGGGTATTATGCTACTTTCGATAAATTGCGTGATTATCAAGTAGCCGATTGGATAAGTAAATATTGTAGCGAAAATAAATTTACAATAAGTAGTTTGAATTCAGCCTTATTAGCAAATTACCTAGGCAACGATTTGCAAAAGATAGTAAATGAAATACAAAAGGTTGCAATCAATTTAAAGGACCAAGAAGAAATTAATGAAGACCTAATTGAGAAGTATATTGGTATTAGTAAAGACTATAACATCTTCCAATTTCCTACGGCATTGTTGGAGAGAAATACTGAGAAAGCATTTAAAATTGCAAATTACTTTATGGCAAATCCAAAGGAAGCACCTCTCGTAGTAGTAACAGCGACGCTATATGGACAATTTAGTAAATTATATCAATATCATTTTGTGAAAAATTTACCTGATAAAGACATTGCAGCGCAACTTAAAATTTCACCTTACTTTGTCAAGGATTTTAAATCTGCAGCTCAGACGTTTAATTTAACTCAAACTGCTGAGGCAATTCACCTAATCCATGCTTACAACTTGAATGCGATTGGAATGAATGTGTCTAATAATTCAATATCTTTACTCAAGGAGTTAACCACTAGAATACTTCAATTATGAGGAAAGTAATAATATTGTGCATTGCTTTTATTTTGATGCTAGGTCAATTAGAAGCGAAGAAAAAAAGAAATATAAAACGTAAAAAACCACAAACAGCATTTATAGTTATAGATAGCAAATATTCTATTAAATCAAGAGGAATTGGTCCAATTGGAGCCATGTATGAGTTTGAAATTCGAACTATGCAAGAGAATATCACAATTGATTCGGTATGGTTTGGTGCTACTCCAGTTCCGTGCGATTTATACAAAGATCCAGGCGGATTTGTGATAAAGCAAACGAGTGAGAAAGGAATTTATTATATAAAAGCAAATAAAGATTTGTATAGTAGTTTTCCGCAATATTTTGATTCCACAGAAGCCTTCAAAAACTTTAAAACAAAGCATTCATTTGAAGGCATTGCAATGATTATGTATTTACAAAATGGAAAGCGTAATTATATCTCAGTGGCTGATGCGAAGTATTACAAAGTACCTTTGAGGCAGTAATTGAATGCACGAACTAAGCAAAAAACTAAATCACACTTTCTGCATTTTCAAACTGTATACCAATGGCAATTTGTTACCATGCTCTTTCGATTGAAATCGTGATGGAGATATTTCTATTGAGTTAGCTATAACATCGTAGGGCGAATAGTCAAATTCTTGAAAGTTGATTAATTTCAAATTCTTATTGAGTAAAGATTGTATTACACAACTCAAACTGTGATTCCAAGTAATAGACTTAGATTTCATGGCAGCATTTTTATCAGCGTATGTGCCGTCTTCAATTTCTACAATAGCATCACTTTTAAAATAATTATACTGAACATATTTTAAATCATTATCAAACATCCACATCGCTGGGTGAAATTCAACGAATACAAATTCACCGTTCGGCTTTAAAAACTGGGAAACAATTTCAGCCCATTTGTTAATATCTGGCAGCCAACCTATGGTACCATAGCTTGTGAAAACAATATCAAACTGTCGGTTTAAGTGTTGGGGTAAATCATATAAATTGCAACAAATAAATTCAGCATCTAAACCAATTTTGTTATTTGTTTCAATCGCCAATTCAATGGCTTTTTCAGAAAAATCGACACCAACGACTTTTGCATGCATGCGTGCCAACGATAAGCTATCTTGTCCGAAATGACATTGCAAGTGTAAAATAGATTTACCTCGAACATCATTTAATAAACTTAACTCAATTTCCTTCAAGGTATTTTTCCCTTCTATAAATTCTGCTTGATTGTAAAATTCAGAAGCGATATGAAATTCGGTTCTTTGATTCCAGGTTAATTTATTAGTTTGTATGTGATCTTGTTCCATGTTGGAAAAATAGCGAATTAAGAACGAATTCGGAATCTTCGTAAGATAAGTTTATTTTTGAGAAACTAAGTTTATTTTGAAAAAGAAAATGTCCATATATAATTCGTTCGAAGAACAAGAAAGAGATGTTGCTAATTATACTAGGAGTATAAGCGGTGAAGATCGTTGGAAAATAGCGCAAGAGCTTATAGTAAGAGTTTATCAGTTAAAGGCAATGGAGAAGCCTACTTATAAGAGAATTACATTTCGAGTTATAACATGAATATTCTACAAGAAAATCACCAACAGATTCTAGCTGCGTTAAATAAGCATAAAGTAGTTTATATGTTAGTTGGCGGTTATGCTGTTATTTATTATGGTTAAGGAAGAACAACAGGGGATTTGAATTTGTGGATTGAGCCAAGCAACACAAATAAATTATTACTTCTGAATGCTTTGGAAGACTTAGAATTTGAAGAAGATATTGATATTTTATCTCAGCAGGACTTTACCAAGGCACAAGTTTTTTAATAGGAGAAGAACCGTTTCGAATCGATTTTTTAACTAAGATGAATTTGGTTTCCTTTGACGAAGCTATAAAAAGTCGATTCGAGGAACAATAAATGAAGTTACAGTTTCTGTTATTCACCTTGATCACTTACTGCTATCAAAATTTAATACTGGAAGAATTAAAGATCAAGCAGATATTGAAGCTTTACAAAAAATAAGTAATACTTCTAAGTGATTCAAGTTGACTAAGCCACTTTCTGTTTTCTTTTTTCTGCATAGGCTAACGCAGCTTCGCGAACCCAAGCACCGTTTTCCCAAGCATCAACGCGGGCTTGTAGACGTTGTTTGTTGCATGGACCGTTGCCTTTAACTACATTCCAAAATTCCGTCCAATTAATTTCGCCAAAGTCATAATGTCCACGTGCTTCATTCCATTTCAAATGAGGATCAGGCAAGGTAACACCAAGTATGCGTGCTTGATCTACAGTGGCATCTACAAATCGTTGCCGTAATTCATCATTCGTTTGACGTTTAATTTTCCAAAGCATGCTTTTTTCGCTATTGGTGCTTTCGCTGTCTGATGGTCCAAACATCATGATTGAAGGCCACCACCATCGATTCACTGCCTCTTGCAACATTTTCTTTTGCGCTTCTGTGCCTTTGCTGAGGGCTAACAAAGATTCATATCCTTGTCGTTGATGGAAACTTTCTTCTTTACAAATTTTCACCATGGCCCTTGCATAAGGTCCATAAGAGGTTCGACAAAGCATCACTTGATTCATAATAGCAGCTCCATCTACCAACCAACCAATAGCGCCAATATCTGCCCATGTCAAAGTTGGATAATTAAATATAGAGGAGTATTTGGCTTTGCCAGTGTGTAATTGATGATAAAGTTCATCACGTGTGATACCTAATGTTTCGGCCGCAGAGTATAAGTACAAGCCATGACCTGCTTCATCTTGTACTTTTGCTATAAGTATTAGTTTACGACGCAAATTAGGAGCACGAGTTATCCAATTTCCTTCAGGCAACATGCCTACCACTTCGCTGTGTGCATGTTGCGAAATTTGTCGTATTAAAGTTTTACGATACTCCTCTGGCATCCAATCTCTAGCTTCAACTTTAATTTCAGCGTCTACTTTTTGCTGAAACAGTATTTCGGAATTTTCAATTTCCATAAGTCTTTATCAATTTAGATTCCAAATTTAGGGAAAAGCATCAATTCATACTATGGTAATTTTCGATATGCTAAAGAATAATTGTTACACAAATCCTGAGAAATGAGCAGATTTGAATGGATTATGGCATGAGAATCGGCATTTATACCTTAAGGGTTGCTCGAAAAATTGCGCTTAAATAGTTTTACGAATAAAATTACTTACATATGAAAATTTTAAATTTCTTTTTGTACTTTTTAATTACACAGATTGTAAAAGCCGATTATGATACAGTTTTTATTAACCAGCATTTGCAAACAATTGAGCGGGAAAAAGCTGAATTCAAGCTCATTCGAGAAAAAACGAATACAAATGTCGCAAAAAGTTTTTGTTACAGTCTGAACGATAAATTATTGTGGAAAGGAGAATTAAAAGGCAAAAATACTATGTTGCGAAATGGTCGTTTTGAATACTATACGGCAAACAACACGATACAATTTATTGCACACTATCAAAATGATAAATTGTTGGGCGAATATCAAGTCTTTTCAGAAGATGGTAAATATGTAAAGGAAAGCCGCAACTATTTAAGTTCACTCGGCGATTATACGTTTCATATATTTAGCAAGCACGGAAATTTCACATCTCAAACTGGTGCATATAATGCCTTAGGGCAAAAGACTGGCTTATGGCAAAATTATTTCTACAACAGCGTACAAGTAAAAAATAGTTCAAACTATAAGGAAGGGCGCAAGGATGGAGAGAGCACAGAATTTTATCCGAATGGAAACGTCAAGCGTCGAGAAATATATATTTATGGAAAGCTTAGTAGCAAACAAATGTTTGATGAACAAGGGAATAAAGTAAAGTACTATCCAACATTTACCTACCCTAGCCATAAAGAGAGCCTCTACAAACATTTATACAGAAAAACAGAGTTTTTTAAAAAAATTAGCCAAACTACAGCTTTCGAGATTTCATTTCAAGTTTCAAAAGAAGGTATAGTTTCGGATGTTAATATAGACGGTATTGAAGACCTGGCTATCAGGGTGGAGATAGAAAATGTGCTTTTGAAAATGACAAATTGGCAACCTGCTTATCAGGAAAATCAAGCAATAGATTTTATATACCGAAAAAGTTTCAAGCCTCTTGCTTTCAAAGAATAATGAATATCAGATACACTATTTGAAAACCCTATTGTAATATACTAGCGCGGGGGTTATATTTGCACAAATTTCGAATAGCATATTATGAATTGGAAAGCTTATTTCACCTCATCTATAGGTAAAAAAATCGTGATGGCCTTTTCAGGTCTATTTCTTATCTTGTTTTTAATAGTCCATGCAGGGGCTAATAGCTGCATTTTTTTAAATGACAATGGCGCCACTTACAATGAAGTTGCACATTTTTTAAGTCATAATTGGATTATTCGGTTTTTAGAGATTGGTCTATTTGTTGGTATTATTGCTCATGTGGTTCAAGGTCTTATGCTTTGGCGGGAGAATAATGCCAAGCGACCTGTAAAATATGCTGTGAATGCTGGAAATGCTACAAGCACATGGTACAGTCGAAGCATGGGTTTATTAGGCACACTCATTTTAATTTTTTTGGTAGTTCATTTATCGCATTTTTGGTTTGGTACAAAAGTAGCCTTATACAGTGGTGGTAACACTGAGCATAATTTATACGAAGAAATGAGAAATGCATTCAGTAAAGAATGGGTCATCATCGTATATATTTTAGGTGTTATTTCATTAGGATGGCACTTAATACATGGTTTTACAAGTGCATTTCAAACATTGGGTGTTAATAGCCCGAAATTTAATGGACTAATAAGAAATCTTGGCTATGTATATACTTTCATTATTTGTATTGCATTTATTTTAATGCCTTTGGCTTATTATTTCGAGTGGTTAAATTAATTTTATTTCACGCAAAGTCGCAAAGGAAAAGAGACGAAACATGAGGATGATTAACAATATTGTGGATATTACAGAAAATGAAATAGCATCTATTGTTGTTGACAAATCTTTTACGATTCATAAGAAGTTTGGTCAAGGGTTGATTGAGCGTATTTATGAGGGCGTTTTGATATATGATTTAGCATGCAGGGAAATCTTTCTTCAGAGGCAAAAGACTATTGAAGTAGTAAATGATGTTGTAATAATAGACAAAGATTTTAATGCGGATATTATTGTTGAAAACAAGGTAATTATAGCATTAAAAACGGTTGAAAGTATTTTACGAGTGTACCCAAAACAACTTTTAACTTATTTGAAATTAACTGAAATGAAACTTGGACTCTTAGTTAATTTCGAAGTTGATTTAATTAAAAATGGAATACAAAGAATTGTAAATAATTTATTAGCAATAATATCGCTTTGCGTCTTAAATACTAGGCGTCTTTGCGTGAAAATATAATATAATGAACAACAGAATACCATCAGGCGAATTATCACAAAAGTGGAGTACTTATAAAAGTACTTGTAAACTTGTAAACCCTGCTAACAAACGTAGCATCGACATTATTGTCGTAGGAACTGGCTTGGCAGGGGCATCTGCAGCAGCAACCTTAGCAGAGCTTGGCTATAGTGTAAAAACATTTTGTTTCCAAGATAGCGGAAGACGCGCTCACTCAATTGCAGCGCAAGGTGGCATTAATGCTGCCAAAAATTATCAAAATGATGGAGATAGCGTTTATCGTTTGTTTTATGATACTATTAAAGGGGGTGATTACAGAGCTCGAGAAGCTAATGTACATCGCCTTGCAGAAGTAAGTTCTAATATCATTGACCAATGCGTGGCACAAGGTGTTCCATTCGCAAGAGAGTATGGTGGTCTTTTAAGTAATCGCTCGTTTGGCGGAACGCAAGTACAACGTACTTTTTATGCAGCAGGACAAACTGGGCAACAGCTTTTATTAGGGGCTTATTCTGCCCAAATGCGTCAAGTGTCGTTAGGAAAAATTAAAGAGTACAATCGACATGAAATGTTGGATGTAGTAACTATAGATGGAAAAGCAAGAGGTATCATAGCTCGTAATTTGGTGACTGGAGAAATTGAACGACATGGAGCACATGCTGTTTTACTTTGCACAGGAGGTTATGGAAATGTATTTTTCTTATCAACCAATGCAATGGGAAGCAATGTAACGGCTGCATGGAAAGCGCACAAGAAAGGGGCCTATTTTAGCAACCCTTGCTTTACACAAATACACCCAACCTGTATTCCGGTAAGTGGTGATCATCAAAGCAAACTAACCCTCATGTCTGAATCTTTGCGAAATGATGGTCGAATTTGGGTGCCTAAAAAACAAGGCGATACAAGAAAAGCTACTGATATTCCAGAAGAAGAAAGAGATTATTACTTGGAACGACGTTACCCTGCATTCGGAAATTTAGTACCTCGTGATGTAGCATCTCGGGCTGCTAAAGAGCGTTGCGACGCAGGTTATGGAGTGGGTGCAAGCAAAATGGCTGTTTATTTAGATTACGCAAGTGCTATTGAGCGTTACGGGAAAACAGAAGCTACGAAAACAGGTAAGCCGAATGCATCTAAGGAGGAAATTATCAGCATGGGAAAACAAGTAGTAAAAGAAAAATACGGAAACTTGTTTGATATGTATGCAAAGATTACTGGCGAGGACCCCTACACGGTGCCAATGCGTATTTATCCGGCGGTACACTATACAATGGGCGGACTTTGGGTAGATTATGAATTGATGACAAATGTGCCAGGATTATATGCCTTAGGTGAAGCGAACTTTAGCGATCATGGCGCCAATCGTTTGGGTGCAAGTGCATTGATGCAAGGTTTAGCAGATGGTTATTTTGTAATTCCTTATACAATAGGTAATTATTTGGCAGATGAAATTAGTACCCCAAAAATTGATACTAAGCAAGCAGCATTCGATGATGCAGAGAAAGCGGTTAAGGATAGAATCAATCATTTTATGAATGTAAAGGGCACAAAACCTGTTGATTATTTCCATAAAAAATTAGGTAAAATAATGTGGGATGAATGCGGTATGTCACGAAGTGAAAAAGGTTTGAAAAAGGCAATTGAAGATATCCAAGCATTGAAAAAGGAATTTTGGAGCAATGTCATCGTACCAGGTTCAGCCGATAGTTTCAATCCCGAATTAGATAAAGCAGGCCGCGTGGCTGATTTTATAGAACTTGGCGAATTGATGTGCAAAGATGCATTAGATAGAGAGGAAAGCTGCGGAGGACATTTTCGAGAAGAACATCAGACCGAAGATGGCGAAGCATTGCGTCATGATGATAAATATATGTATGTAGCTTGTTGGGAGAATAAAGGCGATGCAGGATGGGACTTACATAAAGAAGATTTGAATTATGAAGTGATTAAACCAAGTCAACGAAACTATAAATAGAAAATAGAACACGGATTTAAATGATTATACAGATTTACGCTGAAATCTTTTGAATTAATCAAACCAATTACGAAAAACATGAAATACAATTGATTAACTATCTCAAAGCAACAAACAAAGAAGTTGGTTTATTATTTAATTTTGGAAAATCAGCGCAGTTCAAAAGAAAAATATTTGATAACAATTTAAAAAAATGACAACACAAAATATCGCTGAAAATCTGTTGAATCAGTGATATCCGTGTTCAAAAAATAAAGTATGGAACATAAAAGTATCAATCTAAATCTTAAAGTATGGCGTCAGCAAAATGGTCAATCTGCTGGGAAATTTGAAACCTACAAAGCTGAAAATATTTCAACCGAAATGTCTTTCCTAGAGATGTTTGATGTATTGAACGACAAACTCATCCTAGAAGGACAAGATCCTATTGCATTCGATCACGATTGCCGCGAAGGTATTTGTGGTATGTGTAGTATGTATATCAATGGTCGAGCACATGGCCCATGGCAGGGAACAACAACTTGTCAATTGCACATGCGTGCCTTTAAAGATGGTGAAACCATTACTGTTGAGCCTTGGCGCGCGCAGGCATTTCCAGTCATTAAAGATTTAGTTGTTAACAGAAGTGCATTCGATCGAATACAACAAGCTGGAGGATATATAAGTGTAAATACAGGAAATGCACAAGACGGAAATTCTTTGCCAGTGGACAAAGATAAAGCTGATGCAGCATTTGCAGCTGCAGCATGTATTGGATGCGGAGCTTGTGTAGCAGCTTGCAAAAATTCAAGCGCCATGTTATTTACCTCAGCCAAAGTATCGCAATATGCATTATTACCACAAGGAGAACCTGAACGAAAATCGCGTGTATTGAATATGGTTGCACAAATGGATAAAGAAGGCTTTGGTGCTTGTACTAACACAGGCGCTTGCGAGGCAGAATGTCCTAAAGAGATTTCGATTTCAAATATTGCTCGATTGAACAGAGAGTACTTAAGTGCACAACTGAGTTTGTAATCAGTTAAAAATTGTTTCTGCCTTTAAAATACTTTCTGGTTTACCCACGTCAAGAAAGTGGGTTCCCGAGTGGTCATAGCCCTTTATGACATGCTTTTTACATAGATCCAAATATACATCCACCATTGAAAATTTACCTACTTGGCTTATATGTTGGAAAATGATTGAATTAATTATGTGAATACCACTAAAAGCAAATTCAGTGTAATTGTCCGCAGACAAGGAAATCTTTTCTTCCTGCTTTTGCTTGTTACGCCAACCGCAAAGTTGTAAATCATCATTGAAAAGAAAGCATCGTGCACTTTCACGACGACTAATAGCTAATGTAGCTATCGCTTTCGATGAAGTATGTTTTTGCAACATTTCTTGCAAATTCATATCCGTAAGTATATCAACATTCATTAATACAAAGCTTTCGTTGGGCTCAAAGAACCATTTTGCTTTCAGCAAGCCCCCACCCGTCTCAAGTACCTCCTGAGTTTCATCAGAAATTTGAATGTCAATATTGAAATTATTATTTTCTTGTAAAAATGAAATTATTTGATCTGCAAAATGATGAACATTGATAATTATTTTGTCTACCTTAAATTGTTGGAGATATTCGATATTACGTTGTAAAATGGTTTTGCCATTTACTACAGCCAATGCCTTAGGATGATGATCAGTAAAGGGCTTTAAGCGCGTACCCAAACCTGCAGCAAGTATCATTGCTTTCATGATCGTATTTTTATAGATTATTTTTTAACCAATTGTAATCTTTTCACTTTCACGGTTTCGATGCGTGTTTCTGAAACCATCAGCATCACAAATTCATAATCACCAATTATGATTCTTTCTTTCACGGTAGGGATTGATTCATGGTTTTCGATAATATAGCCCGATAGCGTCTCCGCATCATCAACGGGTAAATTCAAATTATATTTTTCGTTGATATAATCGATTTCTAGGCGTCCCGAAAAGATATACTCATTTACAGAGATTTGCTTATTAACATACTCCTCCTCGTCATACTCATCTTGAATTTCACCAAATATTTCTTCTAAGACATCTTCCATGCTTACAATACCTGCGGTGCCTCCAAATTCATCTATGACCCATGCAATACTTTTACGCTCCTTGGTAAATTGATTGAGTAGATCTAAGGCGTTCATAGCTTCAGGAACCGCCGATATAGAGTGCAATACCGACTGAATGTCCTTCGGATTTTTCAGCGCATCGATATGATGCAAATACCCGATAATATTATCGATTGAGTCTTGATAAACAATCAGCTTGGATCTTTTCGTATCGATAAATATTTGGCGCACTTCTTCCATAGAGGTATTTACACTTACCGATTCAATTTCATTTCTCGGAATCAGACATTCGCGAATTTTTACTTGCGAAAGATATAATGCATTTTGAAAAAGAGCTGTATTTACATCTTGTGAATCATCATCATGCCCAGTTCTCATTTGTTTTACGAACTGTTCTAAATCTATCCGAGAGTAGATCGTTTTTTCTTCATTGATACGAACATTGAAAAGGTACTTTAAAATAAATTCTGAAATTCGAACAAATAAATTAGCAATAGGATATAATAAGAAGTAGCAAATCTGAATAGGAATGGTTAAAAAGACGAGGATAGACTCTGGCTTTGAACGAAAAATAGCTTTAGGAATAAACTCGCCAATTACCAATACCACAAGTGTAGCTATAATTGTGTCCACAAACAACCGTAAATATTCGTTATGTGGAAAATGTATCGCATCGAACATTTGCTCAGTAATTTGTGTCATAAGCAAACCATAAATGACCAAGAAAATGTTGATACCCACGAGACTGGTTCCTATAAATGTAGCAGGGTTCTCCATGAAGCCAAATAATACTTTACCCGCATATGAACCTTGCTTTCGCCTTAGTTCAATATTTAATTTATTTGTTGAAACAAATGCGATTTCTACACCCGAAAAAAATCCAATGAGTAAAAGGCTAATTAAAATGTAAACAATGGTACTTAACATAGGTTGTAAAATTAACTATTTAAAAATTGTTGTATGAGGGTTTCGACTTCCTTACAAGCTTGCTCTAGCTTATCATTGATTACGATATGATTGAATCGATGTGCAAACGTAATCTCTTCGGTGGCTTTATCTACTCGTTCTTTCAATGATTCTTCCGTTTCAGAACCTCTGTTTTTTAAGCGTTCCGTTAGTATTTCAAGAGAAGGAGCTTGTATAAAAATACTGAGCGCATTCAATTGGTAGTGTCGCATCAAACGAAGTGCACCTTGCACATCTATATCAACTAAGGGAGTTTGTTGTAAATTCCAAATTCGATTAAGCTCAGATTTAAGGGTACCATAATATTTACCTTCATAAACCATTTCAAATTCGGCAAACTCATGCGCAGCAATTTTATGTGTAAATTCTTCGAGATTAATAAAATAATAATTGACTCCATGTATTTCATTTTTACGAGGGGTTCGCGTACAAGCACTAACACTGAATGCCAATTGTGGCATAGTTTTCAGAATATGTTGCACAATGGTGGTTTTGCCAGAGCCAGAAGGAGCTGTAATAATTATTAAGCGCTGCGTGAAATGATCAGACAAGACTTACTTTTTTTTGAGTAGTTTTTTCAAATCTTCTTCACAATCTTCAGCTCGGTTGTATTTGCCTATAATTATTCCATTTGCATCAATTAAAAAGCATTGAGGTACATATTGAACACCATATTCAGCGGCAGCAGCACTTTGCCATCCTCCTAAGTCGCTCATGTGATAAGGCCAAGTTAATTTGTCTTTAGCGATGGCATCTAACCACGGTTGTTTGGTTTTATCTAAAGAAACACTTAAAATGCTAAATCCCTTTTTAGCACTTTTATATTTTTTACTCGAATAGTTGTCATAAAATTTTACTAAGCCTGGGTTCGACATTCGACATGGACCACACCAAGATGCCCAAAAGTCGATAAGTAAAATACGACCTTTGTTTATTTCCGAAAGTTTAAGAATGCTTCCATCGGGGGCTTCATAGGCCAATTCGGGAGCCTTTTGCCCAACTTCCATTTTGGTATTGCTATATTGAGCATTCGCAAACAAATGAAGGAATGTGCATGCAAATACAAAAAATAATTTTTTCATGATATTTATTATATGATTTTGAGAGACCAAAGGTAAATGAAAAATTGAGAATAAAAGCCCTTGCTTAAGTATTGAAGCTTAAATTACAATTTCAATAAACCGTATTTAAGAATACAGTATAGAGCCCGAAATCCATCTTTCCAGCCTATTTTTTTTCCTTCTTCATAAGTTCTACCATAGTAAGAAATACCTACTTCATAAATGCGAATTTTAGGGATGCGCGAAATTTTAGCAGTAACCTCAGGCTCAAAACCGAAGCGTTTTTCTGTCAATGAAATTCCTTGAATGATAGACGTACGGAATAGTTTGTAACAAGTTTCCATGTCTGTTAAATTCAAGTTGGTGAACATATTAGAGGCTAAGGTAAGAAACCGGTTTCCAATGGTATGCCAGAAGAATAAAATCCGGTGTGGTTTTCCTCCCATAAATCGAGAGCCATATACAACATCAGCAAAGCCTTCGAGCATGGGTTTTAATAAAAAATTATATTCATTAGGGTCATATTCTAAATCAGCATCTTGAATGATAAGATAATCGCCTGTTGCTTTAGAGATGCCAGTATGAAGTGCAGCTCCTTTGCCTTTATTCATCTCATGTTTATAGTAGGTAATAGATAACTCTGGGTTTTGAGAGATATAATTCATGATCGCTTCTTCCGTATTATCTTTCGAAAAGTCGTTCACAATGATTACTTCTTTTCGAATATCCTGAATGAGTTCCACCATTTTTACCTTATTCAGAATATGATGTATAGTGGTACCTTCATTATAGGCTGGAATGATAATAGAAAGCTTAATCATGTGTGCCAAATGTAAGATTGAAATATGAAAAAAAGTCGAAATATTTAACTATAAAAGCTCCTATTTTCTTTGTACCAATCAAAAGCTATTTTAAGACCTTCTTGCACAGAAATGTTAGGTTGATACTGTAAAAGTTTTTTTGCTTTATCAATATTCGCTAAACTGTGTGGTATATCTCCTTTACGAAAAGGACCAAACTGAGGCTCTAGACTTGAACCTGCCATATTTTTGATATAATTATATAATTGCAAGAGGGTTGTGCTTTCGCCAAAGGCTGTATTGTAAACCTGATTAACAGCTTCCGCGTTTTCGGTAAACAAAGCTTTTAAATTTGCTTGAACCACATTCTGAACGAAAGTAAAATCGCGGCTATATGAGCCATCACCATTCATAGTAGGTGCTATGTTATTTAATACTGCATCCATAAATAACGGAATTACAGCAGCGTATGCACCTTGAGGGCTTTGATGAGGGCCAAATACGTTGAAGTATCGCAACCCAATAAATTCCATATCATACGTTTTTGCGAACACATCAGCATATAACTCCATTACATATTTAGTGATTGCATAAGGGGACAAAGGCCTTCCAATAGTATCCTCCACTTTAGGTAAAGTTTCACTATCTCCATAAGTGGATGATGAAGCTGCGTAAACAATGCGTTTTATGCCAGCTTCTTTCGCGGCCACGAAAATATTGAGAGAGCCATTGATATTGGTATTGTTGCTATTGATGGGATCAACAATGCTGCGAGGTACAGAACCCAATGCAGCTTGATGGCAAACAAATTGCATATCTTTCATGGCAATTTGGCAAGTTGCAAAATCTGTGATATCTCCTTCGATAAGTTCAAATTTTGGATGATTGTAATGCTTTTGAATATTTTGACGATATCCTGTACAAAAATTATCTAGCACCCGAACTGCGGAAAACCTTTCATCTTCTAAAAATGCAGTCAGCAAATTTGAACCTATAAAACCAGCACCACCTGTAAGTAGAATCTTCATAAATGTGTTTAAGAAAGCGACAAAATTAGCTTTAAATACTCTTCTACAATTATTTTTTCATCGTATTTATCCTCAACAAGTTTTCGACCATACAAACCCATCTTATTTCTTTCTTCCAAGGAAAGCGACAATATTCGATTCATTTGTTCAAATAGATGTTGACTAGATCCAACTTTTACTACGAAACCATTTTTTCCGTCTTCAGTAATATCAATACATCCAGGAGCATCGCTGGTAATAAAAAGTTTTTTCATTGCCATGGCTTCAAGAATTACACGAGGCATACCTTCTCGATAGGAAGGCAACACTACCGCATCGGATTGTTCGATAAAAGGAATTACGTTTTGTTGATGATTAAAAAAATGCAGACTCGTATTATTTAAAAGCCATTCATTCAGTTGAGTTTCTGAAACAGCACTTGGATTGCCAAGATCCATAGCGCCAACTAAATGAAATTGAACTGTTGCGTATTTATCAGAAATCAGCTTTGCGGCATCAATAAATTCGCGAATGCCTTTATCAAATAATAAGCGACCCACAAAAAGAAACGTAAATTTTTCATGCACATCAC
>Ga0315903_10001994_pt1 | contig 30698 bp, 20 predicted proteins | sample LakEriMetagenome_7_FD_203524 | JGI IMG/M metagenome (GOLD analysis project Ga0315903, IMG submission 203524) | Freshwater fungal communities from buoy surface, Lake Erie, Ohio, United States - Buoy 2 MA119 | ecosystem: Environmental > Aquatic > Freshwater > Lake | place: USA: Lake Erie, Ohio...
CTGCCGACGACTGGTTCGAACTCCATAATCCCACCGACCTGACCGTGAACCTTGCCGGATGGATGCTGAGCGACGACCCCGCCGTGCCAGCCAAATTCACCGTCCCGGCAGGCTGGTCGATCCCTCCGCGTGGCTACCTCATCGTCTGGGCCGATAACCAGCCCGCCCAGAATCCTGCTTCCCCCAACCAGGGCAGTCAGCTGCACGTGCCGTTCCGTCTCAGCAATGCCGGCGAAACCATCCTGCTCTCCGCGCCCGACTTCCGGCGCATCGACGAAGTTTCCTTCGCCGCCGCCCGCGCCGACCAAGCATCCGGACGCTACCCGGACGGAAACGATACCCACGATCTCATGACTCTGCCCACCCCGGGATCCGCCAACCTCGTCGCCCGCATCACCAGCGTCTCCGCCACACAACTCACCGTCTCCACCACCCCCGGCTGGCTCTACCGGATCGAATCTTCCAGCAACCTCATCGACTGGATCCCCCGGGGCTCCACCGAACCCGCCACCTCCTCATCCCTTACCCTCACGGTCCCCTCCGTCAGCGGTCTCCCCTTCCATCGGGTCCGCGTCAGCCGCTGATCCGAAAAAAGCACAGGGCAGGCGACTTGCCCGTCCCCAGCCTCGCCCGCCCATGGGCGATAAACGCGACCACAAAAAAGCCACAGAAAGCCACAGAAGGACAGGCCTTTTGTGTTCCTGCAACTTGAACCTGCGAGGAAGACGACTCATTTCCACAAAAGGACACACAAAGGGACAGGCCTTTTGTGTTTTTTGTGTTCCCGCACCCGCACGCCGCCGACCCCACTTCCACAAAAGGCCACACCTTTTGGGCCGCCTTTTGAAGCCGGGAGGAACCGATCATGTAAAACGATGGTTTGCAGCAGAAGGCCACAGCGACAAAAGAGCGACAAAAGGACAGACCTTTTGGGTGGGATCCGTGGATGGATCAATCTACTAAAACGACTAACAACGACAAAAGGACAGACCTTTTGCGTGGGACCCAGGGAGGGATCAATCTGCTAAAACGACGAACTACGACAAAAGGACAGACCTTTTGCGGATCGATGCTCGGAGGGGGGCAGGGTAGCTTTTGCCGGCAGTGCATTGGCGGGTTGCTAAAAGAGGAGCGTCCCGAAACAGGGTTGGGTCGTTTTTGATGGAGCCTTTATCATCCGGCCCCGCGTGAATGGTGTTCGGTGTGAATGGATTCACAGATTTCTCCGTCCCTTGGGGATGCTTCCTGACCTGGCAGCAACCTCAGGTTTCCAATCGGTCAGTTACCATGTCGGCACCGGGATCCGGTGCGACCCATCCTCAGCACAAACATGATGAATGCAGAAACCGTCCGTGTCTTCCGCTTCGGGTTTCGGGAACACGTTTTTTACTTCGTGACCGTTGTTTTTCTGGCCGTGGCTCCCGGGTCGCAGGGGCAGGTCGTGGCTGATCTAGACCGGGATGGGATTCCCAACCACGTTGATGCCGACGTCGACAACGACGGGATTCTCAATGGTGCCGACCGCAACATTGACGGAGGAAAAGTGGTCCATGGACCGCTGCGTGGTCACTTTGCCGGTGACCAGCTGCCGAACCATTCCCCTTTCGAACTCGACATGGACGCCGACGGGCATGCGGACAATTCGCCTGCGGAACGTGATATTGACGGCGATGGACTGCCCGATGATGACCCGCGCGAGATGGACATCGATGGCGATGGTCTTGCGGACGACGCCCGCAACGAACTTGATGTCGATGGTGATGGCATCCTCGACAATGCCCGGAATGAAGATGACATTGACGGTGATGGCATCCTGGACATCGCGCGCTCGGAATTCGATATCGACGGCGATGGGGTCGCCAATGGACTTGATGGTGACATGGATGGCGATGGGGCCGGCAATGCTGCCGATGGCGACCCGGACGGATCTGGTGTCGACGACACCACGCTCGACATCCTCTATGAGACCCCCGGAAATCCAGCGTCCTACACAAACGACGCGCTAGTCGCTCCCATCATTGCAGAAGTGTCGAGCCAGCTTCGCCGCACGCTCCAGTTGCGCGACGGCGACCCTGGTCTGCGGGTGAGGGTCCAGGTCGGCGAGGGGACCGCAGGTCAGCCCGGCAGATGGGGTAATCTCATCACCGGGGTCTGGCGCTACTGGAGCGCGGATCGCATCCAGATCTGGGCAAAATGGGCCTACCCCATCAACGATCCTTCCAGCATCGTCCTCTTTGCGAGATACCAGTACACCGGACCTTACTCGGGAAAGATCGAAGACTATTCCAATCCTCTCTATTACGTGATATCCGAGGAAAGCCGCCTGTATTCGGGCTATGCCACCGCACCGGGTGAATTTTCCCTCTCCCGGATGACGTCCAGTCCCCCCGTCTTCATCAGCTGGGTCCCCGGGTCCCCTGCAGGATTCTACTACACCGCCCCTGACGAGCAGGCCACCGGCTTCCCCCCGCCACTTGCGGCACTCAACGCTGCCCTCGCCTCGTTTCCCGAATTCACGCCAGCCGATGCCTTCCTCGGCTTCTCGGGAAATTTGTCCACCTCACAAGGATTTCCGGGCGTCGACCCCATACTCTCACTCCACCGCACCATCCGCCAAACCAACCGCGCATGGTACGGGCAACTGGAAGCCCAGGCTCTGCGCTGATACACCGCCCCACACCCGGAGCCGGCCATCAGGAGCCTCACAGCGATGACTGTGCCGGAGGACAAATCCGGACACACCCCTTTCCCCGCCAGGATCCGGCAGAAGGCCAGACCATTCTGACTTCCGCGTGCTGCGCGCAGGCGGATTTCTCAGGCGAGGGTGGCGGCGAGGAGAGAGGCGAAGGCGGCGGCGGAATTTCTGCCGGTGGTGGTGACTTCGTGATGGCTGAGAGGGCCTGCGAGACCGGCGGCCCAGTTGGTGAGGCAGGAGAAGGCGATCGTTTCTAGGTTGAGGGCGCGGGCTTCGATGGCTTCGAGGACGGTGGACATGCCGACGGCGTCGGCTCCGAGGGTCCGGAGCATGCGGATTTCTGCGGGGGTTTCGTACTGTGGGCCGGGGAGACCGGCGTAGACGCCTTCGTGGAGTGGGAGGGGGGCGGCTGCGGCGGTGGCGGCGAATCGGCGGCGCCATGCCGGGGAGTAGACATGGGACATGTCGTGGAAGCGCGGGCCGCCGGTGAGGGGGGATTGACCGGTGAGGTTGAGGTGGTCCGAGAGCATCATCCACTGGCCGGGGGGGAAGGCCGGGTTGAGCGATCCGGCGGCATTGGTGAGGATGAGTCGGGTAGCACCGGCTGCTGCGGCGATGCGGATGGGGGCTGTCACCATGTGGGCCGGGTGGCCTTCATAGAGGTGGATGCGTCCGCTGAAGATGGCGAGTCGGGTGGCACCGAGCGAGGCGAGGATGAGTTCGCCCGCGTGGCCGGGGACGGAGGATGGAGGCAGTCCGAGGTCGGTGAAGGGAATGCGGGCGACTGGGGAGAGTTGGTCGGTGAACGAAGCGAGGCCCGATCCGAGGACGAGGGCGGTGTGGGGTTGGAAGCGGGTCAGCGGTTCCGGGATCTGCATGGCGGGGCGGGTCAGGCTTCCACTGGAGCAGGCAGGAGCTTGCGGAAGGCTGCGGGTTTGAGGCCGAGTGCTTTGGCGGCGGCGGCGGGGTCATCGCCATGGAGGGCGAGAGCTTCGCGGGCCATGAGGGCTTCGATGAACGGCCATGGGGGTTCGCCCGAGGCGATGGCTGCGGCGAGCACGAGTCGGGCCGCGGTTTCCGGGGAGGCGGCGTCGTCCGACGGGATGGGAGGGATGGGTGGGCGGGCCGGGATGCCGAGTCCGAGGGGGATTTCGCGGGCGGTGAGGATATCCGAGCTGGCGAGGACGGAAGCGCGCTGGAGGGTGTTTTCCAGTTCGCGGACATTGCCTGGCCAGTTGTAGCTTTCCATGCGGGCGAGAGCTTCTTCCGAGAGCCGGAGCCGTGGGTTATTCTTCTTGCGGCCGATTTTCTGAATGAAGAACTGGGCGAGCGGGCGGATGTCCTCCGGGCGTTCGCGCAGTGGGGGGAGGTGGATGCGGACCACGTTGAGCCGGTAGAAGAGGTCCTCGCGGAACTTGCCTTCGTCGACTTCCTTTTCGAGGTTCCGGTTGGTGGCGGCGACGATGCGGACGTCGCAGCGGAGGGTTTCGTTGCCGCCGACGCGGGAGAATTCGCCTTCCTGGAGGACGCGGAGGATCTTGGTCTGGACGTGCATGGGCATTTCGCCGATTTCGTCGAGGAAGAGCGTGCCGCCGTCGCATTGTTCGAATCGTCCCATGCGCATGGCAGTGGCTCCCGTGAAGCTGCCTTTTTCGTGACCGAAGAGTTCGCTTTCGAGCAGGCTTTCCGGGATGGCGGCGCAATTGATGGCGACGAAGGCGCGGGTGGAGCGCGGGCTGTAGCGCTGGATGGCGCGGGCCACCACTTCCTTGCCGCAGCCGCTTTCGCCGGTGATCATGACGGCGGCGTCCGAGCGCGAGACCCGTCCGATCATTTTGAAGACTGCCTGCATGGCCGGGCTTTGACCGATCATGACATCGCCGAGGTCGACAGGGGCGTCCGAGAGGGGTTTTTCCTCGTGGCGGGCGGCTTCGCGGGTTTTGAGGGCGCTTTCGACGACTGGGCGGAGGTCGTAGGGTAGGGATTCCTTGCGGAGGAAGTCGAAGGCCCCGAGTTTCATGGCCTCGATGACCGCATTGGTGGGAGGGAAGGCGGTGGCGAGGACCACCATGACCTGGGGGTCCTGCTGGCGGAGGCGTTTGAGGAGATCGATGCCGTTGGCGGGCTTGAGGTGGAATTCCGCGATGACGAGATCCGGTTTGAGGGCGAGGAATTTCCTGACACCGTCTTCCGCATTGGGTGCGATTTCCACGCCGACCTTATCGGTGGCGAGGTGGCGCTGGGCCCATTCGAGGAAGTCGGTTTCGGGATCGATGATGAGGACGTGCTGCATCCGTGGTGTTCGGAGAGGGAGGAACAGGGGGGGGGAGGAAAAAGGAGCGGGGACGCTGTCTTCATTATGTTGATGACGTGTCCAGGTTTCAACTGGTAGTGTCGTGGCAGATGCGAAAAAGTACGGAGTTTTGCAGGGAAATGAAGTCAGGTATGCTGCCGGAACGGGGCGTGGAGTGAGGGAGGCGCTTGCGTGGGGCGGGAGCGGGTGGGAGAGGGGGGGAGCGTGAAGAGGCAGGAGGGCGAGACGGGACACTGGCGTGGGTCATGGTATGGGTTGCCGCTGGGTTCGGCTGCCGTGCTGGTGCTGCTGGGGGCGGTGCTGCGGCTGGTGCTGTGGCGGGAATTTGCGGGTGGGGTGGGGATGACGTGGTGGGAACGGGTGTGGGTGGTGCTGACGGGGCTGCAGTGTGATGTGGCGGTGGCGCTGGTGGTGACTCTGCCGCTGGCCATGTGGTGTGCGCTGCGGCGGAGCGCGTGGGAAGGGACGCGGGCGCGCCGGGTACTCTTCGGGCTGGCAGTGGCGGCGTGGTTCGGGCAGCTGTTTCTCTTTGTGAGCGAGTACTTTTTCTTCGCCGAGTTCCTGTCGCGCTTCAATACGGTAGCTATAGACTATCTGATTTATCCTACGGAAGTTACGACTAATCTATGGGAATCGTATCCTCTGGTCCGGCTGGTGCTGGCGTCGCTGGTGGCGGGGGTGGTGCTGGCGTGGGTGAGTTTCCGGGTGGTGCCTCCGCGGGTGGCTGAGGGTGGGGGGCGGTGGTGGCGGGTGCTGGGTTGGGTGGGGGCGGTCGGGTTGGCCGTGATGAGCCTGCGGCCGTCGTGGCTGCGGGTGGGGAGCGAGCGGATTGTGAACGAGTTGGCGTCGAACGGGGCGGTATCCGGGGTGATGGCTGCGTGGTCGCGCAATCTGCCGTATGATGCCTTTTATGCGGTGACGGGGCCGCGGGAGGCGGTGCTGCGGGCGCGGGCTGCGCTGGGTGGGGAAGGCGTGGAATTTCCGCATGGGGAACCCCCGGTGCTTGCGGACGGGCAGCAGCCTGATGCGGCGTGGCTTGAGGCGGCGCGGAAGTCACTGATCCGGAGGATTTCCGGCGATGCGGAGCGGCCGCGGCTGAATGTCTGTGTGATTCTCGAGGAAAGTCTGGGCAGTGAATTCTGGGGATCGCTGGGGGCGAAGAATCGTGCTGGCGAGCCGATTACGATGACGCGGAAGATGGATCGGCTGGCGGAGAGCGAGGGATTGCTCTTTGAGAATCTGTGGGCTGACGGGAACCGGACGATCCGTGGGTTCGAGGGGGTGTTTTCCGGGTTTCCGCCCTTGCCTGGGGATTCGATTCTGGCGCGTGACCGGACGGAGAATGTGGAGACGCTGGCGCGGGTGCTGCAGCGGGATGGCTACCGCAGTCTGTTTCTGTACGGGGGGCGTGGGACCTTTGATTTCATACGCAGCTACACCACGCGGAACGGGTGGGATCGGTTGGTGGAGCAGGGAGATTTTGTGAATCCGGCGCACACGACGGCGTGGGGGGTATCCGACGAAGATCTCTTTCACCGTGGGATTGAGGAAATGCGGTCGCTGCATGCGGCGGGGCAGCCCTTTCTGGTATCGTTCATGACCGTATCCAATCATCGTCCGTACACCTTTCCGGCGGGGAGGATCAAGGATGCGGCCAATCCGGCCGACCGTCGGCCGGCGGTGCGGTATGCGGACTGGGCGCTGGGTGATTTCTTCCGGCTGGCGAAGCAAGAGGCTTTCTGGAAGGACACGGTGTTTGTGGTGGTAGCTGACCATGGGGCGCGGGTGTATGGGAGCCAGCAGATTCCGCTGCCGAGCTATCGGATTCCGATGGTGGTGCTGGGTCCGGCGGTGGTTCCCGGGCCGCGGAGGGTGGGGGTGCTGGGGTGTCAGCTTGATGTGGCGCCGACGGTACTGGGTCTGATTGGGCGGCCGTATGAGAGTTTGTTTTTCGGGTCTGATCTGCTGCGCGAGGGACGGCCGCGGCGGGTGCTGATGCATCACAACCGTTCCGTGGGGATTTTCCGGGACGAGCGGTTGGCGGTGTTTGGTTTGAACTGTTCCGTGGCGTGGTACCGGGGGGATCCGCGGAGCGGGACGCTGGAGCCGATGGGTGAGCCGGATGCGGTGGCGCGCGGGGTGACTGAGGAAGGGACGGCGTTGTTTCAGGTGGCGGATCTGCTGTACATGAACCGGCTGTTCCGGCTGGGTCCCTGAATGCTATTTCCAATTGCGGTGGCAGGAGTGGGGGGCGAGGGAAAGCGTTCCGTTTTTCCTACCATTTCACGACTATGTCACAGCCAGCCAAAGAAGTTCCGGTCATGGAGAAGATTGCCAGCCTCAGCAAGCGGCGCGGCTTCATTTTTCAGTCTTCGGAGATCTATGGAGGGATTGCGGGATTCTGGGATTACGGTCCCCTTGGAGCTGAGCTGAAGCGCAATCTGCGGGATCTGTGGTGGCGGGCGATGACGCGTGAGCGGGAAGACGTGCTGGGGCTGGATGCGACCATCATCATGCATCCGGCCATCTGGAAGGCATCGGGTCATGTGGATACGTTCAGCGATCCGATGGCTGACTGTCTGCTGACGCAGAAGCGGTTCCGTGCTGACCATGTGGATCTGCAGAGTGGGATGGTGTATCGATTCAGCGGGGCATTGGGGGATGAGGGTGGGAAGAGCGAGGTGGGCTTTGCGGTGCTGGTGCCGGCAGGCAAGCCGCGGGAGAGTGCCCTCAAGGTAGCGAAGCAGTTTTATGAGCAGCGTGGGGTGAAGAACGCGGTGCCGCAGGGAGGCGAGCAGGGGGAGAAGGTTGAGAACACGCGGGCCTTCAATCCGGAGAACGGGGCGCAGCTGACCGAGCCACGGCCGTTCAATCTGATGTTCCGGACCTTTGTGGGGCCGACGGCGACGGATGCCGATGTGGCGTATCTGCGGCCTGAGACTGCGCAGGCGATTTTTGCGCAGTTCCGCAACGTGCTGGATACATCGCGGCAGAAGGTGCCCTTCGGGATCTGTCAGATCGGGAAAGCCTTCCGGAATGAAGTGACGCCGAAGAACTACACCTTCCGGAGCCGGGAATTCGAGCAGATGGAGCTGGAGTTCTTCATCAAGCCCGATGAAGCCGTCGCGGCGGTGTGCGGGGAGGTGGCGCGCTGGCATGAAGGAGCTGATCTTTCCGAGCCGCGGGACAACTGGGGCTGGGAAATGTGGCATCGGTACTGGGTCGCGCAGCGGACTGCCTTCTATAATGGGATCGGGCTGGGGACGGATGTGCTGGATTACTACTGGCAGGAAGGCGACGATCTGGCGCATTATGCGCGGGCCTGTGTGGACATTCTCTTCAAGTTCCCGTTTGGCACGGAGGAACTCGAAGGGATTGCGGCGCGCGGGGACTTTGATCTGACGCAGCATCAGCAGCATTGCGGGAAGCCGCAGGAATTCTTCGATGAGGAACTGAAGGCGGCGGTGGCAGGCTGGGACGAAGCGAAGCGGGCGGCCTTTGTGGAGCGCAAGGTTGTGGAATTCCGGGCGAAGGCCGGGCAGGCGGCGGCCAAGGCGAGGCGGGAAGCGACTGCGGAGGAACTGGCATCGGCGGAAGCGCGGGCGCAGCATTGGTGTGCGCGCTTCTTCACGGGGAACTATGTACCGCATGTGATTGAGCCGTCGGCGGGGCTTGACCGTCTGGCGCTGGCGGTGCTGTGTGAGGCCTATCATGAGGAAGACAAGGCGGATGTGAACGGGAAGGTGGAGCGCCGCACGGTGCTGCGGTTCCATCCGCGGGTGGCACCGGTGAAGGTGGGGATTTTCCCGCTGCTCAAGAACCGTCCCGAGCTGGTGGCGAAGGCGCGGGAAGTGTATGCCATGCTCAAGCCGCACATGAATTGCTTCTATGACGAGACGGCGGCGATCGGGCGTCGGTATGCGCGGCAGGATGAGGTGGGCACGCCGTTCGGGGTGACCATTGATTTCGAGACCCTTGGCGAGAAGGGTCCGGAGCTTGCGGATACGGTGACCGTGCGTGAGCGCGACAGTGGCGATCAGCACCGGGTGCGCATCAGCGAGCTGCGGGGCTGGCTGCAGGGTCGGCTGGCCTGAGGCTGCGGCTGCGGTGCGGGCGGTGGCCGTGATTTCCTGCGGGAGCGGGGAATCGGGTTACCTGCACGTCATTGGCCTGCGGTTTGCCATCGGTGCTGCGGCCGTCCTTGATGAGTTTTTCGAGGAGGGCCTGCATTTCCGCGACTTTGGCTGGCTGGGAGGCGGCGAGGTTGGTGGATTCGGCGAGGTCGCTATCGAGATTGTAGAGCTGGACGGGCTGGGAGGGGTCGGTCCCCTTGCTCCAGCCGCCGGATCCCTGGGAAGCGATGTATTTCCATGGGCCGAGGCGGAGGGCGGGGACGCCGCTGCTGGCGGTGCTGATGGCGTGGGAGCGGACTGGCTGGGATTGGCCCTTGAGGGAAGCGAGGAAGCTGATGCTGTCCTCGCCGGCGTCATCCGGGAGGGTGGTGCCGAGGACATCAGCGAAGGTGCGGAGGAGGTCGGCCTGGTGGACGAGGTGCGGGCAGGTGGAGCCGGGGGCCACGGTGCCGGGCCAGCGGACGATGAAGGGGACGCGGTGACCGCCTTCCCATGCGTCTGATTTGGCTCCGCGGAGCGGGCCGCTGGGGAAGTGGCCTTTGGCTTCGAGTTCCGGTTTTCCGATGTAGGGAGCGCAGCCATTATCCGAGGAGAAGACCACGAGGGTGCGGGAGGCGGCGCCCGAGGCGTCGAGGGCGTCGAGGATGCGGCCGATGGCGGCGTCTGTTTCCATGACGAAGTCCGCGTAGGGCAGGAGTCCGCTTTTGTTTTTCCATGGGGTATTGACGGCGAGCGGGGTATGTGGGGACGTGAGTGCGAGGTAGAGGAAGAATGGCTGGGGCTGGCTGGCTGATTCCGAAAGGAAGCGGATGGTGCGGTCGGTCAGGGTGGGCAGGATGGCTTCGAGCGACCAGTTGGGGGTGGCGGGTCCCTGATTGCTGGCCATGTGATTTCCGAGGGACTGGGCTGGGAGGAATTCCGAGGGGATGGTGGTGGTGCGGTTGTTTTCGAGGAAGCAGAAGGGTGGCCAGTTGGGGACATCGGTTCCGAAGTAGAGGTCGAAGCCGCGGCTGGTGGGGCCATCCGGGATGGGTTGGGAGAAGACCTGCTGCCAGACGCGGCGGTGGGCGTCGGTGGCGGTGGCCTTTCCTTTGGGCTGGTCCTTGAAGAGGGCGCTTTGATCCGGGGGGATGGGCCAGTTCCAGCCGAGGTGCCATTTGCCGAAGCAGGCCGTGCGGTAGCCCTGCTGTTTTGCGAGCAAGGCGAGGGTGAGGCGGCGTGGGGCGATGAGTGGCTGGCCCCAGAGGGGGACGATGCCATTCTGGAGCCGGGTCCGCCAGTGGTAGCGTCCGGTGAGGAGGGTGTAGCGGGAAGGCGAGCAGACACCCGAAGACGAATGGGCGTCCGTGAAGCGCATGCCTTCCGCGGCGAGGCGGTCGATGCCTGGGGTGGCGATGTGGCCGCGCTCCCGGTTGTAGCATGAGACATCGCCGTAGCCGAGGTCGTCCGCGTAGATGAGGAGGACATTCGGTTTTGCTGGTGGATCCGGGGCTGCGTGGCCTGGCGGTGCGGCGGAGAGCAGGGCAGCCAGCGAGGCGAGGACAGCGAAGGGGCGCAATGTCATCATGGAGAAGGAAGATGAGGGAAGCCGTCCGGAATGGGGAGAAAAAACTGAGGGTTCCGGGTGGGATCAGCGGAAATCGTGCGATGGAGGGAGGTCAGCGGCGACTGTGGTGGTGGGGAGGGGGCGGGGTTCCGGGGTGGAATCAGCGGAAATCGTGCGATGGAGGGAGGTCAGCGGCGACTGTGGTGCTGGGGAGGGGGCGGATCTTCCATGCGCGCAGGTGGGTGACCCCGTCGGTGGTCTGGACCGAGCCTTCGATTTCGAGGAAGGGTTCTTCTGCGATGAGGAGGCGGTATTTTTCGTAGAGGTCCGGGTAGACGATGGCGTTGGCGGTGCCGGTTTCGTCCTCGAGGCTGAGGAAGACGATGCCTTTGGCGGTGCCGGGCCGCTGGCGGCAGATGACGAGTCCGGCGGTGCGGACGCGGTGGTGGGGCGGGGTGTGGGGGAGATCGGCTGCGGTGGTGAAGCCTGTGAGGTGCGGCCGCAGGAGCTTCATGGGATGGGGACCGAGCGTGAGCCCCGTGGCTCCGTAATCTGCGGCCAGCCGTTCCCCTTGAGACATCGGATTGAGGGGGGATGGTTGCTGCTGTTCTGCCCATGCGAAGAGATCGTCGGGGTCGCGTGGTACCTCCACGCTCCACTGGGCGCTGCGGCGGTGGGCTGTGAGCGCGGCGAGGGCACCTGCTGCTGCCAGCGAGCGGAGGCGCGGCCGGGGCAGGCCCGTGCGGAGCTGGAAATCCGCGAGGGAAGCGAAGGGCTGGGTGCGGCGGGCCTCCGTGATGCGGTCGCAGTCGCTGCGTGGCCAGCCCTTGAGGAGGTTGAAGCCGAGGCGCAGGGAATCGTCTTCATCGACGCGGCAGCGCCAGTCGCTTTGCTGGATGCAGACCGGCCGGATTTTCACTCCGTGGCGGCGGGCGTCCTGGACGAGGGTGGCAGGGGAGTAGAATCCCATGGGTTGGTTATTGAGGAGGCTGCAGAAGAATTCGGGGGTGCGGTGGACTTTGAGCCAGCAGCTGGCGTAGGCGAGGAGGGCGAAGCTGATGGCGTGGCTTTCCGGGAAGCCGTAGACGGCGAACGACTGAACGGCGTGGGTGATCTGTTCGATGATTTCCGGGCTGGTGTGATTGGCGGCCATCCCGTGGCGGAGTTTGGTGCAGACGGCGGCCATGCGTTCCGGGGAGCGGTGGAAGCTGAGGGCGCGGCGGAGTTCCTCGGCTTCTGCGGCTGAGAAGCTGGCCATGACCATGGCGATCTGGAGGAGTTGTTCCTGGAAGAGGGGAACGCCGAGGGTGCGGGCGAGGACATGCTGGAGGCGGTCATCGAAGTAGGTGACAGGGGCGCGGCCCTGGCGGCGCTGGAGGTAGGGATGGAGCATATCGCCCTGGATGGGGCCTGGGCGGATGATGGCGACCTCGACGACGACGTCGTAGAAGGTGGCTGGTTTCATGCGTGGGAGGGTGGCCATCTGGGCGCGGCTTTCGATCTGGAAGACGCCGATGGTATCGGCGCGCTGCATGAGCTGGTAGGTGGCGGGGTCGTCCTTGGGGATGGCGGCGAGGTCGACTGGGCGGTGGCGGTCGTGGCAGAGTTCGAGGGTATCCTGGAGGGCAGCCATCATGCCGAGGCCGAGGAGGTCGACTTTGATGATGCCGAGGTCGGCGCAGTCGTCCTTGTCCCATTGGGCGATGACGCGGCCGGGCATGGCGGCGGGTTCGAGGGGGACGACGCTGCTGAGTTTTCCCTGGCAGATGATCATGCCGCCGCTGTGCTGGCCGAGGTGTCTGGGGAGGCCATGGATCTGGGGGTAGAGGGCGAGGGCGGCGGGGAGTCTGGGGTGATCTGCGGGGATGCCGGCTTTGAGGATCTGTTCTTTGAGTTCGAGGGTATGGGGGAAGTCGCCGTGGCCCGAGAGGCGGCTGAAGCGGTCGAGGACATCGGGAGGGAAGTTGAGGGCGGCTCCGAGGGTGCGCATGGCGCTGCGGCCGCGGAAGGTGATGACATTGGCGGTCATGGCGGCTCCGTGGGGACCCCAGCGGCGGTAGACTTCCTGAATGACTTCCTCGCGGCGCTCGCCCGAGGGGAGGTCGAGGTCTATATCCGGCCATGAGGTACGGCCTTCGCTGAGGAATCGTTCGAAGAGGAGCTGGCAGGCGATGGGGTCGCAGGCGGTGATGCCGAGGGCGTAGCAGACGACGCTGTTGGCGGCTGATCCGCGGCCCTGGACGAGGATGCCGCGGGAGGTGCAGAAATTGACGATATCCCAGACGAGGAGGAAGTAGGCACTGAAGCCGAGTCTGGCGATGATGGAGAGTTCGTGTTCGATCTGCTGGTGGTGCCGGCGGCCCATGTGGCCGTAGCGGGATCTGGCTCCGGCCATGGTGATTCTGCGGAGGAAGGAGTCGGGCGATTCGCCTTCCGGGACTGGGTAGGAAGGGAATTCGTAGCCTGGGTTTTCGAGGGAGAAGGAGAGGCGTTCGGCGAGTTCTGTGGAGCCGTGGAGGGCTTGTGGGAAGGCAGCGAAGAGTGATTGGAGGGCGTGGGGGGATTTGAGGCAGCGTTCGCTGTTGGCCGAGAGGAATTGTCCTGCGGCGTCGAGGTGGGTGTGGAGCCTTGTGCAGGTGAGGACATCCATGAGGGGGCGGCGCTGGCGGGTGGCGTGGGTGACGCCATTGGAGGCCATGAGGGGGAGGCCGAGGGCGGCGGCGAGGTCGCTGAGGGTTTTGAGTTCGTGGGGTTCGTGGCGGTGGAGGTGGCGCTGCAGTTCGACGTAGACGCTGTGGGGTCCGAAGGCGTGGATGAGCTGGGTGGCGGCTTTGCGGGCCTGCTGTGGCTGTCCGGCGGCGAGGGCGCGGCGGACGGGGCCATCGGCATCGCCGGTGAGGGCGACGAGGCCTTCCGAGAATTCCGGGAGGTCATTCCAGCGGGTGGTGGCGGAGAGTCTGGGGCCGCGGAGTTTTGTCTGGGTGAGGAGGCGGCAGAGGTTGCGGTAGCCGGTGAGGGAAGCGGCGAGGACCGGGATGACCGAGCCATCTTCCATGGTGAGTTCGGCTCCTGTGATGGCGCGGAGGCCGGCGCTGCGGGCGGCCTTGAGGAAGCGCGGGGCTCCGGTGAGGTTATCGCGGTCTGTGAGGGCGATGGTGGTGAGGCCGAGGCGGGCGGCTTCCGTGGCGATTTCTTCCGGGCTGGAGGCACCCTGAAGGAAGCTGAAGGCGCTGCGGATGTGGAGTTCCGCGGTCATGGGCTGTGCTGGCGGGAGGCGGGGGATTCGGAGCAGGCGTCGAGGAACCATGCGGGGCCGGTGCGGCGGATGCGCCAGAGGCTGTGGTCGGGCATGGCGATGTCCCATTCTTCCGAGAGCCATGAAGTTTCCGGTTCCCACCAATGGCCAGAGGATCGCCATGGGCCGAGGCAGCTGGTGATGGGGCCGTGGAGTTTCGGGCAGGTGATGTGGGTGGGCTGGTGGTGGAGGAGGGCGACGGTGGCTGGGATGGGGGGGCGGAAGCGGCGGAGGGGGAGGCCGAGGGAGAAGGTCTGGGCGGTGGCTGGAGAGGGTTTGAGGAGGTGGAAGGCTGGTGAGGTGAGGTTCCAGTGGTCCGGGCGGTGGGAATTACCTTGTTCCGGGGTGCCGGCTTTGTGCGGGCCGCAGAGGGCGAGGAGCCGGGCCATGGTTTCGCTGAAGCGGTTCGGGTCGCGCAGGGAAGTTTCGAAGAGCCGGAACTGTGAGATTTCGCGTGGGGCTGGGTGGAGTTCGAGGGAGACGCTGCTGGCGGGGTTGGGGAGCTGCAGGGATTCGAGGTGGGTATGGAGGATGCGGAAGAGGAGGTCGGCATCCGTGGTGGGGGAGGGGATGGTGAAGGTGCGGCTGGCTGAAGGTCCGTTTTCGGTCAGGATGGTGAGGGACATGCGTCCGGCGGCGAGCCATGCCGACTGGAGCCGTTCCGTGAGCGAGGCTAGGAAGCGGCGGAGGAGGAAGAGGATGGGTTCGAGCGATTCCGTGGGTGATTCGAAGTCGAAGGATTCGCGCCATGTGGTGATGGGAGGTGCTGGGTTGAGGGGTCGCTGGGATTGGCCTGAGGCGAGGAGCCAGAGGGCGGCGGCGTCCGGGCCGAGGCGGTCGGTGATTTCCGCGAAGGGGAGGCTGGTGAGCTGGCCGGCTGTGTGGATGCCCCATGAGTGGAGGACATGGAGGATCTGCGGGGGGGGAGAGAGTCGGCGCAGGGGGATATTCTGGAGGAAGGCGAGGGGTTCGGTGATGAGGAGGATGGGTTTGGCGTGGTGCGAGGCGAGCAGGGCGAGGTCTGGGTTGGGAGCGAGGCCGGCGCGGGCTGTGCAGCCGATCCGGCGGAGGTCGTCGACGGCCTTGCGGGCTGATTCCATCCAGAGGGGCTGGTGGCGTTTCGAGAGGTCTGCCGTGACGGTGCCATGGGCTGTGGATTCGGCTGTGGGGGAGAACTGGCAGGCAGTCTGGAGGAGGATGTGCTGGGTGGCTTCCTCCTGCTGCGGGGAGCGTGGGAGGAGGAGGAGGGAGGCGTCGCGGGCGAGAGCCTGGGTGGCGGGCATTCCCTCGCGGACGCCGAGGCGCTGTGCGGCGGCATTGGCTGCGGCGACTGGCTGGCGTGGCTGGGTGGGGTCGATGACTGCGGTGGGGCCGGCTGGCTGGGGGGATTGCCAGCGGAGGACAGCCTGGAGGGGGAAGGCCGGGAGGTGGAGGGTGAGGAACACGGGAGGGGATCAGGCCGGGTGGGCGTGGCGGAGCGGGCGGATGCGTTCCTGGGAAGCCGAGAGGGCGGGAGCGAGTTCGTGGCGCGGGGTGGCGAGTGCCGCGAGCCGGTGGTCCGCGTGGAGGTGGAGGCGCAGTCTGGCCGAGGGGACCGAGGGGAAGCGGCTGAGCACGAGGAGGGCAGCGGAAGAGGATTCGAGGAGACGCTGGAGCCGGTGCCATGAAGAAGTCGGCAGTTTCTGGAGGTCCTGCGGCAGGCAGAGCTGGAGGTCGAGGATGACGAGTGGGAGGTTGGCATCGCGCAGGAGGAGATCGGCGGCGGCGAGCGCCTTGGCTGGGCTGGGTGGCTGGGCCCAGAGCAGTCTGGGGAGGAGGTCAGGTGGGTAGCTGCCGGGGTCGAAGGCGCAGGCGGGGTCGATGAGGGCGGCGAACGATTGGCGGGAAGCCGTTGTTTCGAGGAGGGCGTGGAGGAGGAGGGAGCCGCAGGAGAGCGGGCCTGAGCATTCGGTGAGCGAGTTGCCGGGGAGTCCACCGGTGAGGGCATCGATGCAGGGGAGGCCTGTGGGGAGGGCCGCAGACGGGGGTGGGGGTGGGGCTGCCGGGAATTTTGCGGCGATCAGCGAGCGCAGGGAGTCGATGGTTCCCATGGTGGCGGGGTGGTGGGGCGCGGGGGGCTCAGGCCTGTCTGACGAGACCGCGGAAGACGCCTGCGACCGTGACGGTTTCGGCGGGCACGACGATGTCGCGGTAGGCTGGGTGGGCTGCGCGGAGGCGGACGAGCGGGCCTTCCGGGAAGACGCGTTTGAGAGTGGCTTCGCGGTCGTCGCCGACGCAGACGGCGGCGATGGCACCGTGGGGGACTGGGATGCCTGGGCGGAGGAGGACGAGGTCGCCGTCGAGGATGCCGTCGCCTGTCATGGAATCGCCGCATACCTTGAGGAGGAAATCGCCGCTGCGGTGCGGGAGGAGTTCGGCTGGGGAGAGGAATTCCGGGGATTCGAGGGCTTCGCTGAGCGGGCCGGCTGGGATGCGTCCGAGCAGGGGGATGGCGCGGGAAGGGGAGGGGCCGGGGTGATTTCCCGGGGGGAGGCGGAGGCTGCGGGCCTTGCGGGGGTCGCGGAGGAGGGCACCCTTCTGGACGAGGGCGTCGATGTGGAGGGCGGCGGCGCGCGGGCTGGCGAAGCCGAAGTGGGCGGCGATTTCGCGGATGCTGGGTGGGGGTTTTCCGAGGGATTCGCGCTGCTGGAGGTAGTCGAGCAGCTGCTGCTGGCGGGATGTGAGCGTTTCCGGTTTCATGTATACAAGTGTATACATGCGCGGGCGTCCGTCAAGTCCGGCAGTGGTGTGCGGGGCTGGGTGATCCGTGGAAAAGAAGTTGCCTCGGGAGGGACGGGCGGGAGATTGCGGGCATGAACCGATCCCGTTTTTCGCGCCGTTCCTTTCTTCGTGGGGCAGGAGTGACGATGGCTCTGCCGTGGATGGAATCGCTGACGGTGGCTTCGCGGGCGGCGGAGTCGGGTGCTGATGCGCCGGTGCGGCTGGCGGTATTATTTGCGGGGAACGGGTTTCACGGGACCGAGTGGAAGGCGTCGGGTGAGGGGGACGCGATGGAGCTGGGGCGGGTGCTGGAGCCGCTGCGGGATTACCGGAAGCAGATGCTGTTTGTGCGTGGGTTGTACAATGCCGAGGCCCTCAAGGGGAACATTCACAGTTCGCAGACTGGGAATCTGCTGAGCGGGGCGGCCCTTGCGGCGGGTGGGGAGATCCGGTCCGGGACGAGTTTCGATCAGGTGATTGCGTCGCATTACGGTCGGGCCACGAGGGTGCCGAGTCTGGCGCTGGGGTGTGAGAAGGCGAATCCTTCGGTGCACAAGAATTACTCGATGCTGTACAGTTCGCACATTTCGTGGACCTCGCCGACGGCACCGGCTCCGCTGGAAGTGTATCCGGCGCTTGCCTTTGACCGCCTGTTCAAGGAGGGGGCGGGGCGGGGCGACCGCAGTGTGCTGGATGCTGTGCTGGAGGATGCGTCGAGTCTGCGGCGGGATCTTGGGCGGGGGGATCAGCACAAGCTGGATGAATATCTTGATTCGGTCCGCGATGTGGAGCAGCGGCTGGAGAATGCGGGGAAGCGCGGGGAGCTGCAGGGATGGCGTCCGACCCTTGAGAAGCCGGGGATGGGACGTCCGGCCGATGGGATTCCGCAGGACATTGCCGAGCACATGCGGCTGATGTGCGACATCCTTGTGCTTGGGTTTCAGACTGACACCACGAGGGTGACGACGCTCAAGCTGAACAACGACCACAGTTCGCTGCGGTTTCCGAATCTCGGGGTCGACTACATGATTCACCATCTGCTGTCGCACAGCGATACGGAAGACTGGCTGAAGGTGAATCAGTTCTTTGTGAGTCAGCTGGCGTACATTGCCGGGAAGCTGCAGGCGGTGCAGGAAGGCGAGCGGACATTGCTTGATAATTCGATGCTGATGTTCTGTTCGTCGATGATGAACGGGGGGCATGATGCCACGCAGCTGCCGGTGGTGCTGCTGGGGGGTGGGGGTGGCAGGATCCGTGGCGGGCGGGTTCTTGATTACCGGGACAAGCCCGAGCGTCAGATGTGCCGGCTCTACCTTTCCATGATGGAGAAGTGCGGGGTGCGCATGGAGCGCTTCGGCGATGCGAACAAGCCGCTGGAGGAAGTGTGAGGGATGGGGCGGCGGGTATTTCCGGGCACTCCGGGATAAGGTGGACAAGGGGCTGGTGCTGTGGTAATTAAACGGATGTTGGCTGGACAACACTCCAGGCAACGCTGCCTACTACCCGCGATGAAAACCCGCACCATCCTCGGAGGACTCGCCCTGCTGTCGGCCACCTGTTTTCTGGTGCCTTCGTGCAGCTACAGGTATGATACGGTTTCGTTTGGTGCCGCGGGCACGATGAGTGTGGTGGGAACGCGCGTTCCGAAGATCGAGATCGATACCCGCATTTCTGTCGGTACTCTGATCGGTGGCTCCGTGAAGAGCAGGAAGCCCTACAGCATCCGCGCCTTCTACATGGACGATACCTTCACCTTCGCGTCCATGGAGTTCACGGCAGTGCGGGTGACGTATGACGATGGCACGGTTGATCCGGGTTCTGCGGCGATCAAGCTTCCCATGCGCTTCGGGGGCACACTGCATGAGGCACACAACAGCATGGATGGCGGAGCCGTGGTGGTCACGAAGTCGCGCATGATCCGGGCGGAATTTCCCGGTGCCATTTCGCGCGACGAACCGTTCACGCTGCTGATCAAGGGTCACTTCACGAAGGAGGACGGACGCATCATCCCGTTTACGGTGAATGGAAGATATGGTGTCTCGCGGGACAGCAGAACGGAATCGTGGGTGGATTTTGTGAGTGGCTGCTGAGGCGTGTTGGGGTCCTCGGGGCTGCCGGGGTCACTTGTCCCTGCGGCATCGCCCAGGGAAGCGCGGCGGATGGCATCCGTGAGTGCGTTGGGAAAGGGATTGCCTGCGGGGTGGTGGTTGGCCGAGGGGTGACGGGAATTTCATGCGACTGACCCGATTTGCGCTTCGACATCCATGGACGGTGGTGGTGGTGGTGCTGGCCCTGCTGGCTGGGGCGTGGCTGGGTTGGCGGAGGATGGCGAGGGATGTGTTTCCGCCGCTGGGGATTCCGGTGATTTACGTGGCGCAGCCGTATGGGGGAATGGATGCGCAGCAGATGGAGGGATTCCTGACGTATTACTACGAATATCATTTTCTGTACATCACGGGGATTGAGCATGTGGAATCGAAGACGATTCAGGGGGCATCGGTGATGAAGCTGCAGTTTCATCCGGGGACGGACATGGCGAGTGCGATGGCCGAGACGATTGCCTATGTGAACCGGGCGCGGGCCTTCATGCCGCCGGGGACGCCGGGGCCGTTTGTGACGCGGTTTGATGCGGGCAGTGTGCCGGTGGGGAATCTGGTGTTTGCGACGGAGAATCCGGCGCGGACGGTGGGGCAGATGCAGGATGCGGCGCTCAACATGGTGCGCCCGCTGTTTGCGACCCTGCCCGGGGTGTCGGCTCCGCCGCCGTTCGGGGGAAGTGCGCGGACCATGGTGGTGAATGTCAAGCCCGACCGGCTGCGGGCTGCGGGTCTGACGCCTGACGAGGTGGTGCGGGCGGTCAGCGAGGCCAACACGATCAGTCCGAGCGGGAATCTGGCCTTGCCGGGGAGTTTTCCGGTGGTGCCGGTGAATGCGGTGGTGCGTGGCATTCAGGAACTGGGCGGGGTGGTGCTGAAGTCGTCGTCGGACGGGGCGGTATTTCTGCGGGATGTGGCTGAGGTGAGTGATGCCAGTGATCAGGTGACGAGTTATGCGCTCGTGAACGGGCGGCGGACGGTGTATATGCCGGTGACGAAGCGGAGTGATGCGTCGACGCTGGAGGTGGTGCGGTTGGTGCGGGAGAATCTGCCGAAGTTTCAGGCGGCCTGTCCGGAGGACATCCGGGTGACCCTGGAATTCGATCAGAGTCCGTGGGTGGTGCGGGCCATTGATGAGCTGGTGCGCGAGGGGGTGCTGGGGGCGGTGCTGACTGGGCTGATGGTGCTGGTGTTTCTGCGGGATGTGCGTGGGGCGGTGATTGTGGTGCTGAACATTCCGGTGGCGCTGGGGGCGGCGCTGCTGGGCCTGTGGGTGACGGGGGCGACGGTGAATCTGATGACGCTGGGGGGGCTGGCGCTGGCGGTGGGGATTCTGGTGGATGAAGCGACGGTGACCATGGAGAGCATTCATGCGCACCGGGAGCGGAGCGGGGGCGGGGGACGGCTGGCGGCGGCGCGCAGTGCGCTGGAGGCAGCTGGGGAGACGGCCTTGCCGCGGCTGCTGGCGATGCTGTGCATTCTGGCGGTGTTTGTGCCGGCCTTTTTCATGGAGGGAGCGGCGCGGGCGCTCTTTGTGCCGGTGGCTCTTGCGGTGGGGTTCAGCATGGTGGCGTCGTGGCTGCTTTCGAGCACGCTTGTGCCGGTGCTGGCCGTGTGGTGGGCGCGGGGCGGCGAGGGGAAAGCGGGAAGCGGCGGGAGTTCCGGGGGCTGGCGCTGGTGGGCGGTGGTGTCGGCGGGGCTGCTGCGGCTGCGCTGGCTGGTGGTGCCCGCGGCGTTGCTGCTGGCCGTGGCTGTGGTCGGCTGGGTGCTGCCGAAGCTCGGCCGGGATCTCTTTCCGCAGGTGGATGCCGGGCAGCTGCAGCTGCGGCTGCGGGCTCCCGCGGGAACGCCCGTGGAGGACACGGAGAAGATTGCGCAGCGCGTGCTGGCGATGGTGGCCGAGCGGGCTGGCGGTGCCGACAAGGTGGCGGTCACCATGGGCCTGATCGGGGTCCATGCGCCGAATTATCCGGTGAATCTGATTCATCAGTGGAACAGCGGGCCCGGAGAAGCCGTGCTGCAGGTGCAGCTCCGGGAAGGATCGGGGGTGGCGGTGGCGTCGCTGCGCGAAGCCCTGCGGGCCGATCTGGCCGCGGAATTTCCGGCGGTTGGTTTTTCCTTCGAGCCCGCCGACATGGTGAGCCGCGTGATGTCGTTCGGTTCGCCGACGCCGGTGGAAGTGGCCGTGAGCGGGAAGGATTATGCGGTGGCGCGGCGGCATGCCGAGCTGCTGCGGGACAAGCTTGCCGGGGTGCCGGGGCTGCGCGACGTGGGGATCGGGCAGATGCTGGATTATCCGAGTGTGGACGTGAAGATTGACCGGGAACGGGCTGGTCTGCTGGGGGTGCGCATGAGTGATGCTACGCGCAGTCTGGTGGCGGCGACGGCGAGCAGCCGGTTCACGGTGCCGAATTACTGGGCGGATGTGCGGACGGGGGTGAGTTATTCCGTGCAGGTGCAGGTGCCGCCAGGGCTGATGGGAAGTGTCGAGGAATTGCGGAATCTGCCCGTGGGAGGGCGGGGAGGGGAACCAGTGCCGCTGCGGAGCATTGCCGAGGTGGCACCGGGGAATGCGAGCGGGCAGTTCGACCGCTATAACATGGCGCGGACCGTGAGTGTGACCGCGAATCTCGAGGGCATTGATCTGGGTCGGGCAGTGGCTGCGGTTGAACGTGTGCTCGGCGAGGCGGCTGCGCCGGCCGGGGTGTCGGTGGCCGTGCGGGGTCAGGCTCCTGTGCTCGCGGGGGTGGAGGCTGGTCTGAGCCGTGGGCTGGCGGTGGCGGTGGCCGTGGTCTTTCTGCTGCTGCTGGCGAATTTTCAGAGTGTGCGGCTGGCCCTTGTGGCGGTGGCGGCGGTGCCTGTGGTGCTGGCCGGGGTGGTGCTGGCCTTGTGGCTGAGCGGGACGGCGCTGAGTCTGCAGAGCTTCATGGGCAGCATCATGGCCGTGGGGGTGGCGCTGGCGAATGCGATTCTTCTTGTGAGTGCGGCGGCGAAGGCGGCTGGGCGGGGGCTGGGGCGGCAGGAAGCGGCCGTGGAAGCTGCCCGTGGTCGGGTGCGGGCGATTCTGATGACGGCTGGTGCGATGATGGCCGGGATGGTGCCGATGGCGCTGGGGGGTGGGCAGACGGCTCCGCTGGCGGTGGCTGTGCTGGGTGGACTGGCCGCCGGGACTCTGGCAACGCTGCTGGTGCTGCCGTCGGTTTATGCGATGCTGGCTCCCGGGCGGGCCGTAGCGCCTTCTCTGCTGCCCGAAGACATGGAAACCCCGTGAAAACCGAGACCCTCATGCGCAAGATTGTTCTGCTTGTTCTGGCTGTGCCGCTGGTGGCCAGTGGTGCCGTGGAGTTGCCTGGGGTGAAGCCCGCGAAGGGACCCGTGAGCCGCTGGGTGACCCTGCCCGGAACGCTGGCACCGTGGCAGCAGGCCGTGGTGCGGTCGCGGATCGATGGCCATCTGGCGTCCGTGCGGGCCGACCGCGGGGACCGGGTCAAGGCCGGACAGGTACTCGCCGTGGTGGAAGCCCCGGAAATCGAGGCCGATCTGGCGAAGGGGAAGGCTGCGGTGGCGGCGGCCGGGGTCGAAGTGGGGAGGCTGCGGGCTGCGCGGGAGAAGTCGCCTGCGCTGGTGCTGCCGCAGGCCCTTGATGATGCCGAGGCGAGGCTGGCGGCCGAGACTGCGGCCGTGCAGCGGATCGAGGCCCTGCTGCGCTTTACGGCCGTGGTGGCTCCCTTCGATGGGATCGTCACCGAGCGCCGGGCCGACCCCGGCGAACTGGTCAATGGCGGGGACAGTGCGCTTTTTGGGATCGTGGATCTGGCGACCGTGCGGGTGCGCGTGGCGGTACCCGAGGCGGAAGTGCGGCATGTGTCGGTGGGGCGGCCCGTGGAGATCCGGTGCGATGCGCTGGGTGCGGGCGAACCGGTCATGAAGGGAACGGTGGCGCGCATGGCGTATGCGCTGGATGCGGCCACGCGGACGATGGCGGCCGAGGTTGATCTTCCGAATGAGGGGATGCGGCTGCGGCCGGGATTCTATGTGAATGTGCGTCTGTCCGTGGAGGATCATCCCGAGGCCACCTGGGTGCCCGCCGGGGCGGTCGTCATGGAGAAGGCGAACGCCTTTGTGTTCCGCTGGGTGGATGGTCAGGCGCACAAGACGGCTGTGCAGCTTGGTTTTCAGGACGGGGAACGGGTCGAGATTCCGTCGCTGCGGATGGAGGACACGGTTCTGCTGCCGGGACCGCTGCCGCTGGCGGACCGTCAGGCCGTTGTTCTGAAACCCTGAACCAGCCGATTTGCCTGCGCATGAGAATTTCGCTGCTGCTGCTGCTGGGGATGGTGCTTGTGATGCCGGGAGCGGGCCGGGGTGCTCCGGTGTTTGTGGATGCCGGGGTGGTCATGAAGCTCGCCGGGGCGCGTCATGCCGAAGTGGAACTGGCGCGGGCGCGTCATGCCGAAGCCGTGGCGGCGTCGCAGCAGGCATGGCAGAAATTCTGGCCATCGTTCAGTCTCAGTGTCGGCTACCGGGGGCATGAAGGCCGGGTGCAGGACATTGCCGGGGCGGTCTTTGATGCCCGCAAGCAGCAGTACACGGCAGGTGGCATGCTGCTGGCCGACTGGGCTCCGGGCGATCTTTATTTCGGAGCGCTGGCGGCACGGCAGCAGGCCGCCGCCGAAGGCCATCTCGTGGAAAAGGCGCGCCGCGACCTCGTGCTGCGCGCGGTGGCATCGTACTACCGTCTGCTAGAGGCCGAGGCTTTGGCCGCGGCGGCTGCCGATGATGTGGCGGCCCTTGCAGACTATGAAAAGCAGCTCGCCGGGCTGGTTGATGCGGGCACGGTGCTGCGGGCCGACCTGCTGCGCGTGCGTTCCCAGCTTGCGCGGGGCCGTCTGGCGGTTGTGCAGGAAGAAGAAGGGGTCGCGCTGGCGGCCGCCGCCCTTGCGGAGGCCCTGCGGATTCCGGCGGCCACGGAATTGCGGGCCGCGAAGGCCGATCTCGTGCCGGTGCAGCTCGTCGCCGAAGCGGGGTCGCTCAGCAGACTCGTGGCCGAAGCCATGGGGCAGCGACCGGAACTGAAGGCGCAGTCGGCCGCCGTGGCGGCGGCGGTGGCGGAAAGCGACCGGGCGCGGCGGGCTCCGTGGGTGCCGCGCGTGCAGGCCGGCTACAGTCTCGGCGGGTTGGGCGGGGGCTTTGCGGGTGACTGGGGAAGGTTCGGGGACAGTCAGGATTTCTACCTCGGGCTTGGCTGGACCATCGGGCCCGGTGGCCTCTTTGACCGGAGCCGGGTGGCGGGAGCCGGGGCGCGCGAAGACGTGGCAAGGCTCGAACGGAGCCGGCTCGAAGCCGCCGTGGGCCGCGAAGTGGTTGCCGCCGCCATCCGCGTCCGCAGTGCCGCGCAGCAGGTCCGCATGAGCACGGAAGCCGTGGCTGCCGCAGAGGAAATGATGACGCTGGCACGCCAGCGGACCGCCAGCGGTGTCGGCGTCGTGCTCGAATACCTTCTCGCCCGCGAGGAATTCACCCGGGCCCGCCGAGCGCAGATCCAGGCTATCACCGGATGCAATGCCGCTCAGCACGCCCTTCTGCGCGCCGTGGGACGCTAGGGGAAGGGACGAAAGGGACGAAAGGGAAGTAAGGGACGTAAGGGACGTAAGGGACGTAAGGGACGTAAGGGACGTAAGGGACGTAAGGGACGGCAGGGACGGCAGGGACCCGTAAGGGACGGCAGGGACGGCAGAAAAAAGTGCGCCCGGCAGCCGGAGGCGGGAAAGGTAGCCCGCGGGCTGCCGGGCGCTGAAGGTGCTTGCTATGGAATTCCGGCCAGCGTTTGCTGGCGTGGAGGTCACCACTTCATGCTGGTGATGCGGCGGGCGACTTCCTCGGCATTTTCGCGGGAATTGAAGGCACTGATGCGGAAGTAGCCTTCGCCTGCTGCGCCGAATCCGGCTCCTGGGGTGACGACGACATTGGCTTCGTGGAGCATGCGGTCGAACAATTCCCAGCTCTTGAGACCGGCGGGGCAGGCGACCCAGATGTACGGGGCATTGATGCCGCCGTAGACCGACATGCCGGCTGCCGCGGCGGCTTCGCGCAGGATTTTCGCATTGCCGAGGTAATGGGTGATGAGGTCATTGACCTGCTGTTTGCCTTCCGGGCTGAAGAGGGCTTCGGCCGCTCGCTGCACCGGGTAGGAAACGCCATTGAACTTCGTGGTGTGGCGGCGGTTCCAGAGGGCATGAAGCCCGTGGCGCTTGCCATCGGGAGTCGAGGCCATGAGGCTCTTGGGAACCACCGTGTAGGCGCAGCGGACGCCTGTGAAGCCACCGTGCTTCGAGAAGCTGCGGAATTCGATGGCGCAGTCCTGCGCTCCTTCGATTTCATAGATGGAATGCGGTACGCCGGCTTCCGTGATGTAGGCCTCGTAGGCCGCATCGAACAGAATGATGGTTTCGTTGGCCCGTGCGTAGGCCACCCAGTCCTCGAGCTGGTGGAAGGTAGCGGTGGCTCCCGTGGGATTGTTGGGGTAGCAGAGATAGACCAGGTCGACGCGTCCCCGCGGAATGTCCGGCACAAAGCCATTCTCCGGATTGCAGGAAAGATAGGTGAGCCCCGCGTAGGCCCCTGCTTCATTGGCTTCCCCCGTGTTGCCGCACATCACATTGGTATCGACGTAGACCGGATAAACGGGGTCGGTGATGGCGATGCGGTTGGTGGAGCCGAAGATGTCGAGGATGTTCCCGGTGTCGCACTTCGATCCATCGGAAATGAAGATTTCGTCCGGAGCGATGCGGCAGCCGAGCGGGGCATAGGCATTGGCCACGATCGCTTCCCGCAGGAACGCGTATCCCTGTTCCGGACCGTAGCCCCGGAAAGTGTCGCGGCTGCCGAGTTCATTGACCGCTGCCTTCATGGCCGCGCGGGCCGCTTCCGGAAGGGGCTCCGTGACGTCCCCGATGCCGCAGCGGATGAGGCGGCGCGCTGCTTCCGGATGATCCGAAGTGAAATGGGCGACGCGGCGGGCGATTTCCGGAAAAAGGTAACCGGCTTTCAGTTTCAGGTAATTTGCGTTGAGGTGAGCCATGGTGGTGGGGTTGGGGATAGTGAAATCGGATGGTCCGTGCAAGGACGAACCCGGTGGAAGGGGCGGTCAGGCGGGAAAATCCCGTCCGGCTGCGTTTCCAGTTGCCGGGAGGTCAGGTGTTCGCGAGGGATCGCCCCATGTTTGCGGCGATGAAAATCCTGAGCGGGACGGCCCACCCGAGTCTGGCGGACAGCATCTGCGAGTATCTGGCGGTGCGCCGCACGGATGCCACCGTGACCGCCTTTCCGGACGGTGAGACCTTTGTGAAGATCAATGAGAACGTCCGCGGCAGCGACGTCTTCATTGTTCAGCCCACCTGTCCGCCGACCAATCATAACATCATGGAACTGCTCATCATGGTGGATGCGGCGCGCCGGGCGAGCGCTGAGCGGATTACGGCAGTCATTCCTTTCTTTGGGTACGCCCGGCAGGACCGGAAGGATCAGCCGCGCGTCCCCATCACCGCAAAACTCGTGGCGAATCTCATGACGGCTGCCGGGGTCAATCGTGTGCTCACCGTCGATCTGCATGCCCCGCAGATTCAGGGATTCTTCGATATTCCCGTGGACCATCTCTACGCCCAGCCGGTCCTCACCCGCTACCTCAAGCAGCATGGACTGACTGGCGAAGGCCTCGTGGTGGTTTCGCCCGACGTCGGCGGCATCAAGATGTCGCATGCCTTCTCCAAGAAACTGGGGGCGGATTTCGCCATTGTGGCCAAGCACCGCTCCAGCGCGACCGAAGTTCAGGCCCTCAATGTGATCGGGGAAGTGGAGGGACGCGATGTCCTGCTGGTGGACGACATGACAGAGACGGCCGGCACGCTCACGGCGGCGGCGCGCCTCCTCAAGGAACGCGGGGCCAAGCGCATTCTGGCCGGGGTGACGCATGCCGTCCTCGGGGAGATGGCCTTCGACCGGCTCGCCGCCAGCCCCATCGAGGAACTGATCTGCACGAATTCGACTCCGCATGCCCGGGGGCCGAAGGTGTCGGCGCAGGACATTTCGCCGATTCTGGGGGAAGCCATCCGGCGGATTCACCAGGGTGAGAGTGTGACCTCGCTGTTTGACAACCCGTAGGTCCGGGGTAATTTCGCGCCCCTTTTCCCGGGAATCTGCCGGGGCAAGGCACATCCTCTGCCATCCGGCCCTGCGGGCGCAGCATTCTGGCTGCGGCGTGGCCCGGGTCCCACAGGGGCAATTCCGCACCATAACCTAATTCATGTCCAAAGCACAGTCTCTTACGGCCCACACGCGCAAGCGCAGTGGCAGCGGCGCCCTCAATTCCCTCCGCCGGGAAGGTCTCATCCCCGGAGTGGTCTACGGCAAATCGCAGCCGTCGCTCAATGTCCGCCTCAATGCGAAGCAGGTCGAAACCGTTCTGCATCATTCCGTTTCCGAACAGATTCTCGTGAATCTGACGATCGAAGACTCGGGCGAAACCAAGCTCGCCCTCATCCAGGATGTGCAGCACAATCCGCTCACGGGCGCTATCATCCATCTCGATTTCCACGCCATCAGCGAAAACGAGCGCATTCACGCGAACGTTCCGCTGGAACTGGTGGGCGATGCGGCCGGGGTGAAGGCTGGCGGTCTGCTTGAGCACCTCGTCCACAAACTCGAAGTGCAGTGTCTGCCCAAGGATCTTCCGGAAATCATCCGCGTGGATGTGACCGGCATCGAAGTGGGCAAGGCCCTCCACCTGCGTGAGATTCCGCTGCCGGAAGGCGTGCGGGCTTCCGCCGATGGGGAACTCATCGTGGCCCTCGTTTCCGAACCTCGCGTGGCCGAGCCGACCCCGGCGGAAGCCGCTCCGGCCAAGGACGCCAAGGGTGCCAAGGGCGGCAAGGCCAAGAAGTGAGCCCGGCAGCTTCCTGAGCCAGGCAATCCATTCCTCAACTGAACAGCCGCCCTTCCTGATTGGGAGGGGCGGCTGCTTTGTTTTGTCAGATCAGTGAGTCGACGCGGCGGTCAGCCGCAGGGAAAATCCGGGCCGGGACCGCTCAGTAGACGCCTTCGATGACCTTCTTTTCGAGCATCCCGAACGGACGGACGTCGCCGACGCCATCCCATGGGTACTTTCCACAGGGCTGACGGCGGATCGCTTCGTCTCGCTCCAGAAAGCGGGGCATGAAGAATTCCTTCGTCATGGTGGTCAGTTCAACGCGTCCGTACTGGCCGTAGTCGACCACCTTGGCCGTGTCCTTGGAATCGACGATGCGGAGCACGGCGCGGGGCTGCGGGGACCAGTAGGTGACCGAATAATTGCTGTCGCGGAGGGTTTCCGGGAGGCTGCAGGCGAGGCCCATGAGGGTATTGCCGTAGGTGGGCACGAACTGGCTTTTGCCTTCGAGGACTTCTTCCATGAGGAAGCGGACCATCTGGGGCGTCATGCTCGTACCGCCGCAGAACACTCCTTTGACCCCGAGGCCCGGGATGCTGATGCGTTCGGCAAGTGCTTCGAGCAGACGGGGCGTCGTGAACAGGCAGGAAACGCCCCGGTGACGGATCATTTCCACTCCCTGGTCGATGACATGCTTCATGTAGCGTTCCACCTCATCGAACTGCTTGCGGGCAATCAGTTTCTTCACCCAGCGGGGGTCGAGATCGACAAAGTAGCAGGATCCACCACGGTAATTGGCAAGGTGCTCAATGGCCAACCGGAGCCGCCGCGGTCCCGTCGGCCCCATCATGAGCCATTTGCCCCCGCGCGGGAAGTAGTTGTCGTCAAGGTTGTCCCCGAATTCCTCATAATCGACCTTGTAGTCGTCCCAGCCAATCCGCTGCTTGGGAACACCGGTGGTGCCGCCGGTTTCAAAGATGTTGAACGGCCGGTCGCCGAAACCAGCCGGCACAAACCGCTCGTTCTGCTCGTCACGCAGCCATTCGTCCTGGAAATGCGGGAACTTGTTGATGTCCGCAAAGGTCCGGACCTCCTCGCGCGGATCCCAGCCGGCCTGCTTCGCCCAGTCGAGCCAGAAGGGACAGCCCGTCTCCGGACTGAAATGCCATGCAATGATGGAGCGGACGTGTTCGTCGAGGCGGGAAGCAGCTTCTTGTGGAGACATGGATGGTAAAGCAATTGGAGAACAATCGGATGCCGGAAAACCTCCAGCCCCGCCGGGATATCATCATCCCGTGCGGACAATACGAACCCCTCTGACCCGCGGGCGCAAGCGCTGGACCGATCCGCAGAAACGAAAAAACCAGGAGGCGTCTCCACCCCCCGGCCTTCGCATGAAATCTCTCTTCCGTTCCTCAGTTCGATCGCACAAACGTCGAAATCTTCCCATAGGTGTTCAGCAGCGCATCCTGCTCGTTCTTGTCAAGGTCCTCCATCAGATCGACCAGATTCCCCACAATGTCCTCCCGGATCCGTTCCACCAGATCAATCCCCTTGCGCGTGATCTGCACCATCACCTTGCGCCGGTCCTCGCTCGCATGCAGCCGCTGCACATACCCCAGCTTCTCCAGCCGATCCACCAGCCCAGTCGCCGCCGCCGTGCTGTGACCCATCTTACGGCTGATGTCCGTCATCGTCAGAAAACTCTCGTTCGCCAGGTACCCCAGCAGAAAGAACTGCGCAAAAGACACATTCCCTTTGTTCAGCTCACGCGAAAGATTCAGCAGAAAGCTCCGCTGCGTGAACATGATGAAATCAGCAAGCTTGGTGGCATCCTTGCGGATCGCAGTTTGGTTCTCGTCGATGGTCTCCATGCAGTTGTTTTTTAGTCTTGTTCTCAGGAATAGGTGGTCACCGCCATATAATCAATAGAATTTTTGTAAAAACCATAAATCAGGCGGATTTTCGGGGAAATTCCTCCGAATCTTTGCTTAACCGCGGCGAATTATCAAGTCTGAATCTCTGATATTTCGAGTTTCTCTCAAATCTGATTGGGTTTCTGGCAATTGCCTGCTGCTGGAGTGGTGTGAGTGAGAGAGAATTGGCTTTTCATGAGGGGTGGGGAGCGTGTAGATTGAAGGGAGGATGAGGAAAGGACGACAGGAGATGATTTTGGTGCTGGCGCTGCTGATGGCGGTGGTGGGGCGGTTGGAGGCTGGCTGGTCGGTGGCGCGGGAGTGGAATGAGGAAACGCTGGGGGCGATCCGGCGGAATGTGCCGGATCCTCCGGGGCATGCGCGCAATCTGTTTCATGTGGCGGTGGCGATGTACAATGCGTGGGCGGCGTGGGATGAGGAAGCGGTGGGGTATTTGTGGAATGAGAAGGCGGTGGGGGCAGGGGATGCGGAGTCGGGGCGGCGGGAAGCGGTGAGTTATGCGGCGCACCGGGTGCTGCGGAACCGGTTTGCCTCCGGGACGGGGGCAGTGGAATCGCTGGCGGCGATCGATGCCCGGCTGGTGGCGCTGGGGTACCGGATGGACGTGGCGCAGGCTGCCGTGGTGGAAGGGGGCGGACCTGCGGAACTGGGGAAGCGGGCCGGCGAGGCCGTGCTGCAGTGGTCGCTCGCGGACGGTTTCACCCAGAAGTCGTATCCTCAGCCGTACACATGGCAGGTGAATCCGAATCTGCTGCGGCCGCTGAGCGTGCTCGGGGTGAATGGATTGTTTGTTCCGAACATGCCGCTGGGCTATGGGATTCCGGAGGGAACGGATCCGAATTTCTGGCAGCCGCTCGATCTGTCGGCGAGTGTCACGCAGAATGGGATTCCGCAGCCGGGCGGGGCGCAGCCGTTTGTGGGGGTGCAGGGATTGGCAACGGTGCCCTTCAGTCTGGAGCGGGACGACCCCGTGAAGCCATGGATGGATCCCTTTGGCGG
>Ga0315903_10001995_pt1 | contig 30696 bp, 23 predicted proteins | sample LakEriMetagenome_7_FD_203524 | JGI IMG/M metagenome (GOLD analysis project Ga0315903, IMG submission 203524) | Freshwater fungal communities from buoy surface, Lake Erie, Ohio, United States - Buoy 2 MA119 | ecosystem: Environmental > Aquatic > Freshwater > Lake | place: USA: Lake Erie, Ohio...
TACAGAGAACCTGATTTATTTTGGCTTCTAGACCTCCTCGACAATGATTAGCGCAGAACTGAACATTGGAAAGTTATCGATATTTATATTGCTATCTAATAAGGGTTATTTCACCTTTGATTTCTTTTTGTGTTTTTGCTTTTTGCTGATCATATCGAGCAATAAAAAAGTAATTCCCTATATCACAACTTTTGCCTCCATAGTTTCCATTCCAACCTTTGTTTATATCTAGAGTCTGAAAAACAAGCTGACCCCAACGATTGTATATTTTTAGATAGTAATAATTAAGATTTGCTTTTTCGGTGGGTATTGCTTTGAATATGTCATTTAACCCATCACCATTTGGAGAGAAGGCATTGGGAAACACAATAGTATGTTCAGGATATAATTCAATATTTGAAATTTGGTTATAATCTGCAGGGAGGCAAAGCCCAATTTCTTCTACACTTGGGTTGAGTTGAATAAATGAAGAACTAATTTGTTGAGGTTGGTCTAGCCAGATTGGGCCACCATATCCACAACAATGTAGGCTTAAATCTGATTTAACGATATAAGTATAAAATTCACCAACCATAACATCAATAACATCTTGAGCGCTTTTAATTGGATATTTAACATGACTTGAAATTGTAGTTGCGCATTGACCATAAAAATTTTGCCCCCAAAGGAAAAGTTCTTTGTCCTCATTAATTGCACCGAAATGAAATCCATCTGCACAGCCAGAGATAGCTACAATATTACTTAATCCAGGTATTTTTGTCGGGATGTTACGGTTGCCATCGCGTCCAATTTCGTCTGCTTTGCCCCAACTCCATACATTGCCTTCTTTATCTAAGGCTATGTAACTCCAAGTACAGGCTTTAATGTCAACAATATCTTTTAGCTCATCATACTTTTTAGGTATTGTTGTGTTTGCAGAGTCTGTACGATATACATGTCCATCTTGTGTTAGCATAAGATGGTGAATAAAACCTACTGCCGTTCGTTTTACTTTCGAAATGTTATTCATTTTAATCGGAGTTTTTGTATTAACCATAGTATCTCCCAATCCAAAATAGTATCCTCCTCCGCTACCCACTGTCCAAATTGTCCCATCTTTTTTTACAAACGATACAACAGTCAGTGATGCATCTAAAAAATAAGCATCATTAATAACTTTAGAAGGAGGATTGAAATTTAGTCCCCAAAGTTCACCACCCCAGATCCAGCCTTCACCTCCATTTCGAATGGCACCCATTCGGTAACCTGTAGAATAGTACTCAATTTTATCCATGCCCGGAATTTTCAAGGGTTTAATTGATTCATTAATATTGCTAACACCTAATTGCCCAAGTGAATTTACTCCCCATCCATACAATTGCTTCTCTGGTCCGCAAGTAGTGTAAGCACTATATGAACCCGTAGTATAATTCATAGGTTTATACCAACTTCTTCCTCCAAATCCGTCACCAATTAATGAATTTTGAGCAAGTATTAATTTGTGGCTAAATATTAGAATCAGTAAGCATAGCAAGTTTCGCATGATGTAAGTTTAGTATATTGACGAAACCGGCAGAAGAATTGTTAGTATTAATTTAAAATCAAACAATAAGAACTGCTCCAGGTGAATTGTTTTAGATCCTCAATAGATTGTTATTTCATCACCCTTCGAAACCTACCTCAAAGGTTGCTAACATCAACTACTTGCTTAAGAATAATTAATCTATTAAAAGTATGTATCTGTTTGATAAACAAAACTCCTTTGCTCTTATTCTCTTTGCAAAACAAAAAACCGCTTCTTTCGAACCGGTTTTACTATTATTTTTTTATGGAATTATTAAACTCTAAAATGTGCAAACGCTTTATTCGCTTCTGCCATACGATGCGTATCATCTTTCTTTTTAACTGCGTTTCCTTCACCTTTAGACGCTGCAATAAGTTCATTTGATAATTTGTCTGCCATGGTACGACCATTGCGATCACGAGAATAGCGAATAATCCATTTGATAGTTAATGAAGTTTTTCGATCAGGACGAACTTCTGAAGGAATTTGAAATGTTGCACCACCAATACGTCGGCTGCGAACTTCCACCGCTGGAGCTACGTTGGCCATAGCACGCTTCCAAACATCTATACCTGGCTCTCCAGTATTTTTTTCAATTTTGTTTAGCGCATCATAGAAAATAGTTAACGCTGTACTTTTTTTGCCATCCCACATCATGCAGTTCACGAATCGTGTTACTAATGTATCTCCAAATTTAGGATCTGGTGCTAAAGGGATTTTTTTGGCCTGTTGTTTTCTCATTTTTTGTAATTTTTATGTTGAATTTTATTCAGATTTTCTTCAAGTATTACGACTTTACTCTGAACTATAAATATTTATACTAAGCTTTTTTTACTTTTTCACGTTTAGTACCGTATTTCGAACGACTTTGCTTACGATCTTTCACACCTGCAGTGTCAAGACTACCACGAACAATATGATAACGAACACCTGGTAAATCTTTCACACGACCACCACGGATTAAAACAATCGAGTGCTCTTGTAAATTATGACCTTCACCTGGAATGTAAGCAATTACCTCAATTTTGTTCGTTAAACGAACTTTAGCTACTTTACGTAATGCTGAGTTCGGTTTTTTAGGTGTTGTAGTGTAAACACGTGTACAAACCCCACGACGCTGAGGACAAGCATCCAAAGCACGTGATTTAGATTTAGCACGAATAATTGTTCTTCCTTTTCTTACAAGTTGTTGTATTGTAGGCATATATTACCTTTTATTTTTTTTAGAGGTGCAAAAGTAGCGTAAGAATTGTATTAAACAAAACTTTTTTTATCACAAAAATCAAAATCAGGTACGAATTTTAGATTTTTGAATCCTGATGCGAGGAAGTAGCTAACGGAGGGTGAATACCTCTTGGCTCTGCTCCGATTCTGATTTTGTTTCCAAAGTTTGCTTTGGGGTTCATAACCGTGCTTAAAATTAAGGTTATTTGACTCAATCCATGTAGTATAATTGAATCAGTTTATGACCTCATTTTTTAACATCAAACAATCTTTGGCTCGATTTTTCTCACGAATGTTAAATATACCGATTAAGCTGTTTTGTTAGAATTAAATAAATCCTTAAACGACTTTTCTGTTTCACCGATATAGTCTTTTAAGCTTTCCATACCTTTTTCTTGCAGCTCTGACATGTAATTTTTGACTGTTTCAGTTGCTTTTTCGGCTTCATCTTTTAGCGTATTCGCTTTTTCCTTTAAATTTTCCATGAACTTTTCTTGCTCTTCAGGCGTCATACTATTGTATTTCATAATGGCAGCCCCTGCCGCAGCGCCAAGTAAAAAAGTAGCAATGTGTTTCGAATTAACCATGGTTTTCTATTTTTAAATTACCAAGTAAAGTTAAAGCTTAAATTGCTCTATTTTTAAACCATCATTTATTTTAATTTTTTCAATTACATTTTGCGTGCCGTGCTGCGTACTTTTTTTAGGCATAGAAATGCCCAGCGCGGTTTTCTCGTAATTTTCATACTCAATAATTTCGTCGTAGTCGGCATTCACCAGGACGCGTTTAATGATGTGAAAATTATCTACATCTAAATAGTAATAGTAGCTTTTATTGTTGTAGTCGATTTGAAATTTATAGTGGTTTTTATCTAAATAAAATTCATCACTTAGACGTATTATTTTTATTCCTTTTGATATAGCATTCACAAAAGGATCTATCAAATTCATTTCGTCTTTACTTACTAGTATTTCGTCTTCTTTAAGCTTAACTGTGTCGCCCTTTTCTTCGGGTGTCGAACGCCAAGCACCTGTCGGTGAGAGCAGAATAAAATACTTTTTATCTTTGTAAAAGTCGCTTCGACTCTCGAAAGAGTAATTATAACGTAAACATTTTCCGGGGATGACACTTTTTGTATAACTAATTACTAAGTTTTCATCATTTATTTTTCCTTCTAGCGTGATTGATTTTAGGGCGTCCCATTTCGATTTGTCGCCAACTGCTAAAATATGATTCGTAATGATGGGATCAAGTTCTTGTGCGAACACAGCATGTGTTACGAATAACTGCAAGACAAAAATCTGCAACACAAGAAAGATGTGACCTATAACTCGTTTTTGTACCATAATTCTAAATTTATAATCGTTCGCCAAATTGTTTAACTGCTTTATTCTTCCAAGTAGTAAAATCACCTTGAATAATATGTTTCCTAGCTTCTTTTACAAGCCACAAATAAAAAGAAAGGTTTTGAATACTGGCAATTTGTAATCCTAAAATTTCATTAACGGTAAACAAATGTCGAACATAAGCCTTAGTGTAATTTTTACTCACAAAACAATCTAAACCTGGATCTAATTCACTAAAGTCATCTTCCCACTTTTTATTCTTAATATTGATTATACCTTGTGTTGTAAATAACATGCCATTTCTACCATTACGGGTTGGCATCACACAGTCAAACATGTCCACACCTAATGCTATATTTTCTAAAATGTTTGCTGGAGTTCCTACACCCATTAAGTAACGTGGTTTCTCTTGTGGTAAAATATCACAAACTAGTTCGCACATTTCGTACATCATTTCGGTAGGTTCGCCTACACTTAAGCCCCCAATTGCATTACCATCGCACTCCATACCTGCTATAAACTCGGCACTTTCTTTTCTTAAATCTTTATAAGTGCTGCCTTGAACAATGGGAAACAAACTTTGTTGATAGTCGTATAATGGTTCCGATTCGTTTTTGTGCTTCACACATCTTGCGAGCCAGCGATGCGTGAGTTGCATCGATTTTTTTGCATATTCAAAGTCGCAAGGATAGGGCGTGCATTCATCAAAAGCCATGATAATATCAGCTCCAATACTGCGTTGAATATCCATAACCGTTTCGGGGGTAAACATAATTTTATGCCCATCAATATGAGATCGAAATTCTGCCCCTTCTTCTTTAATTTTTCTAATTTCGCTTAAGCTGAACACTTGATAGCCTCCACTATCGGTGAGAATCGGCTTGTCCCAATTCATGAATTTATGCAATCCTCCAGCTTTTTCAAGAATATTTGTACCAGGTCGTAGGTACAAATGATAAGTATTGCCTAGAATTATTTGTGCTTGAATATCTAATTTCAGTTGCTCCTGCATAACGCCTTTTACAGAACCTATTGTTCCGACTGGCATAAAAATTGGAGTTTCGATTCTTCCATGATCAGTTTCCACGATGCCTGCTCGCGCTTTCGAGTCTTTATCTTTTGCAATGAGTTCAAAATTCATGTTTGGGTGTTACTTTTGTCGCTTATGCCAAGTTTACCAGTCTTAGTACTACTTGTTTTTTTAGTTGTTGTAGTAATTCAGCTGTTTTTTTATTTATTCTTTTTTGCTCGTTTAGCATTTTATAAACGTTCTTCCTTAAAGAAGGCGCAAGCCAATTATCCTATAAGTATTATTGTTTGTGCTTTCAACGAGGAAGCAAATTTAACAAAAAATCTTCCCAACTTGTTGGAACAAGATTATATACTCAATGGTCGGAGAAATTTTGAAGTTGTAGTCGTAAATGATAATTCGGAAGACGGAACATTTTTTATTATAAATCAGCTAAAAGAAAAGTATCCTCATTTACGTATCGTAAATCTTACCCAAGATGCCAAGCTCATTCCCGGTAAGAAGTTTGCATTATCCATGGGTATCAAATCAGCTCGCTACGACCATATGCTGTTAACCGACGCCGATTGTGTGCCTCGAACGAACCAATGGTTGCGAGAAATGACATCCCAATTTGATTGGCAAAAACAAATTGTATTAGGCTATGGGCCTTATATGAAGCAAAAGGGTTGGTTGAATAAAAAAATCCGATTTGAAACATTGCATAGCGCTATACAATATCTTTCCTTCGCATTGGCAAAAATGCCATACATGGGTGTTGGTCGAAATTTGGCTTATCATCGCGAGTTATTCAACCGTAATAAGGGCTTTTCATCACATCATCATATTGTATCGGGTGATGATGATTTATTTATTAATCAAGTGGCAACCTCGCAAAATGTTGCTGTAGTCATTGAGCCGAATACCTTTATGTATTCTAAGGCAAAGCAAACTGAAGATGATTGGAAGTATCAAAAAAAGAGACATTTAAGCACAGGTAAGTATTATCGTTCGAAGCATAAATTTTTGCTTGGACTCTATGCCTTTTCGCATTTTGCCACATGGTTACTGTTTGCAGTATGTTGTTTTTTTCCTGCTATTATAATTTATGCGGCTTCTGCTTTTGTATTGCGGTGGTTGGTGCAATGGTATATTTTTCAAAGAGTATGTGGTCGTTTGCGTGAGGGTGATTTAATAAATTACATTTGGCTTTTCGATATTTGGTTGCTTTGGTATAACTTCAAAAGTTTACCTGCTATATTTTTTAAACAGAAATTACATTGGAAATAATATTAAAATACTTCGACGATTTTTCAGAGAAACAATTAAAGCAATTTAGTGGTTTATCTTCTATCTATCATGATTGGAATGCACGTATCAATGTGATTTCCCGTAAGGATATGGATAATTTTTATATCAAGCATGTATTGCACAGTTTGGCTATAGCTACCACTTTTGATTTTCAGCCCGAACATCGTATTGTTGATATTGGAACAGGTGGAGGTTTCCCTGGGGTTCCTTTAGCAATTTTTTTTCCTGAAGTGGAGTTTGTATTGGCCGATAGTATCAAGAAAAAACTTTTAGTGGTTGATGAAGTATGTAAGCATTTGCAAATATCAAATGTGAAAACTCATTGGGGCAGAGTAGAGGATATTCAAGCTAAAAATGGTTTTGATTTTGCGGTAAGCAGAGCTGTTGCTCCTTTAGGTGATTTATGGAAATGGGCAGCGCCTTTGTTACGAAAGGGTCATGAAGCAGACGTGCCGAATGGATTAATTTGTTTGAAAGGTGGTGATTTGAGCGAAGAAATTTCTCAGTCTGGGTGTAAACCAACCATGTCGCATATCTACGATTTGTTTCATGAAGAAATTTTCAAGGAAAAGTATATGCTCTATGTAAAAAGGTAAATTTTATTTCTCTTGTAAGAATAAAATATTTCTTTTAAGTCCTTCAAATTTTGATCGTTTAAGAGGCGATTGCTTAAATGCTTGCACAAAAATATCTTCTGTTATTTCTTGCCAATCTTTCTTTGAGTAACAATTTATAATTTCATTTTTTTCAAAAAGTGGTTCTTGATGCGATTTGGAAAATCGGTTCCAAGGACAAACATCTTGGCAAATATCGCAACCAAATATCCAATCATTCCAGCGCTTATCAGTCTGCAGCAAAGTGTCTTTTAATTCAATGGTGAAGTAGGAGATGCATGAACTTCCATTAATTTCTTTATTGGGCAAAATTGCATCTGTTGGGCAAGCATCAATACATTTTGTGCATGTACCACAATAATCTATTGCAAATTCCTTGTCAGTTTCAATTTCAATATCTACGATAAGTGTTGCGATGAAGAAAAAGGAACCCCGTTGTTTGCTTATTAAATTTCCATTTTTACCTACCCAACCTAAGCCGCTTTTGACAGCCCAGGCTCGCTCTAATACAGGTGCTGAATCTACAAAGCCACGTCCATGAATTTCACCGATTTCATTATTTAAGTATAGAAGGAGATTTTTTAATTTTGATTTGATGACATTGTGATAATCATGACCATAAGCATATTTCGATACTTTATAAGAGTCATTTTTTACTTGATCTTCGGGGAAGTAATTGCATAAAAGTGTTATCACTGTTTTTGCATCTTCTACCAATAAAGTTGGATCTATTCGTTTGTCAAAATTATTTTCCATATAAGACATCTTACCATGTCTCCCCTGATGCAACCATTTTTCTAGCTTTCTGGCATCTTCACTTAATAGTTCAGCTTTTGCAAACCCACATGCATCAAATCCAAGCTGCATAGCTTTGGCTTCTATAATTTTCTTGTAACTACTTTTTTGCATGAAGATGCATACAAAATAAAGCTTTTTTATAGATTTATTAACGTCAATCCGCTTAACTTTACCAACAATTAAGTTTAGACAAATTATTATGAATACGAAAGCTATTATTCCTTTATTGCTGTTAGTCGGTATTGGTATCTTTTTTTCTTTTCGCATGACTGCCGACCGAGGTTCCATGAATTATGCGGTAGAGCAAGCGGAAGTAAATATTGAACCATATGAACCTCAAGACAATGAAAAAGTAAGTAAGAATCTTGCGATACAAGAAACTGTCATGCGTATGATACAAGAAGGTCATTATTCTCCAAAAGATATTAATGATGATTTTTCAGCAAGAGTTTACAAAATTTATTTAGAAGTTATAGATTTTGGAAAGTTGTTTTTACTAGAATCTGATATAAATGAATTTGAAGTATACAAATTGCAAATTGATGACGCAATTAATAACGGTCAAACTGCTTTCCCAGAAATGGTTACCGCTCGTATCAAGCAACGAATGAAAGATGCAGAGTCTTATTACAAAGAAGCATTAGCTAAGCCATTTACTTTTGATGGGAATGATGAAATTGAATTGGATGGCAAAAAAATGGCATGGTGTAAGAATCCAGAAGAGTTGAAATCTCGGTGGGTTACGAACATGAAATTTAGAACTATTCAGCGTTTAACAGAAATGCAAGAGTCACAAAAAACAATATCAGAGAAGAAAATAAAAGATAAAACTGATACCTTATTTAGTTATTCTGAATTAGAATCTCGTTCGAGAGCTAATGTGCAGCGCAGTATGGAAAGCTATTTTAAGCGGTTAAATAAGATTAATGATGATGCTCGTTTTGCTACTTATATAAATGCGATTTGTCATGTTATTGATCCGCATACTGATTTTTTGCCACCCAAAGACAAGCAAAGATTTGATGAAGAAATGAGTGGTAGTTTTTTTGGAGTTGGTGCACAATTGAGTGAAAAAAATGGTGTTTGTTCAATAACGCAAATTATTACCGGTAGTCCTTGCTGGAAAGACGGAAGATTGAAAAATGGTGATATCATTCAAAAAGTTGCACAAGCCGACGATGAGCCTGTGGATATTGCAGGATGGGATTTAGAAGATATTGTATCGATTATTCGAGGTAAAGAAGGCAGCACAGTTAATCTAACCGTGAAGCATTTAGATGGAAGTACTGAAGTCATTGGGATCAAAAGAGGTAGAGTAGAGACAGAAGCAACATTTGCCAAATCAGTTATCGTAGAAACGGATGCAGGTAAAATTGGTTATATTTTGCTACCAGAATTTTATGCGGATTTTAATACGAGAGGTGGACGACGTTGTGCAATAGATATGAAGAAGGAAATTGAAAAGTTGAAGGAAGAAAAGGTGAATGGGATTATTATTGATTTGAGATATAATGGAGGTGGTTCATTGAGTGATGTAGTGGATATTGGTGGATTCTTTATCGATAAAGGACCTATAGTTCAAGTGAAGTCAAAAGGACTTGCTGCACAGCCTTTGTTTGATGAAAGCAGCGGAACAGTTTACGATGGCCCCTTAGCCATATTAATTAATCAAGGTAGTGCTTCTGCATCTGAAATTTTAGCGGCTGCCATGCAAGACTACAATCGTGCTATCGTTTTAGGTACTACTTCTTTCGGTAAAGGCACAGTGCAAAGAATATTTCCGTTGGAAGAGTATTTTAAAGGTGATGCATCTTTACTACCCTTTGGTTCGGTAAAACTTACCTTGCAAAAATTTTATCGTATCAATGGTGGGTCTACACAATTAAAGGGTGTTACGCCTGATATTACACTCCCAGATTTATACGAACAAATTGATATGGGTGAAAGAAAAGATTCAAATTCGCTTGCTTGGGATCAAGTAGCGAAAGCAGATTATAAACCTATAAAATCAAACGCGAACTTTGCGGCTTTAATTGCCAACTCAAAATCACGTATTGACGCAAATTCTAATTTCAAATTAATTAAACAAAATGCGGCACGCCTCAAGCGTCAATATGACGATAACAAATATCCTTTGAATGAGAAATTGTATGTGAAGAAGACAGAGGAAAATAAGGCATTAAATAAAAAAATAGAAGAGTTAGATAAAAGTAAGAAACTGCTTACCATTAAAAATCCTAAAGTTGATTTGCCTAAAATTAATATGGATACAGTAAGTGTAAGCAAGAATGAGGAGTGGCTAAAACTTTTGCGAAAAGATCCATACATTTCAGAAGCTAGCAATGTACTATTAGATTGGATGAAACTAAGTAAAGGGCAAACTGTTGGTATGATAGAGGATAAAAGGAAAAACTAACTTTGGGTATTTGTGTCAGGTAGGTTGTTTCCTGAACTTTGATTAGTGAGGCCCTGCATACAGGAAACCTATTCATGATTGTTATTTTTGTTGCCGCCACACTTGCTTTATGAGTTATAGTTAGTTTCTATTTTTATCGGGCTATTTTATATTAAAATAGCAAAATAGAATCCTTTTTTAAACATTAAAAATAATATTATGTGATTAAATTCTAACTGAATTATGATGAGATAATGGCAAAGTAGTTGTAAATTTCTTTCATAAAATACCCTCACATGATATTTAATAGTTCAAGTACCGTGAAAAGTACTCAATCAGCGGATGAATTACGTAAATTTTTTTTAGGTCAACACCTATCGATACATGAACTTGATTTTGAGATTACCCAGTTAGGTGATGTGATGCATGTGGTTCCGAATATCGCGGATTCAAGCCATATGTACACCTTGCCAGTTACACAATTAAATTTTTCTTCTGCAGGGAATACCACAGACATAAAAATAACGAGTCAACCGAGAAGAATAGATGTTGGAGGTCCTTATTTATTGATGATATTTATTGTGTTTGCTTTTATTACAGCCTTTCTACTTCTCAAATTAGGTGGAGGTAATTATAACAACACGGCCTATATAATGATTGGTATTGCAGGTATCATACTCATTACATTGTATTATAGATTATACATTGGTTATTATGATTATGTTCGAAAAATTGTTAATTGGGTGAAAGAGCATGCGTAGTGCTTTTGGATTAACAAATTACTCAGACTGTCATTCCCGAATTGGCTAAGATCTTGGCTAGATGTTGGAAATATGGAAAAGCTTCTAGCATTCTGCTTCCATACCAACTAAACATTTCTCCATCTACTAATACAATTTTTGTATAAGGCAAATGTGATTGAAGCTCGTTGATATGTTTTTCTTTAAAAGGGAAGGGCTCGCTCGAAAGAAAAATTATGTCAGGTGACAGATAAACAATTTTATCCAAATTAATTTCAGGGTAACGATTCTGCATGGCGAGATTTCTCAACTTTAGCTTATTACAAATCGCATTTATAAATGTATCATCACCTGCTATCATATATGGTTTGCGCCAAATGAAATACAAGAAACTTTGATAGTTAAAATTAGCATTACAACTCGAAGCAAGCTGCTCAATTTCTTGCGTAAGATGTTTACTTTTCTCCGAACAGTTTGTAATTCTCCCAATTTTCAGGATAGCTTCTAAGGCATCATCATAATCTTTAATATCGGTAATCAGAACTTTGAACTTCGATTGTAAGTATTCAATTTGCTCTTTTACATTTTCTTCTTTATTAGCAATAATTAAAGTAGGATTTAAACTTTCTATTAAATCTAAATTTAAGTTTTTAGTGCCACCGATTATATTTTTTTCGGTAGCCCAATGATTAGGATGAACACAATATTTTGTAATCCCGATAACCTCTTCTTGCAAACCTAAATGGTAAAGCAATTCGGTTAAAGACGGAACTGTAGAAATAATTCGATTGCGCATGGAACATTTAATAAACATGGCAAATGTCCTAATAAATGATTTTAGATACTATTTGTTTTCTTTATGGTGAAAATGCAATCGATATAGGATTAATATTACAAATGCAAAAATTAAATCAATGGGGAATAAGATATCACCCAAAACTTTCGCATACTCAGTTCCTCTGAACAATAATCGATTTAATAATTCAATCATCATCATGGTAAAATAAACGAACATGCACCATTTTTTACGAAAGACAATACCCGTCCATGTTAATGTGAAAAGCCATAGGCCAATGGGGTACGCATGAAAAATACTCAGCGAATCGATTTCCTTCGGGAAAGTTAGCGTAGCATAAGAAGCGGCCCCAATATGAAAAATAAGTATGCCTACAATAAAATAAATGGGATAGTTTTTCAAAATAATTTATGAGTTGGTTTTTAAGCTATCAATAATTTTCGTTTTACGTTTAGGCGAGATAAAAAGTTCTGCGAAACTATTAAATACTTTTCGATAGGATAATCCGAATCCACTTTTATAAAAGTTTTCACCTTCCAAATTCGTATTAGGTGTACGATATGCACTTAATCTTAATCTACCATCTGGCTTTATCATATAGTAAGCTTTAAAGTCGCCAAGATAACTGCTACTAGTGCCTCCATTTGCTGTATTTCTGCCTACGTCTACGGTATTACCCGCATCAAGAATGATTTTATCTTTCCATAAGTTCGCAGTTACATTTAAGGAAAACAGCTCACGATTATTAAGATTGTCACCGCCAATTGAATTGACTGAACGATGATCCACGTTCAAATTGATTCCTTTTATGCCGGTTAGATTTCGAAATTGATTATTTAATTCTGAAGATAATGCTGAAGTGATTAAATCAGAGGCTGAAGAGATAGCTTCTTGTCCATAAGATGATGATGAAACGCCTCCTTCTGAGGCTTTGAAATTTCCGAGTAGCAACAATACTCCAGCCTGAGAAACCAATTCTTGCTCATTGCTTTTTATTCTTTCCAATGCTGTATAGCCTAATGAGGCAGTTGCCTTATTTTCAGGTTGGCGGATATCGAAAGAAATATCTGGTTTGGACAATGAGCCTTTCAAGTTTAAATCTACATATGTTGTGTAAGGCTTTTTGGCCTCTTCTAGGTCTGGGTCTTTATCACCAGCACTTTGTAATTGGTCGTTTACTAATGGATATAAAGGCAAGGGATTGGGTAATTTGTAAATTGCTTTTACCTTCATGTCTGCGGCTAAAGCATCTCCTGTCCAATCAATCCGACTATCTTCGTCAATGATAAATTCTTTTGGTAACAAACCTCTGAAGTTAAATTTATATTTACCTTCAGTAATTCGATAAGAACCCGTCATGTCAATCGAATTGCCTAAGTCAATATTTAAGATAATGGAACCATTGCCTTTCGCAACAATCTCTTCCCCAGTATTTCTATCTAAAATAATATATGTTTCTAAATCTGGGGTAGCTTCGATAGTCATGCCTAGCTTAAGAGAAGAAGAATTTGTTTTGTCCTCAATACCATCACTTTGATTTCGACCAATACTTTTAAATTTTATAAATTCATACGTAGACGCATCGCCGCTTGAATTAATTGGTAAATGAAATTGCGCCCCTTTTAATGGTTTCGCGTTGATTGACATTTCTACTTCATTTAAGTAACCTTCGATACGGGCATTTACCCTTGCCGGAATATAGCCATAAAAAAGTTGATTCAAGTCATCTTCTGTTTTCAAACAGAGAAGATTGGGTGAATTTAAATTAATATTTAATTTGAACTTTTTAAAATTAGAATGAAAAATCTCACCTTTTATCACTCCTTCGTGATTGCCCATTCTTTCATCTTTAAATACAATTTTGTCCATTATTTCAATCTTCTCATTGTTAAATCTAAATTTCGCATCTTCAATAAAGTAGGATGTACCTAAAAATAATACTTTGAGAGAAGCAGCATTTAAATTTACATTTCCTGAAATATTCGGTGAACTTAAACTTCCTTTCACGTGCACATCTCCTGTTGCTAAACCTCTCAAATTCTGGATATAGTCGGCTAAAAATTGATTTACAAAAGAGATATTGAGTCTGCTCAAGCTTGTATTAATATCAATTGTGCTATCGTTCGCATTTAACTTGCCTGATATGTTAGCATAACTATCAAAATTCGATATACTACTCTCCTTGTCAATTTCTAATAATTTATTATTAACATCATATGAAATTTTTGCGGTAACAATTCCTACTGTGTCATTGTCTATACGCACATTGCTTATCGAAGATACCTTTGCGTCGATGATGGCATCATCCATAAAATCTTTCACTTTAATATTGCCTTTTATTAAGCCAATAAATTGGGGGCCATCCACGTTTGCAATCTGAGAAATATTTTCTAAATCGATATTCTCGAATTGAGCAATTAAATCTGAAGTTTCATTTTCTTCTGTATTCAGTATAATCTTTTGAGGACCACTTTCCACCAGAAAGTCTTGGATAATTATTTGCTTCCCAAAAATTAATTCTTTGTTACAACTAAAGTTCCATGTTAGGTTATTGATATTTAATTTCGAGGGTAAAACATCAACATATAAGTTGCTATTTCTAGCGGTTGCTTTACAATTCAACGAAGCTTCACCTAGCAAGGAATTAATGCTTTGTGTATTGATTGTAAGGCTTGCAGTATCCTTTGCCATGGAGGAGTTAAGTTGCATGCTTGGAACTATCGTTTCATCGTTATAGTAAAATTGTTGTGTAACCACATTTAAATCGAAGGAGTTGAAATCACCCGCACCTATAATTTGTAAGCTATCAATTTTGAATTTTTGATAACCAACGAAAGGAAGGAAAGCATCGATGCTGAATAGTTGTTTTTCGGTATTTAAATTTCCAGAAATGAAACTATTTTCGAGACCATATAAGTTGGGAACAAAAACATTAAGTAGGGGTTCAATATTTTTTAAAGTGGTGTTGTACGTAAATAATTGAGTAGAGAAGTTAGTTTTAGGCTTCCGAATATATTGCGGTAAGTAATGATATAGGTACATTTGAAATGTTGCTGGCAAATCGCTAATTTTAAAACTACCTGTCATATCTGCATCAGCAAAAGGACTTCGTAATTGAAGTATTTTTTTTCCATTATCGTAACTTGAATTAAGGTTGATATTGTTCGCATAAAAATTTTTCCCACGAGTTTCAAGATTCACCTCTTTTAGTATTGCGTTTCCTACAAAATTATCAATATTGTCGCCACTGAAATTTAATGATGCGTAAACTGAACCACTCATAGGTTCTTTAGTAAAGCCTAGTTTTTGCAAATCAAATTTGTTAAAACGTGAGTTAAAATGGAGGGTTGGTTGCTTGCTACTCAAATCTAATTTACCATCGAGATTTGCGTCTAAATTTGGATCTTGTGAAACAAAAATTCCGTCAAACTTTTTGTTAGACATGATTCCGTTGATTGTTAAATCAGTATATCTATATCCTCGAATACCCATGCTGGAAATTGTTGCTTTTACATTCGCATCCAAATCATTCATGTCAAATCCTTGGCCATCAAGCGTGCCTTTCATACTTAGCTTGCCTAAAGTACTTTGTTTAAGCAAAGTACCTATATCAAAGTTGTTCGTTTCGAACTTGCCTGCATAAGTTGGAATCTTTGGTTTAAAATTCATTTTTACATCAAGTGCCGAATTTCCCAAATTGGTATTTAGTTTTCCGCTTACTAAAAAATCATCCACTTTGCCTTTGTAATTACCTTCGAAATTTATTTTGTTCAACTTTTGCCACGCAATTGCATCTACTTTAGTTTGAGGTATTAATTGATTTAAGTCACTACTAGTTGTATTTAGTTGTTTTGCTTGAACATCAAAAATAGCGTTGTCAATATCAGGTAATCCTATCATATGTGCATTTCCATAAAAAGATGTTTTTAATGTTGAAAATGATAAATTTTGAGCAGCTAAATCTCCTACAATCCCATTTACATCGCCTGCAATCTTAATTTTTATAGGATACTGATTGAGAATATTTGCAAAATAGCCAAGGTCAGTCGAGGAAATGTATGAATCACGAAGATTCGCTTTCATATTAACCTTTTCGATGTAATCATTAAAGTCGTGAAAGTTTTTATAATTCATTTCATAATGATGCTTGAGCAATGAATGATTAGTTTGTAAAACTAAGTTACTGAGCGAAGTCTGAATTTGCGAGAGTTTGACATCTGATTGAAATGATTTTATTTCAAGACCACATCTTTCCTTCGCAACTAGGTTTTCAATTTTCGTGAATAAGGTATCGTCTACAATATTTGTATTTTTGAGATGTAAATTAATCCCCGTAATACCTAATTGCTTTTCATCGAATTCTCTTACTTTCGGTTTTTCGTCTCCATCGATATACTGAAATTCTCCATTATTAATTGCGATATCGCGAATTTCGATGTTCAATTTTTCTGTGTTAAATGGTGTTCCCCACGAGGCAGTGTCATCTGGTGTTAAATCTTCTGGTTTGCCACCCTCATATTCTTTTACATAAGCATTTGCCTCACTAATGAGTAACTCATTAATTCTGATTTTTTTATGCTTGAGGTTAAATGATTCAATATTTAGGGTAAATTCTTGTAAAGCGTAATGCATGTCTTCCCCACGCCAGGCATCATCCATATAAAATTTAATTCTTTCACAATGAATATGTTTTAAATCAAATTTGGGCTGATTACTAGGTTCTTTGCGTGTGATGTCAAGGGTGTCTGAAATTCTTGTTGTGTCATTCTTATTCCCAATAAAAGCTTCACTGATAAAGTCATAGTTCCAAATGCTTGTATCCCTTTCTCTTTTTAGATGAACAAAAACATCCTCAAGATGAAGGTTCTCTAAAATTGGCGTTTCTTGATACCACCATGCTTTTAAAAGTTCATTTGTTTTCACATGAAGTCCACCAATATAGGCTAACGTGTCTTTTTGTTGGTCTTCAATATAGACATTCTGAAAATTTACATCATTCAAGATTGATATTTTTACATGTCCAATACTTACTTTGGTGTTCAGCTTTTCAGATAAATATTTAGTTCCTTCTTGTGTTAAAATGTTCTGATATTTTTCTTTAGTAAGCATCCACAAAGCAACTCCTATTATCAACAAGATAATGAGTATCAGCATGCCAATAATTTTGAAAAATTTTTTCAATTATTTGAGGGGTTAGTTACTTTTGAACTGCTACAAATGTAATGCGATGCGATTACATTTAGAACCTAAGTACATGTGAAAATGATAAAACAGGCATCGACTTTTCTCAATCCTCTAGTAATCGCTGAAATTATAACGTTTGCAGAAGGGTAGAGGTGTATTGAGTTGTCTCCTCCTGAGGTTTTTTGAAGCTATTCTTACAACAATGAGAATATGTGTGTGTCTTGAATGCGACTTTTCAAGAATTATTTTGGGATTCCCTGACTACCTTTGCGATTGAAGCGAGATAGATTTTACTTATCTAACAATATTAAAATATCTAACGTCTAAGATTAGTCATGAATAAATCAATAATCATCAGTGTAGTTTTTGGGATTGTAATCTTTTTCTCGAATTGTGAAAAACAAAGTAGTGCGGGATTAGGTGGCAATGCTACTTTAAGTATACAAGGTCAGCATCATGGTTCGAAAATCGACAGTTTAGTTGTTTATATCAAATTCAATAGTTCCGATGCGCCTTCAGATGATACTTATGATTTGAATCAGCAAGTAAATACTTCTGGACTTGCTAGATTCGATGGCTTAAAAGCGGGTAAGTATTATTTATTTGCCAAAGGATATGACCCTTCGATCAGTAAAGAAGTAAAAGGAGGTATCCCATTTCAAATTAAAGATGAAAAAGCTTATGATGTTGTAGTTCCTGTTACGGAAAATCACTAATTGCCAATTCGATTACGCGAAAATTGGTTTGCGTTTTTCTAAAAAAGCACTCACACCTTCTTTCATATCAGATGTACCAAAACATTCACCAAAAGCTTTTATTTCTGTTTCATAACCATGTTCGCTACCTGCAGCATTAATGGATGTGATTACTTTCTCTAAAGCCATTGGTGATTTACTATTTATGATTTGTAATATATCGATACAACGTTGTAATAAGGTGTCAGAACTTGCCACATGATTTACCAAGCCTAAACTTAGGGCTTCATTCGCATCAGCCATATGAGCGGTCATACATAATTCCATTGCCTTACCTTTACCCACTAAAGCGGTCAAACGTTGTGTGCCACCATATCCTGGAATCAAACCTAAATTGACTTCAGGTTGTCCGAACTTTGCATTTTCGCTGGCTAATCTAAAATGACAACTCATAGCCAATTCACAACCGCCCCCTAAAGCAAAGCCATTGACAGCTGCCACAACCGGTTTTGGACAATTTTCTATTTTATTAAAGACCTGTTCTTGGCCTATTCTTGCTAAATCGGCACCTCCTTTTGCATCTAATGCAGTAAATTCGGTAATGTCTGCACCTGCTACAAATGCTTTTGCGCCTGAACCAGTCAGTATAACACTCTTTATTTCTTTGTTTGCATAAACTTCATCAAATGCGTTGCTCAAATCTTGAATCACCTCATGATTTAGTGCATTCATTTTATCTGGTCGGTTAATTGTAATGATGGCTATGTTGTTTTCAAGAGAAAATAGTAATGTTTTGAATTCCATTTTTAGTTTGTATTTAAATGTATTTTAAGAATGTGTGCAAGTTTCTTGCAAGTATTTTGCGATTGCAGAAGTTGGGGTACCTGGACTGAATAGTTTGCCAACGCCCATCTCGTGTAATATTTTCATATCATCATCAGGTATGATACCGCCCCCTGTTAGAATAATATTGTTAAGTTCTTTTTCTTTCAAAAGTTTAATAATTGCTGGGAAAACAGTCATGTGAGCCCCTGATAAAATGCTTACTCCAATTGCATCTACATCTTCTTGTAATGCAGCTTGAACGACCATTTCTGGGGTTTGGCGAAGACCTGTGTAAATGACTTCCATTCCCGCATCTCTTAATGCTGCCGCAATTACTTTAGCGCCACGATCATGACCATCTAAACCTACTTTAGCTATTAAAACGCGTATCGGTCGATTACTCATTTGAAAATTTGTTGCGCAAACCTATGAAAAAATAAGCATTTTTAATTGCAAATCTAGGTTTAAGTGAATTATGATTTACGCTGTTAATTTAAACTTTAATGGTTGGGTAGTTTAATGCCAAAAATACTTTTTTCTTCTTTAAAAAATATTCGACGATTATACTCTTTGGAAATACACCAGTATCATTCGGATTCGTCACCAATTTTCGCTGATTTTTTCTTTTCGTGTACCAAAATGGAAAATGAGTAAAGAAACTCCAATGTGCTTTAACTATTGTGAATGTTTCTATGAAATTTCCTGATAAGATAGCCCTTAAACCGCTGATACCATCTAAAAGTAAACGCAGTGGAAGTAACCAAATCAAGCGAATGCCTGGCGAGTTTTTAAGAAGTAGGATTAAATTATTACGGTAGTTGTAAAATATTTTCTGTGGGCTTCCGTAACTAATTACACTGCCTCCAATATGATATACTGTACTCGAACCACAATAGGCAATGCGATGACCTGCATTTTTCATTCGCCAACAAAGGTCAATTTCTTCCATATGGGCATATAAATCTTTATCAAGCCCACCTAATTGATGATATAAATCAGCACGCACAAACATACACCCACCGCTTGCCCAAAATACTTCAATCGTGTCATCATATTGGTTTTGATCCTTTTCTAAGGTGAAGAATATACGACCTCGACAAAACAAATAACCCCATTTGTCTATAAAGCCGCCACCTGCACCCGCGTATTCGAAAGAGGTTTTGTCCTTATAATACTTAATTTTTGGTTGAACTGCTCCTATATCGGGGTTTTCCATCATGAGGCTGTGTAAGGGTTGAAACCAATTCGGGGTAATTTCAAAATCGGCACTTAACAAAACATAGTACTTTGCCTTTATTTGAGATAATCCTTCATAATATCCATTAGCGAAACCTTTGTTCACATCCACTTTTACATGTAAAACACTTGGGAAATGAACACGTACATAGTCTTCAGTATCGTCAGTGCACGCATTATTTACAAGCACAATATCATATTTTCCGATAGATTCTTGGATTAATTCCGGAAAAAATAATTTGTGTAAATCTTTGCCATTATAGCTTAAAATAACAACAGCCGTATCATGTTGGCATACAAGCACTCGTATGCTTTATTTGTACTTAGGGGAGTATTGTGAACTTTCTGGTACTTCTATGGATTCAGTGCTTTTGTAGGAACGTGTCCATAAGCCGTAGTTGCAACCAATAGCAAATAGCAAAAAGCCAAACAAGCCAAGTAAAAATAGGAAACGAGATTTTGAAGGCTTGTTTAATTCGATATCAACTGGATTATCAATAAATGTATTTGTATTGTCGTTGTTCATGTCAATTAAAATAATTGTTGACAAAAGTAGAATCTAAATTTCTTATTTACAACAAATGTGCTGTAAAAATATCCACTATCGCATGATGTATAGTTTGCCAAATCCTTTTTGCATCCATTTGTCAGCATCAGATTGGTAATGCTCCATTTTTTCGCCATATAAATTTGAAATCACACGATATAAATAAACTCCATTGCCGAGCAAATCTCCATATTGATCATCTCCTTTCCATTTAAATTCAGTAATATTTCGTCCAATATGTATGGGGCCTAATTCAGCTTTCGTTATTTCTCGCACAACTTTACCGGTTGTGGATAAGATTTGTATTCTGAGGTTACTTGGAATCACACTTCCGGTAAGTGTGAATACAAACTGCGTACTTGTAGTAAATGGGTTTGGGTAATTGACAAGAGATGAAATGGATGATTTATTTAAAATACTGAAACCCACTTTGTAATCATATGACCCCGCGAAATTGCCAACTCTGTCTCTAGCTTTTACAATTAGTACATATTCATTACCATCCACAGTAAATGAAGGTCGGTATTCGAGGCGTGCTTGATTTTTGCCATTACCAGAACTTAGGTTAGCAGGGATAAATTTTAGGATATTACCATCAAAAGGAATTGGAACTTCTGTAAAATTATTACCTGGATACTTCATAAATACCTGAATTAATGAGGTGTCATTGAGCGCAAGAAATTTATTTTCATCATTCAAAGTAATTAGAATAAATGGTTTTGCTGAAACAATATCTTTATCTAAAATGTGAATACCATCAAATGTGACATCCACTAGGGGATTGCTTTTATCAGGTTCAATAAAAATATTTTTCAAACCAATATTATTAGGATGAAATTGTTCTGGTTGGTCATTATCCGGATTGGCTTCTACACGCACAGTGTAATTACCATTATAACCGATTGTATTTACATCGAATGTGCTTGATATTTTAGCGAAAGGCGGTAAGGGCGCAAAACGTTTTATGCCTAATAAGCTTGAATTATTTTTTGAATCGATCAATTGATATTTTACAAGCATACTATCCATTGCTATTTCTGTGAGATTCTCTATCGCGACACTAAATGTTTTAATTTGACCTTGTGTGAGCGTGTCCGCAAATGAATATTGAAAGTTAGGATTTAATGCTGCTTCTGGAACTGGTTGGTAAATAATTCTCCATTTCTTGAGTTGCTCGGGGGTACTATTTATGATATCAGAAGAGTGCATTTTGAGTCTGAGAAAGGGGTAAATATTAGCGTCTATAAATGATAAACTTGTATCTCCCTTTACAGAGGCTAACCATGTTTCATTTGCACTAGAATCTATACCTAAAATATCAACAGAAACACTATCTGTGTTTACACCTTCAATACTAGTACCGTATTTAATATATTGCGTCCAACTTTTTGCAGGCCCGATTTTGTCAGTCAAAATAGTTCCCGCAGATTCACTTGCATTAAAGTTAAATAATACTTGAAGCCTAATCGTAGAGTCTTTACCCATTTCCTGTATTGTACTCGACACGATATTTTTCTTTTGAAAAAATACAAAAGGTCTATTAAATGTAAATGAATCTATTTGCGTGAAGCCCATGTTGAACAATTTATGATACAATGAATTTCCAGCACCATTTATAAGGGTATCATTTTTCCATTGATCAATAAAAATTGTATTGCTTTGCGAAGCTCCAAAACCTTTACAACTTAAACGAGATTGAACAAGTAGATAACTTCCTTGAGGAATAGAATCTAGGAAATCAACAATTTTTGTTCGATGGGTTGAATTGTCAAACGGAAATTCAAAAAAGGGATCTCTTTTTGCATTAGAAGGTCCAATTCTACAAGGAGCAAGACTTCCAAATCGACCGGTGTTGCCATCTTTGGTGTTTATCCATGGCTCACCTGAGAGCGTGTCAATCACCACAAATTGCAAACTTTGCATCAAAGGGAATATGTCGCAACCATGACTGTATAAACCAGAGCCATTAATATCGACAGAATTGTCGGAATAAATATATTGAAATGGATTTGGACCATATAAACAAGCATTATTCACTTGCAAAGAATTATTCAAAGTAAGATATTTAAATTCCCGAGTTGCTGAATCAAGTTCTAGCTTGCTAAAGTTATTTTTTCGAAATTGGAAATAATGAGATTGATTCCAACCACTTTGGGCTTGTGGTAAATATGTGAATGAACTCGTGGTCCATCGGTGTTTTGTATTTCCATCTGTGGTGTCCATTGCCGTACGCCAATAATAAACGGTGCTATCGATTAGGTTCATTCCAGACGGCTGCCAAGAAATAACACCACCCTTACTTGCTATTTTGTGTGTTAATAATTTAGGGCTGTTAAATAATTCAGTGGTATCAATTTGAAAAAGGTAATCACGCATACTTGCAAAGGCATTCAGCGTAGAGGCTTTCAATATTAGTGTTGAATTATTTACAATACTAAATTCATAAGGATATACAGGTGTTAAATCATCATTGAAAATATTGAATTGATAATTGATTAAATTATTGGTTTCAGATGTTTCATCAATTAATCCATCTTGATCAAGCTCAACAAGTAATCTATTAATCCCTAATCCTGAATTTCCTAATATTGGAATTCGTAACCTGATAGTATCAGTATTTGCGAATGATTTTTGTTTGGAATTATACAAATCATACTTCGTGCCATTAGGTGTTATGCGTTGAATGCGAATTTGAAACGAATCAGTGGTGTATTTGCCTAAATTATAAAGTGCGATAGATGCATCAAAACTATCAATGGTAGTCGTGAGATTGAATGGCTTAAACGCAATGCCGCCTTCTTCAATTGCATAATCTGGCTTAGCATATGAATACATCATAACACCAGGATCCCCATTCAGCAAGATTTGCTCAGCATGCATTCTGAATAAAAAATTATTACTAAAAGATGAAGTAGACATCAACGTATTTACATTATCTTGTATCTGCTCGCCGATCGTTTTGCCATAGCTTGTGGAAGAAATTCGTTTGTATAACGAGTCTGTATATGTGCCTAAAGAAGACGTAAAACCTGTATTTACGCAAGCTATGAAAGCGATAGACCCTCTATCGGGTGAAAGTGTCCATTTTTCACTCAAAAATTTATTCGAATTTAAAACAAACATATCGCCCGCATTACAACCATTCGCTATAAAGATGGGGTACTTTTTGTAATTATTATATTGAAGGTTAGGGTCTCCCAAATTATAATCAATTCCATCTGCGGAGCTATGTCCGAAGAACTGAATCATGCTCACGCCAGTATTTACGAGGCTATCGATTAAGGCACTGTTTATATAATCAACAGATGAGGTAGAACTTTTCTTAATTGTTGTTACTTTAGCTCCATAAAAGGGACTTTTAATAATGTTTTCTTGTTTGGTTAAGGAGTTCGTTATTGGACCTTGCTCTGAGGCATCTTTACCGCCAGCTACATGTAAAATTCTTTTTTGCCATAACTTTTCAGCACTTGTATTCGTAGTTGTATTTTGTAGAACGGATTCATAATCTCTTACTTTTGTTAAGTAATTCGATAACTCATCAGCATTTGCAGCAGGCAAACGACCAATCGATAATTTAGGTTTATAGTTTTTATCGAAATCTACTAAGAGTAAATCAGAACATGGATGTCCAAATGAAGGAAGTGCTTCAAACGGGAAAGTGCCTGGAGTATTAGCATTCGCGTTTCTATAGGGAATATATGAAGCATAATTGATGCCTTTACCTACTAAAAAAACATGTTTAGGTTTATTGGTCCATTGGGTATTTTCATGTGCAAATTGTAAGAAGTTTTTTAGCGCTAGTGTGCTGTATGAGTAGCCATATCCAAATTCATTATAAATATCTTCAGCTTTGGCTGCAATCGCATCATAAGATCCTCCTGAGATTGATTTTCGATAAGTTACATAATCATTCATGCTATTGTTACCACTTGAAGGATTTAATATATTGTTAGGTGTTATAATAATATAATTGCCTTGGTTATTTGTATTGGTATAATTCTTGAATGCGACTGGAGTTATGTTGCTGATGGTTCCATAGCTATTTATGCTTTCAGTATTATGCAAAATAAATCTGCGTGGAATATTATTTCCTGAAATCAAGAACTTTACCATGCCAATTGTTGCAATATCACCAACTAGAAATTGGTTCGTCGTTAGATCCAAGAGACGAGGTTGCGTTGAGCCAAAAGAAAAATTAGTTATCTCTAAATAGTAATCACTCGATTTCGGAGGAAGTTCGAATTCAATCATTTTGGCATTGTTAAAATTGAATTGACGCGGGTAAACAACCTCTGCATAGGCAATGCCGAATCGGTCGGATAATCCACCAGATGATAAGTAGGGTGTATAACGCATAGAGAGCCTGTCTTGTGCAGTCAGTAAACTCATCGGAATATCAATATTAAATCTTTGCACATCAAAGGATCCATAGGTAGAGTCAGCTATTAAATTTGAGTTAGCAAATACTTTAATTCCATGAGTTTGTAAAAAAGATTTACCGGTAATCGCTGATTTGAAGATGCTATTGGGTGCACCACTTGCTTTATACGCATTGCTGCAAGTAAAGATGACTGAATCTGATGTTGTAACTGTTTTCTTTACAAAGCCTTCTTCTTCATATTGCGATGAGTTAAGATTGTAATAAGTGGTGCCTCCAGCCGCATTGCCAATCGGGTCAGATTTCCCGGATACAAATTCATTCCTAAAATCGGTTCTTAATTTGTATAAACAATAATCTTCTTTAGCAGGCGGATTTGCAGTATTATTCGAGACCTGTGTAAAACGTTTATTTGTATTGAGATTGTTGTAAGTAATAAAATAAAAAGCAGTATCCATTACTAAACTCATATTTGAGTTAAGTTGCAAATCGGGATTTTTATATAAGCGTGTATCCAGTTTGCCATCTGCTTTGGTGCCATAAAAATCGAGGTAGTCTCCTGCAGTTAAGGTGTTAGTTTGGCTTATAAAAATGGCTTGTTCCACACCATCTTTAAAAAGCTGTAAGTTTTCTCCTTTAACAGTGCTTGGCATACCGGCCGCAAATAATTGAGTAACAGGTATACGATAAATACTATCTTTTACCACTGCAAATTTGAAATAGCTTTGTGTATAATTTATCCATTCATTACCATATTGTTGGGCTTTTGTCACAAGGTGTTGACAAATGAAAAACAACATTAAAATGAGCGCGTATTTTTTCGTCATAGTTTCTTTGGATTAATTGATTGCACTTTACTTTTTAATTCTTCGTTGGCTCAAAAGTTTATCATTTTCATGCTCAGGATCAGGTGAATTAAACTCACTTCCTCTTCGTAAAATATTTAAGCGAAACGAGACAAAATGAGTATAGAGTGGATTGTCTTGCACATTGAGGCGTGAAAATGAATAATCGATACTGAAATTTTTAATACGAACGCCAACCCCAACTGTAGGTTGAAACATAGTACGCAATTTCGTATTCGTTGTATCGGTGTCATCTAATACGCGTTGAAAGTTACCTATACCGCTGCGTAAATAAAATAAATGGTTATAACCAAACTCCAAACCTAAACGGGGATCGATGCTAAGCGGATTGACATTGATTAAATTTCCATAACGCCTTCCATCCGTAGTAATGTCAGTATTCAACTCAGTAAGTAAGTATGCCGATTTGGATGAGTCTCGTAATTTAATTGGCATTTTATAAGCGCCCCCTAAAATGGTTCGCGGTGTATTTACTTCCGAACTGCGTGATACGATTTCATTGCCCGTTTGAAGCAATACTTGTTTTTCAGCTTCCGTAAAATTGAAAGACCAAATCGTGTGAGTGGTAGTAATATCTCGGAAGGTTGCGCCGAAGCGCCATTTTTTGTAACTGGCTTGAGCGCCTAAATCAATGCCAGCACCCCAGGCATTCGCTAAACTGCCGATATTGCGATGAATAATTTTCAGATTACCACCTACGCTCATATTTAAATCTTCGATGTGCGAAAGTTTTTTGATAGTTATAGGCTTGGCGAAAGTAATAAGGCCTGCAAAATCTTGTGAAGAAATAGCTTTTATTTTCGAATAATCGACCGAACCGTCAGGTTGGATTAAATTAATGGTATAAGGAATATCGTCAATCGCATATCGAACTAAGGAAAAACCAATATTTCCTTTTCTGTTGCGCATCGGGAAAGCTGCACCAATATAATCGTACTTCGCAATACTGCTGAAGTATTCCGTATGCATGTATCCAATCTGAAAATCAGCTCGCATCAAACTTAAACCTGCGGGATTGGCAAAAGGAGCTGTTACATCATTCACCGTCGCTACTTGAGAACCCGCCATACCCATACCACGTCCACCAACACCTAGATTTAAAAAATCATTTACATATTTACGTTGTTGCGCTTGAAGACTTTGGGTAAGTATTACAAGACTCAACAAAGAAAAACTAATTCTTCCAATCATAATTTTTAGGGGTTGATTGCATGCAAAACGCATTATTTTAACAAAAAGTATAACAACCTAACAAAAATATTAATTTTAAACTATTTAAACTATTGGTTTTTTTGGGTTCACGTGCTTTTTTTATCATTTTTGCGGCATGATTAATTTGATTGAAGAATTGAAATGGCGTGGTCTTATTCAAGATATAATGCCAGGTACAGCAGAACAATTGCAAAAGGAATTGACAAAAGGTTACGTAGGCTTTGATCCGACTTCTGATTCATTGCATATAGGGAGCTTAGTACCAATTATTTTACTTATGCATTTACAAAAAGCAAATCATCAGCCTTATGCTTTGGTGGGCGGAGCGACAGGCCTTGTGGGTGATCCTTCAGGGAAATCAGAGGAGAGAAATATGTTGCCTGTTGAAACAATCAGACGCAATGCAGAAGGTATCGAAAAGCAATTGCGTAAGTTTTTACATTTTGACACATCGAAACCGAATCATGCCATACTTGTAAATAATTATGATTGGTTTGAGGGAATGACATTCCTAGATTTTATTCGAGATGTTGGAAAACATATTACAGTAAACTATATGCTCAGTAAGGATTCAGTGCAAAAGCGTTTAGAAACAGGTATGTCCTTTACTGAATTTACTTACCAACTCGTTCAGGGTTATGACTTCTACTATATGTATGAGAAATTCGGAGTCAAACTGCAATTTGGAGGTTCAGACCAATGGGGTAATATTGTTACGGGTACAGAGTTGATTCGTCGGAAAAGCAATGGAGAAGGTTTCGCCTTTACAGCCCCTTTACTAAAAAAAGCAGATGGGGGTAAATTTGGTAAAACAGAAAGCGGCAATATATGGTTAGATGCTTCAAAAACATCGCCTTACCAATTTTATCAATTTTGGCTGAACGTGAGTGATGCAGATGTCGAAAACTATATCAAGGTTTTTACCTTTATAGCACCCGAGGAAATCGATGATTTAATTAAAGTGCATAAAGAGAATCCAAATTTGCGAACTTTGCAAAAACGTTTAGCGCAAGAGTTGACAGTTTTGGTTCATTCCGAAGATGATTATGAATTTGCGAAACGTGCTTCTTCTTTCTTGTTTAGTGAACAAGCAATGGATGAAATTCGGAATCTTTCGCAAGCTCAATTTTTGAATATTATGCATGGCATTCCACTACATGAAATATCAAAATTAAGTATCGAGAATGGAATAGATATCGTAACACTATTGGCAGAAAGCGGTATTATGCCTTCGAAGGGTGAAGCGCGTAAAATGGTGCAACAAGGTGGAATAGCTATCAATAAAAATAAAATAAACGCGATTGATGCCATAATCACAAATACGAATGTCATGCATGAGAAATATATCATGGTTCAGCGGGGGAAGAAGAATGACTATCTAATTGAAGTCGTTTCATAAAACCATGACAAGTATTGGGCTACTTTCAGACACACATAGTTATTTGCCTGAATCGGTTTTTCATCATTTTAAAGAGGTAGATGAAATATGGCATGCGGGTGATATAGGTAATATTGAAGTAGCGGATGCTTTAGAAAAATTCAAGCCACTGCGAGCTATTTGTGGAAATATTGATGGGCATGAATTGAGAGTTCGCTACCCCGAGCATTTAATTTTTGAAGTCGAAAATGTAAAAATACTCATGATGCATATTGGAGGCTATCCGCCAAAATATAATGCTGAAAGTAAGTTATTTATTCAGCAGCATAAACCTGATATATTTATTTGTGGACATTCGCACATATTAAAGGTAATGCCTGATACCCTCAATAATCTTTTGCATATAAACCCTGGTGCATGCGGCAAACAAGGGTGGCACAAAGTTTCAACCTTAATTCGATTTGAAATAACAGTTGGTAAAATTCATAAGTTAGAAGTTATAGAGCTGAGTAAGATGTAAGGAACTCATTCAGTGCTACTTTATAGTGATTGCTTTTGTGGGTGAAACATTGGCTTGATAGATGGGTCTAATCTGCAAATCATATGGGTATAAACACATTTTATTACATTTGATTTATAATAAATATCAAATGCGAATCATTTTCCTTGCTTTTCTTAGTTTCATATCAATATCTGTATTGGCTCAAGAAGATATTAGCTATCAAAAACCATCACCCGAAATATTGGCTTTGGCCGATTATGAACGAGCCCCGAGTGTGCTCATTGATGACAGGAACGAGTATATGGTGATGATTTATCGGAACACTTACAAAACTCTTGATGATTTGAGTCAAGAAGAAATCAAATTAGGAGGCTTGCGCGTTAATCCAAATACGAGCATGTCATCTACCATGAATTTTATTACTAATATGAAAATAAGAAAAGTAAAAGATGTTCAAGCGCAACCAATACAAGTAAGTGGATTGCCAAAGAATTGTAAAATTGCTTATTTGGCTTGGTCGCCCGATGAGCATAAAATTGCCTTTACAAATACAATTTCTACCGGTAATGAACTATGGGTGCTCGATTTAGCAAGTGCAACGGCCACGAGAATTTGCGAAGCGAGATTAAATGCTTGTATCAATTCCCCATTTTCTTGGCATCCGAATGGTACTCAACTATTAGTTAGGCTTCGACCTGAGAATCCAAGTAATTTATTAGACCCCAAGAAGGAAATCCCATCTGGACCTATTGTTTCAATAACAATTGGTAAGGCATCGCAGAATCGGACATTTACAGATTTGTTGAAAAATAAATTAGATGAGCAAAATTTTGAGAATATAATCACGAGCGAATTGTTTCTTATAAATCTGCAAGGCGAAAAGAAATTATTGAAGGATAAAAATTTGTTTATATTCTCATCGTTTTCGCCAGACGGGAATTATTTGCTTTACTCTATTGTTGAAAAACCATTTTCTTATCTTGTACCCTATAGCAGATTTCCGATTAAAACATTTGTATTGGATACCAAAAGCAATTCAACTAAAATGGTAAATGATTTGCCATTAACAGAAATTATGCCTAAAGGTTTTTCCGCTGTGCGAAAAGGAAAGCGCAGCATGAATTGGCGCAACGATAAACCCGCTAGTTTGAGCTTCGTAGTTGCTCTTGATGAAGGCGATCCTGCTATTAAAGTGTCTTTTCGGGATGAACTATTTTCATGGGATGCCCCCTTTACAAGTGAGCCTTATTCAATTTGCAAAACAGAAAATCGCTTTGAAGACGTCACTTGGGGCAATAATCAACTGGCGCTAGTTAGTGATTCATGGTATGATACCCGAATGACACAATGTTATGCAATTAACCCAAGTAATCGAGACATAGCACCACGCATTTTTTTTAAACGAAATTATCAAGACGTATATAGTGATCCTGGTAATTTTGAAACAAGAAAAAATAACTTAAATAAAGATGTGTTGGCGATTGAAAAAAATAATCTCTATCTAATCGGTGATGGCTTTACCGATAAAGGACAATTTCCTTTTATTGATAAATTAGACATTACTTCTTTGAAAACTACACGCATCTATACCTCTTCGCTTAAAGATAAAAAAGAAAGTATTTTGAGGATGCTTGATTATCAAAATCCATCTATGCTTGTGATGATAGAATCGAAGAATGAATTTCCGAATTACTATATCAAGCAATTAGAGAAAAAGAAAATTTCGCAGCAAATTACATTTAACGGAAATCCATTCCAAAGTATCGCAAACGCATATAAAAAAGTTATTAAATATCAGCGTGCAGATGGAGTTGCATTGTCTGGTACATTGTATTTGCCTGTGGGTTATGATACGAATAAGAAAGAAAAATTACCCTTATTAATCTGGGCTTATCCCGAAGAATTCAAAGACAAGCAAAGTGCCGGACAAAATAAGCAAAACTCCAATGAATTTACATTTCCCAATTATGGCTCTTTCGTGTATTATATCACACAAGGTTATGCCGTTTTAGACGATGCTTCATTTCCAATTATTGGTGAGGGGACAAAAGAACCGAATGATAATTTCATTGAACAACTCGTATCAAACGCACAATC
>Ga0315903_10001999_pt1 | contig 30626 bp, 22 predicted proteins | sample LakEriMetagenome_7_FD_203524 | JGI IMG/M metagenome (GOLD analysis project Ga0315903, IMG submission 203524) | Freshwater fungal communities from buoy surface, Lake Erie, Ohio, United States - Buoy 2 MA119 | ecosystem: Environmental > Aquatic > Freshwater > Lake | place: USA: Lake Erie, Ohio...
GCGCTGCAATTCGCCCGCAAGCTTCAACAGGACAAGCCTAAGAGTGCACTGGGACACATCATCGAAGGCGATTTGCTGCTCGCAGGCAACCAGCCCAAGGAGGCCCTCATCGCCTATCGCCGCAGCCTTGCTGCCGAGCGAACGTCGATGGGTGCGCTTCGGGAGTATCAGACGCTCGTGCAGTTGGGTGAAAACGAGCAGTCGGCCAACGCACTGAAAACCAGCATTGCCGCCAATCCGGACGACCTCACTCTGCGAAGCTATGCCGGCCAGCGAGCGTTGACGGGCAAGCAATGGAAGGTGGCGGTCGAACACTTTGAGCGAATCGTCAAGCTCAACCCCGCGAACCCGGAGGCGCAGAACAACCTCGCCTGGGCCTTGCACATGCAAAACGATCCCAAGGCCGAAACCCATGCCCGGCTGGCCTTCCGAATTGCCCCACTCTCTGGTCCGATCGCCGACACGCTTGGGGTCATCCTGCTGTCCAAAAACCAGGTCGATCAGGCGCTTGAGCTGTTGCGGCAAGCCGTCATGCTCGCACCCCGCAATTCAGAGATTCGGCTGCATTTGCTGCAGGCGCTTCAGAAAGCAGGCCAGCAAGAAGAGTTGCGCACCCAAGCCGATCAGTGGATCAAGGACTTTCCGGGCTCCCCTCGCGCCGAAGAAGTTCAGGCGCTTCAAAAGCGCTTCGCAGGGGGCTGAGCCATGTCGAGCAAAGCACCCGTGCTGATGCCACTTGAGCGTAGAAGCAGGATGCATGCGCCATGTGCGGACTGACTGCGCGGTTTGATCCATTCACTGCTGCGCTTGCAGACCGCAGGGCATTTGAGCGAGTCAACGACCTTCAGTCTCATCGGGGCCCGGATGAAGGCTCAGTCCACATCGAGCCTCATGTTGCCCTGGGGCATCGTCGTCTTTCAGTCATCGATCTCGCCACCGGACAGCAACCCCTGTTCAATGAAGATCAAAGCGTCGTTGTGGTCTTCAATGGCGAGATCTACAACTATCTCGCGCTGAGAGCCGAGCTGATCGCCTCGGGCCACCGCTTTTCCACCGTCAGCGACACCGAGGTTCTCGTGCACGGCTGGGAACAGTGGGGTCCCGATCTTGTGGGTCGCTTGCGAGGCATGTTTGCTTTTGTTCTGTGGGATCGCAAGTGCAAAACCCTGTTTGCCGCCCGAGATCGGATGGGTGTCAAGCCCTTGCACTACGGCCGCCTCCAGGGGGGCGCCTGGGTTTTTGGCTCAGAACTCAAGACCATCATCGATCAGCCTGGGTTCAACCGGCAGATCGATTCGCACGCGGTAGAAGACTATCTATCCCTGGGATACATCCCGGACCCAGCAACCTTCTGGCTTGGCGCCAGAAAGCTGCCGCCTGGACACCGACTCCTGATCCAGGTGGGCCAGGCCGAACCTGCCATAGACGCTTACTGGCAGGTTGATTTTTCGATCGAGCGGCCCTGCAGTCTTGAGCAAGCCAGCGACGAGTTGAACCAGTTGCTGCGTGAAGCCGTCCAGCTTCGCCTCGCCTCTGAAGTGCCTCTGGGGGCCTTTCTTTCCGGCGGAGTTGATTCAAGTACCGTGGTTGCGGTGATGGCCGAACTCCAGGATCAACCGGTTGAAACCTGCGCGATCGGTTTTGACCAGGCTGACCATGATGAGTCAGCCCATGCTCAGGAAGTCGCCCTCCTTTTTCGTACCCGGCATCATGCCCAACAGGTCAGCGCCAATGACTTTGGTCTGATTGACACGCTGGCCGGCCTTTTTGATGAACCCTTTGCAGACAGCTCCGCCATTCCCACCTATCGCCTGAGTGAGATGACTCGGCGCCACGTGACCGTCGCTCTTTCCGGCGATGGAGGTGACGAAACCTTTGGCGGCTACCGTCGCTACCGGATGCATCTGAATGAGGAGCGGTTTCGTCGGTTGATGCCCGCTGGATTCAGACGCCTGACTTTCGGAGGTCTGGGCCAGGTTTACCCCAAGTTCGATGCGCTCCCCCGGATGTTTCGGGCGCGCACCACTTTTCAGGCCCTGGGCAGAAGCAGCGCGCATGCCTATTTCAATACCGTCGCGGTCATGCGAGACGAGGTCCGAGAAACCTTGCGATCTGATCGATTAACCGCCGATCTAGCCGGTTACAGAAGCGCAGATCGATTTCAATCCATTGTTGAGCAATGCGGCAGTTCGGATCCTCTCAAGCAGATTCAGGCCATTGATTACGCCACCTACCTTCCGGGCGACATCAACACCAAGGTAGACCGCACCAGCATGGCCCACTCCCTTGAGGTTCGCGAGCCCCTCATGGACCATCGGCTGATCGAATGGGCGGCCGCCTTGCCCAGTTCGGTGAAGTTAAAGGGGGCGATCGGCAAAAAGGTGCTCAAGACCGCGATGTCCAACCGTCTGCCCCAACACATTCTTCACCGCTCCAAGATGGGATTTTCAGTGCCCCTGGCGGGCTGGATGCGCGGCCCTCTCAGGTCCGTCGTTCAGGAGATCGCGAAGCGACCCGCTCTGGCCGATAGCGGTCTGCTCAACCTGAATCGGCTCAATCAGATGGCCCAAGACCATTTGGAGAAAAAAGCAGATTTCAGCCGTCCCTTGTGGTCAGTGCTGATGCTGGAGGCCGTCCTGCGCCGCTGGTAAAGAAAAAACCGCCTTTTAGACCGACTGTTCAACCGGTTCAGTTCAATCAGTGAATTAATCACAGCTGTGACAGTTCAAAGGACGCATGCTCGTCAACATGTCCAAACAAACCCTGTTTCCACTGGCCGCGCGCGACCATCAATCCCCACGACCTGCCCTGCGGAGTCAGTCATGTCTTTTGTAAAACCCCTGTTCCCTGCACTGTGTGTCAGTGCCGCTCTGACAGGTCTGCTAGGCGGTTGTGCAACCCAGCAAAACCTTCCCGAAGCGCCCGCCAAAGCGGCCCAGCCCGAGTATCTTTACAAGATCGGTCCCGGCGACGTGCTTCAGATCAGCGTCTGGCGTCATCCGGAGCTCTCGGCCAATCTGCCGGTCCGGCCTGATGGCAAGATCACTTCGCCTCTGATAGAGGATCTGGTGGCCATCGGGCGGACGCCCGCCGAGCTCGCTCGAGAAATCGAAGACAAGCTCAAGAAATACATCCGCGATCCGAGTGTCTCGATCGCCGTCACCAGTTTTGTGGGCAATACCTCAGCACAGGTTCGTGTCGTCGGGCAGGCCACCAAGCCAGCCGCTATCAATTACAAGCAAGGCATGACCCTGCTGGACGTGATGATCTCGGTCGGCGGAATCACGGAAATGGCCGCTGGTAATCGCGCGGTCCTGATTCGGCAGGGGGATGGCGGCAAGCAATACGCCATTCGCCTGCGGGATCTGCTCAAGGGGGGTGACGTCTCGGCCAATGTCGAGCTGCTGCCCGGTGACGTCATCATGATTCCTGAAAGCTACTTCTGACCATGGCTCAATTCTGGTTGCAACTTCGTGAACTGCTCCCCGGCCTCTGGAAACAACGCTGGTGGGGCCTGCTGGCCACCTTGGTCACAGGTATCGTGGGCACCCTGGTCGTGCTCTCCATTCCCTCCCGGTATGAAGCCAATGCTCGGGTTTTCGTGGACACACAATCCATCCTCAAGCCTCTGATGGCGGGGCTTGCGGTTCAACCGAATCTGGATCAGCAGGTCCAGATGATGGCCCGTACCCTGGTCAGCCGTCCTAACGTGGACCGTGTATTGGGCATGTCCGACCTGGATCTCAAGTCCATGGACGCCCGCGAACGCGAAGCCATGATCGATGGCCTGATGAAGGACATCGTTTTCAAAGCGGCGGGTGGCAACAATCTGTACACCGTGACCTATCGCAACCAGGAACCCGATGCCGCTCGCAAGGTGGTCCAGTCATTGCTGTCGATCTTCGTTGAGGCCAACCTGGGCGACAAGCGCAAAGATGGCGAGCAGGCCCGACGCTTCATCGATGAGCAGATCGTGATCTACGAAAAGCGTCTTCTGGAAGCCGAGAATGCGCTCAAGGAATTCAAGATCCGAAACATCGATGTCATGCCCCGACTGTCGGCTGACTATGTTTCTACAGCCAACGCCGCTCAGAAAGAAGCCGATACCGCACGGCTTGAGCTGCGCCAGCTTGAAAACAGCCGGGAAGCACTACGTCGCCAGCTGGCCGACGAAAAACCCCAATTCGTGAGCACTGAGCCGATTGCCGGTGCACGCAATCCAGCGGCGCTTCGCGGCCCGAGCGAAGCACAGTTGCGCGCCGAGGCGGCACGCAAGCGGCTGGATGAGCTCAACCTTCGCTTCACGGAAGAGCATCCGGATGTGATCATCCAGAAGCGCGTGGTTCGTGACCTCGAGCAACTGGCTGAGTCCGAGCGGCGGGCGCTCAGCGAGGCGACTCAGACCGCTCCGGTGGTGGCCACCACGATCATCCCCAACAAGGTCTACCAGGACATCAAGGTGTCGCTGGCCGATACGGAATCGCGTATTGCTGCCCTGCGTGCCAAGGTCGCTGATGCCGACAGCCGTCTGGCCCAATCTCGTGCGGCCGTCACCACCATCCCGAAGATCGAGGCGGAGTTCACTCAACTCAATCGTGACTATGAGATCAACAAGAAGAACTATGAAGCACTGATTTCTCGTCGCGAGTCCGCTGCTATTTCGGGAGAAATGGATTCTCGCTCGGGTGTTGGCGAGTTCCGCGTCGTTGACCCTCCCCGAGTGACCCCTCATCCAGTCTTCCCCAACCGGGCTCTGCTGCTGTCGGGGGTCCTGCTCGCCTCGCTGGCGGCCGGTGTTGCCCTGGCTTTTGCGCTGCATCAGTTGCGCCCGACGTTTTTCGACGCACGCAGCCTGCGTAAGGTGACTGGCCTTCCGTTGCTCGGCACAGTGGGGCTTCTGACCAACCCGATCCGATCCGCCCGTGAACGCCGTGAGATGTTGACCTTCTCAGGCAGTGCTGTGGCTTATTTGGCGGTGTTCGGAATCTTGATTGCGTGGTTCGCCTCGCGTTTGTTCATTCGCTGAGCCCAGGAGGCCCTCATGAGTCTGATCGAGAAAGCCGTGGATCAGCTGGCGCGAACTGCGCCACGCCACCCAGTTGCGGAGCAACCGGCTGAGTCCAGTGCACCGCCCCACGCCGAGGTTTCGCTGATTGAGCGAGCGATGGCATCGACGCCGACGCCCTTGTCCCCCAGCGAGCCCATCAACAAGCTGGTCAAGCCGGCCACCGTGACACCAGTGCGGCCCGACGTCGACTCCCGGGCTGCTGCCCGCCCAATGACCCACCCTCGTCGTCCGAGCGCTGTTCGGATTGGCATCGAAACCTTGCGGGCCCGCGGCATGGTCACCCCCGATGCGGCGCCCACCGCGCTCAGCCAGGAGTTCCGCGTCATCAAGCGCCCACTGCTCGATAATGCCTTTGGCCGCAGCGTCCCTGCGGTCGCGAATGGTCGCCGGGTAATGGTAACAAGTGCATTCGCCGGAGAAGGCAAGAGCTTTTGTGCGATCAATCTGGCCATGAGCATTGCTGCCGAACGGGACACCCATGTGCTGCTCGTGGATGCCGATGTTGCCAAACCGTCCATCCCCGGAGAGCTCGGTATCGAGACGTCTGCAGGGCTGATGGATTGCCTGGTGGATCCAAACATCGATGTGGGTGAGGTGGTCATTCCCACAAACATCGATCGGCTTTCGATTCTTCCTGCAGGCCGCCGCCACGAACACGCGACAGAATTGTTGGCCAGTGCCGCCATGGGAACGCTGGTGGATCACCTCGCAAGCCGGTACGATGATCGGATCATCATTTTTGATTCTCCGCCGATCCTGATGACCACCGAAGCACGGGTTCTGGCCTCTTACATGGGTCAGATCGTCATGGTGGTCGAGGCTGGACACACCTCGCGCGACTCAGTCTCAGACGCACTGGCGGCCATGGGTTCACCTCAAATGGTCGGCATGGTGCTGAACAAGTCACGCGAATCCCGGCACGGCGGCTACCAGGGGTATGGCTATGGTTATGGAACCGCTCAAACCTGACACCCGTTTGGCCCGACCCGGCGCCACTGCGGGTCTGCGCGCCCTCGTCGCCGCCCCAAATCTGCGGGCTGGCCTGACTCAAAGCCTGCAAGCCACCCGGATTGCAGCGGCGATTGCCTGTCTGGGCGTGCCGAGCCTGGCGCTCGCTCAAATGGCCCCACCTGCGCTGCCCTCCATCGGGCTCGCAGGTTCGGGCCTGAGGGCCCCAGGCAATACGCCCCTCTCGGTGGGCGACACTCTGTTCACAACGGGTGTGCGCGGCAATATCCTTCTCAGCAACAACCTGGACTTCCGACCCAACGGCAGCGACACCGGGCATGGGTTGCTCGAGGTGGCTCCCTATGCAAGCCTGCGGGCCCTGACCACCCGCGGGCCCGTCGAAGCTTCGGGCGCACTGCGTGGGCAGTTTCGCGACGGTAATACCGACTCGTTTCGGGTGCGTGGACAGTTTTCAGGGTCGACCGATCTGAGACTCATTGATGACTGGATGCATGTTCAAGCACGAGCCTCGGTGCAAGCAGTCAACCTCGATCCCTTTCGCTCGAGTTCGGTGGATCCTGGAGCGCAGACTGCCAATACTGGCACTCTCAAGGACTTCGAGATCTCCCCTTATGCCACGGGCCAGTTGAGTGGCGACGGCAGTTGGCGGATCGCGTATCGTCTTCGATCCATTGATCTGGGCAATGCGACCAGCCTGACCTCGCTCTATGCCGGCAGCAATGTGCAGCAATCGGTTCAGGCCGGGCTGCGCACTGATCTAAGCCGGCGCGCTCTGGGACTGTCGGTGGATGCGCGCTCCTCTTGGACGGATTATCGTAACGGGCTCGACTACAAGAGCGCTGAGGCCGACCTTCTCGGATGGTTCAAGGTCAGTGAGAATCTGCGCCTCGCGGCAGGCTGGGGCTGGTCTTACAACGAGCGGTTGCTCAACAGCCTCGGGCAAGACCAAGGTGACGGTGCGGTCGCCGCATTGGAGTGGACCCCAACCCCACGAACCAGCGTCGCGGCCCGATGGGCCGATCGCTACTATGGCAGTCAGGTGACGGCCAATGCAGATCATCGCTTTGGGCCCTGGACTTTTGGACTGGCCTATGGACGCGGGGTTCAGGACGGCAATCTCTCCAATCTGTACAGCTTGCTCAGGCAACAGTTGATTTCTGCACAGGCTGGCACAACCTCCGCGGGAACCGGTAGCGGCGTGGTCGCTGGGCTCGAATCCAGCCCGGCTGCGGTTGCTGCAGCCACGCTCAACCCTGCCCTCCAATTCGCAGGACTCTTGCCCAGCCCTCTGGTCTATTTTGAACAGGCCAGTGCCAGTGTGCGCATCCAGGGTGCTCGCACAGCGATTCAAGGGGCCCTGTTTTTCAATGACCGGCGCTCCGCAGTCAATCTAGGCGGCTTGGGGCTGTCCGATCTCAATCAGCGAGGGGCTTCGCTGGCCGGGTCCTATCGACTCGACGGGGTACAGACCCTGAATCTCGGGCTTCGCTACACGCTGACCGACTCGGATTTCAATGCCTCGGAAGCTCGCCTCTGGACCATGATCGGTTCCTGGGACGTGAGGCTGCGTCCGCGCTGGACGGGCTCGGTCGGTGCTCGCCTTCAGAAGCAGACCGGAAGCGGCGTGACGGCTCAATATGACGAGGCCGCTGTCTTCGTTGCAACAGACTATCGATTCCAATAAATTTCAGGACGCCGAATGTACGAAAGCCATTTCGGCTTCAGTGCCAAGCCTTTCCAGCTGAATCCCGATCCCGATTTTTTCTTTGGGAGTCGGGGCCATAAACGAGCCATGGCCTACCTCGAGTACGGCCTGCATCAGGGTGAGGGCTTCATCGTCATTACCGGAGAAGTCGGCGCGGGCAAGACAACCTTGCTGCGCGGCCTGCTACGGCGCATTCCCGCCGACACCATCGTCCCGGTACAGATCGTCAGCACCCAGGTCGACTCCGATGATTTGCTGAGACTCGTGGCTACTGCCTTTGGTTTACCCGCCGGCGGTGAAGACAAGGCCACCCTGCTCACCCGGTTGCAGCAGCATCTGGAGTCACTTCACGCAGACGGGCGTCGCGCTTTGTTGATCGTTGACGAGGCTCAAAACCTGTCTGCACGCGCGGTAGAAGAGCTGCGCATGCTGTCGAACTTTCAGGTGGGAACGCGCTCACTGGTACAGAGCTTTCTGGTTGGGCAACCTGAGTTTCGCGAGATCATGCAGCGCCCCGAGATGCGCCAGCTCAAACAGCGGGTGATTGCTTCTTATCACCTGGGCCCGCTCGATGCCGCCGAAACGCGTCACTACATTGAACATCGTTTGAAGCATGTGGGTTGGACCGATCGTCCGGGATTTGACACGATCGCCTTCACCGCGATTCATGCTGCAAGCGAAGGCATTCCGAGGCGTATCAACACACTCTGTGACCGGCTTCTGTTAGCCGCCTTTCTGACTGAAAAACCTCAGATCACTGAGGCAGATGTCGCGGCGGTGGCCAAAGAACAGGCTCAGGAACTCGGCGGAGAGGAGCCCAATGGCCCGGAGCCCACGCCTGGCGCTGAGGCACAGGCTGGCCTGGACGATCGATCCCGCGCCCCGGGGGCGGGCTCAAACGACGCGGCTCGCAGAGCGGTGCGTGCAGCTGGGATGGCAAGCCCCGCAGGCCCAGCCACAGAGCGACTGATGCAGCTTGAAGAGCGCATCGAGATGCTCGAAGCCTCGAACGCCATGATGTTCAACCTCATGCGCAAGATGCTGCGCATCATGCGTCAGCCGGCCGCAACCGCGTCGACGGTTCCGCTGCCTCCAACGCAGGGCAACCTTGCTGCATCGAATGAACCCGCATCCGGCGATGAGCAGTCGACCTTCCCAGAGCAACAGTCGACGCCGCCTGGATCCACTCCCTCAGCATGATCTCGAGCTCCCACTCCTGCGCATCAACACCTGCCTTGATGTCGAACGCATTCACGATCGACGTGGAGGACTGGTTTCAGGTGGCAGCGTTTGCCAGCGTTCTGGATCGCAAAGATTGGGATCGCTTCGAATGCAGGGTTGAGCGCAATGTGGATCAACTCCTTCAGGCGCTCGATGAAAACGGCGTCAAGGCCACGTTCTTTACGCTGGGGTGGATCGCGCAGCGCTATCCCGACATGGTGCGTCGTATCGTCGCCCAAGGCCATGAATTGGCCAGCCATGGGTTCGCACATCACATGATTCATGAACTCTCCCGCGAGCAGTTCACAGACGATGTGGCGCGCGCGAAAACCCTGCTCGAGCAGATTTCCGGAACCTCTGTGATCGGCTACCGAGCGCCCAGCTTCTCAGTGGGACCTCGCACGCTTTGGGCTCTGGATATCTTGGCCGAAACAGGGCATCGCTACAGCTCGAGCATCTATCCAATCCGACATGATCTCTACGGGATGCCCGATGCGCCACGGTTTGCCCATGAGCGTAATGGCCTGTTGGAGATTCCCGCAACATCAGTCCGCTGGCTGGGCCGAAACTGGCCAGCTTCGGGTGGGGGTTACTTTCGGTTGTTACCTTACACATGGTCAAAGCGCAGTCTTTCCCGTGTCATGCAATCCGATGCACAGCCCGCCGTTTTCTACTGCCATCCTTGGGAGATCGACCCCGGTCAGCCGCGCGTGCGAGCTGCGAGCCTGAAATCCCGATTCAGGCATTACATCAATCAGGACCGCATGCTCGCCAAGATCGATCGGTTGCTGAGCGACTTTTCTTGGGGACCCATGCGACAGGTATTCAGTCTTGAGCAACCCACCGTCTGAGCCTTCGATCCTTATCAGACCTGCAGTCCCCGGCGATGAGCAGCAGTGGCAGCGCTTCGTCCGGGCCCAACCTGCTGCTGCGGTCTTTCATGACTGGCGCTGGCTGCCCATCATCAGCGCGACCTTTGATCATCGAGATCGTTCGCTACTCGCCTTTCGCGGCGATGAGATCGTAGGTCTCTTGCCACTCATGGAAGTGAGTACCCGGCTGTTTGGACACACCCTGGTCAGCCTGCCCTTCTGTCAGTGGGCGGGTGTTCTTGCCCTGGATGCACAAGCCGATCGAGCTCTACGCAAGGCGGCAATCGACATGGCGATCGAACTCGGGGTATCGCATGTCGAATGGCGGGAAACCGCCCCTGGACCCAGCGAGCGACCGACGCAAGGAGACCTGTATGTCCTGTTTCGCAAGTCAATTGCCCAGGACGACGAAATCAACCTGAAGGCCATACCTCGCAAGCAGCGAGCCATGATCCGCAAGGGCATATCGAATGGACTCACGGCGGGTCCGTGTTCAGTCCAGACCTTCTACTCCTTATACACCGACAATGTGCATCGACATGGGACGCCCTGCGCACCCCTGCGTTTTTTTGAAGCCATCCAGCATGCATTCGGTGACGACTGTGAATGCCTGCTTGTCGAGAGCCCCCAGGGCGAGCCAGTCAGCAGTGTGCTGACCCTCTATTGGCGCGACGAGGTGTTTCCGTTTTACGCAGGTGATACCGAAAAAGCGCGTCAGCTCGCTGCGAATGACTTTAAGTACTGGGAGGTCATGCGCCGCGGTGTTCAGCGGGGCTGTTCGGTCTTCAATTACGGACGCAGCAAACGCGGCACAGGATCGTTCGACTTCAAGCGTAACTGGGGGTTCGAGCCGCAGTCGCTTCACTATCAATTCTGGTTGGCACCGGGCGAGTCTGTGCCTGCGCTCAACCCGAACAATCCTAAATACCGCCTTGTCATTGAAGGATGGCGTCGCATGCCACGATGGCTGGTCAACCGATTGGGGCCGCTCCTGATCCGGGGACTGGGATGATCTCCAGCATGCTGTCCCGCCTGCTGAAGCGCTGGGCGCAGGGGCAGGTCCTGATCCTGACCTTCCATGACATTCTTGCCGAGGCCGACCCTCTCCAGCCGGAGGCCATCGATCTTGCGCGATTTGACATGCTGCTCGATTGGGTGCGAGGCCATTTTGATGTGGTCGAGTTGAGTGCGGTTGCCCGAAAGGGCCAGCGCTTCAGCAATCCAAGCGCCTGTCTCACGTTTGACGACGGCTATCGCAGTTGGGTGACCCGCGTCATGCCTCGCCTGGTGCAGCGAGATCTTCACGCCACGTTCTTCGTGAGTACGAGCTGCCTCGACACCCCCAGCCACTGGCATGATCGAACGATCGAACTCATCCGGACGTTGCCGTCCGATGCAGTGCCGCCCCTGAAAGGCAGCATTCCCGCCTTGCAGACGCTCAACGTCTCAACGCCACAGGCGCGACAGCGCAGTGCGCAACAACTGCAAGACCACCTCAAAACACTGGCTCCAGCTGAACGAGACCAGCAGTTGACCACCCTGGAGCAGCACTTCCGAATCGCCCCCGCTACAACCAGTCTGGACCGAACCGGCCTGCGCGCCCTTGCGGCTGCAGGTTTCGGCATTGGCGCCCATACCCGTCATCATCCAATTCTCAGTCGCATCCCTTTCGAAGCGGCAAAGCGCGAGATCCTGGATTCACGCGAAGAGCTGTTGACGGAGCTACGCGTTCCCATCGAAGGCTTTGCCTATCCGAACGGAAAACCCGGTCTGGACTTCAATGACCGACATGTTGAGTTGGTCAGAGAGTCCGGATTTTCGTATGCCGTCACGACGCAAAGCGGCAGTGTGTCACCCACCGATGATCGCTACTTGCTCAAGCGATTTACGCCCTGGGGTCACTCACCGCTGGCCTGTTCTAGGCAGGTTCTGTCCACCCTCATCAGGGAGCGTTAAGGGCTGTGGATCACCGCTCGATCATCCGCTCCCTCGGCCTGGTGACCCTGGGCAAGATTCTGGGCCAGATCGTGAGCTGGTCGGCTACGATCCTCGTCATGCGCTGGCTGACCCCGGCCGACTATGGCCTCTCAGCGACCGTGTTTGCCCTGCTGGCGTTGCTCACGGCCCCAACCGAGTACGTCCTGATCAACCAGCTCGTGCGGCACTCCCGAAACATTCAGTCGACCCTGCGGTCGTATGAGGGATTTGCGGTAACCCTGTCAGGCTTTTCGATTCTGATTCTCCTGCTGGCGGGTCAGTACTACGCCCATATTCCGGGCAAGGAGGCCCTGCAGACTGGCATGTTGCTGATTGCACTCAGCCTGGTGCTGCTCCCCCTGCGCATTGGGCCTGAAGCGCAGATCCTGCGCGAGATGCGCTATGGCGAACAGATCCGGGTGACGCTGACTGCCTCGCTGATCGGCGCAAGCGCCACGCTGCTGGGAGCGCTAGCGGGAGCAGGCTTTCTTGCCCTACTCATCGGACCGATTGCGAGAGAGGCCGCATTGTGCGTCGGCTACCGACGGTGCACGAGGACTCCATTTCGCCCGCTGTTGACCCTCGCTCGACTGCGCCTAGTCCTGGATCGTTCCAGGCGCCTCATGCTGACCGAGTTTCTCGTTCATGCAGGTGGCGCCATCCCGATCCTGATCTATGCCCAATTCATCACTGTCACGGAGATGGGCTACTTCACCACCGCAAGCTACTGGGCACTGGTGCCCCTCTCGAAGGTGATGAACATTGTCAATCAGGTCGCCTTGCCCGCTTTCTCGAAAGAAAATCATCGCACCGGAACACTGAGCAGCATGCAGATCGTCCTGCCGGTCAAGCTGATGTTGATTGCCTCCATCTTGCTCTACAGCCTGTTGGGTCTTCTGGCTGCGCCCTTTGTCCTGCTCGTACTTGGCGAGCAATGGTTGCCGATGGCGGCACTGCTGCAGATCTTCTGCCTGTCTATGCCCCTGCGCGCAATTCGGTCGTTTCTGGTCTCGCCGCTCCAGGCAGCCAAACGCGATGCAGCTCTGCTCAGGATGCAAATTGTGCAGGTCAGCGCGACATGCTTCGGCGCACTGATGGCCATCCAGGTCTCATTTGAGTGGCTGACCCCGATTCATGTCGCTTTTTCAATGGCAGGAGCCAGTATCGCCATCGTCATCGCTCTACGTGCCCTGCATACGCCGCTTCACGAGGTTCTTCTTCCTTTATCAAGAGGAACCCTCATTGCGGGTGTCGCTCTGCTGTTGACCATCACTAGCCAGGCGATGCTGCAATCACAACCAGCACTCATTTCAGCAGGGGTGCAAACGGTCTTTTTTCTGATCGTCTGCGGCACAGGACTCTTTCTGTTTGAGCCGATGATCAGAACAATCGCTCACCGGCGTTGGCGATCCTGTGGATCCGCCACAGACTCATCCCGAAGACCATGATGCGGCATACGCTGTTGGCAATCCTGCATCGACTCGGCGTTTTTGCCGGGCTTAGATGGCTCTATCGTCACCGGATTCTGATTCTGTGTTACCACGGTGGAGCAAGGGGCCGCCAGCACCGCTATAACGGGATGCTGTTCATGCAGCGTGCGACCTTTGCCAAGCGGCTCGACCTGCTGATCGCCCGAGGCTTGGAATGCATGACGCTCGATGATCTGCTCGCCGCCTGCCAGGCTGGCGCAAGGCCGCCGAGAGCAGGTCGCGGCCCGCGGTTTGTCCTCACCTTCGATGACGGCTGGAGCACCACCTTTTCAGACCTGATCCCCGAGGTACAGTCTCGGGGCTTGTCAGCCACGATTTATCTGCATACCCGACCTATCGTGGAGCAAACGCCCTTGCGAAAGGTGAGTTGGCGATACGCGTTGTGGGCGGATGAGTCGGTGCGGTTGGGTAGAGACCCATTGTCGATGGATGCGTGGGCCATGGACGACACAAAAAGAAGCTTGGAATTCAGGGCGGATCAGTTAGCTCGGCAGGAACTGGACCCTGCCCTGCCCGCAGGCGAGACCACTGATGCCCTCTTTCGATACGCCACCCGAGACCGATTACAACGTACTCGGGAAGAAGAACCTTTCGTGTCACTGCAGGCCCACGGCAAGGATCATTGTTTCGTTGCTGCTTCACCCGAATCCTTGCGGCTCAATGTCACGATGTGCCTTGAAGACCTGGAGACGCTGGGCTTGAGCCCCGCTCAGCATTACTGCTATCCATCGGGGCAGTATGACTCCCAGTCAGGAGCGGTTCTGGCAGACCTCGGTCTGAAGTCGGCAACAACCTGCGATCCAGGTTGGATCAATCCCAACAATCTCGGCAACCGCTACTACCTTCCTAGATTTCTTGACAGCGAGCGTTACTCGGCGCTCGAGTTCGAGGCCGAGATCAGCGGCTTCATGGACATCATGCGCCGGCTGAAGCGACGCCTGGGTGGTCGGGATTCTCGCTGATCCAGCGGTCGGCCCATTCGATCACCCTGGCCCTGGGCCAGATCATCAGATAGCGCTGCGGCAGGTACTGACCATTGTCATACAGGCTTTGCCGAGATGCCGACTTGCGCAAGGCATTTCCCACAGTCTCTTCGTCTGTACCCATAGGAACATAAATTGCGCCGTTATCGCGCGGCACACGATTGGCTAGATACAGCCGCGGCGCTGCGAATTCAAGGGCAGGATCTTCTAGCCAGCTCGCGCCGAACATGCCTTTGAGCGCAGGCCGGTCTCGCAGAATCTCCGCACAGCTGAGCCAGAACTGGATCCTGTTGCCCTCTGTAATGCGAGACATGGTGAGATCGTGCACATGGGTCTGCAGGTAGGGCGAAAAGCCACCCAAGCGGAAAAAAACTGCGAAATTCCTCGGGCAGCTCCATATGCCCGACTTCCAAACCACGCTGCGGGGGATGGCACTGTTGGCATCGACCACGCGGTTTTCTGCTGCGATCAACCGAAGACTCGCAAGGCCGAACTCCTTGTGAAACAGGTCATGGTCCGGATTCAGCCATGACGCATCGCAATCGGTTGTTGCTGCAATGCGGACCAGCATCGCAGTATGGTTCAGGAAGATGCGCTCGGGTAGACGCAGATACTCTTCCGTTCTAACCAACTCGATGCAGGCGGCCAGGAGAACCAGTCGCAGCAACACGCGAGTAGCTTCATTCCCCTGACTTGTGTGAAAGCGTGCGATGCAATTGACTGCTTGTGCGGAGTAGGCCCTGTACCCGGCACGGGGAATGCCTGGCCGCGCCAGTGCGAGATAGTCTGCTGCTACGCTTTCAAGGTCGCCTGAACGCGCTCGGTGAAGCACGACGAGTCGCGAACATTCCGCAAGCTGCAGGACATCCTCAATCAGGGCAGCTCGACTGACGCGATCATCGGGAGGAGCCTGAGCGCCCAAGACCGATGCGCTGCTATTCACCCATGATCTGCTCATCATGCATTCCCAGGGAGTCGGCCCAAGCGATCAGCGCCTGTCGAGGCCAGATTCTCAGCCAGTTGGCAGGCCGGTATCGGCCTTGCTCGTAGAGCGCCTGCCGCGTCTTTGATCGGGTGAGTGCGTCTTGAATTGACTGTGCCGTCGAACCCAGATTGAAATACAGAGCACCATTTTCGCTTGGAATACGACCTGAATCGTAAATCCGGGGAGAGACCCACTCAAGCGCAGGATCAACGATCCAACCGATCGAGATCAAGCCTTTCAACTCTGGCATGACTTTGAACAGGAGCGCACAGCAACGCCAATATTCCTTGCGCTCGGAAACCACCAGGCTCTTGATCTGTGGGTCGTGAACATGAGCCTGAATGTAGAAGCGAAATCCCCCGGCCTGCAAAATGCCTGCCAGCTTGGCAGGAATCTGCCGAAGCGGACCTTCAATCAGGGCGCGCCGGTGAATGCCGGAGCGAACTTCCGCCACCCGCATACCGACCGCAACCAGAGCCAGCGTGGCCAGTCCAAGATCCTTGCAGTATCGGTCGGATGAGCCGGTCAGCCAGTCGGCCTGATCATCGGTTTCGGTCAGTACGATGCGCTCCAGGCTATGCAACTGGTAGTGCTGAATCAGCAACGGCAACTGGTCAAATCGCTCGGATCGATTGAACTGAAGCACTGACTCCAGCAGCAACAAGCGGTGGATACGTCGCCGTTCGACGGGGTCGCTGACGGTCGATAGCGCCGCTGTGAACTCAGGGTCGATGAGCTTGTATCGCCGTTCGAAGCCTGCTGCGATCATACGGGCGGCGCTGCGAGCCACCCCTGCATCGCTCAAGTCGCTGCCCTTGAGCAGCGACTTGAGTCCCTCACTCTGCCGACCGGCGGCGGCCTGCACATGCGCCAACCGGGCCGCGAGGACTGTTCGAGAGACAGGCATCACCCGCAGCGCAGTACGACGATCAGTTCGCGGGACCGGCCAGGTGCTTGTGCCACTGCAGAGTACCCAGCGATCGCGGAGCGGTCGTTGCGGCACGCAGCGCCTGGACGCGGCTGATTGCAGGGTCAAGACCCGTGACACCGGCACTGCGGGCCAGCAACAACAGACCCTCCATCTGGGTCGAGGTATGAATGTAGGCGCCGTCGAAGTTGGCTCGATTGGCGGTAGGGCACTGTTCGTTGACCCAAGCGGCCCAGCCCGCTTTATCACTATACGTCGGCACCGTGCCATCGACCTTCAGCGGAAAGGAGGAGCCACGAACACCGACGCAGCCGTCTACCCCAGCAGCACCGCCCACGTCCACCAGACGGGTGGCGACATAGCCAGCAGCCATCTCGAACCAAGCTTTGACAATGGGGTGACCGTCGAGTGTCCAAAGATACAAGGGCTCCTTGCCATATTGCGGCAGCATGAAGTTGGACGTTACCGTCATCGTGACCTGTCCAGTCGGGGTAACCATGGCCTCGCTCCCTGCAGACGACATCACGACACCCGCAATCTTGCGAACATACTCTTTCGAGGTGCCCGGCACGGCTGCCCGAACGGGAGCAACCATCGTCGCATCGAGATAGCCGATGGCATCCATGGCCTGTTTCTGAGTGCGAGTTGCGTCCCAGATCATGGTGCCTGCCGTGCTGCTAACCCGCCGGCTCACATCACGCGACTTCCACAGCGTACTCAAGCTGTTGTAGATGCCGCGCTCCTGGTCCGTCAGTACCTTGTAAGTCGTGTCTGTGCTCTTGCGATAGCCTTCATAGAATGCAGCCAGTGCGTATGCCGCCTGCCGCTGCACGAGAAGACCGGCGATTGGATCTTCAGTCAGTATCCAATGGATGAACCCGGTGTTTTCCATGTGATGGACATCGCGCTTCCAGCCGGTCACTTCAGTCAGCGAACGGATTTCGGGCTTGGGCGATGTCCAGATCGGGTTTTCCCAGCCAGTCTCCCCAACCTGCGGAAACTGAGGATCCACGGTTGTGTGAAGCCGATCAGACCAGACTGCACCTTGGGGTTGGGCAAGGCTGTACCAGGTGTACTGAACAAACTGATTCCACGTCGATGTGATCAGACTGTCTTCACCGTTGAGGGCAGCATCAACCAACTGGGCATCGGCATCATGAATAAAGCCACGCGAGGACGTGTACTCGCCGCCCTGCGCAGAGGTCACGCCAACATAGTTGTTGCTCGAGCTTGGAACAGTCGTTGCTGCACCGGGGACGGGACCGAGACTTGCAGGATCGTAAACGCCTCGACGGGCATCAACAGCCAGAGGCTTGAGCGAGGCGGGGAACCAGGCACGCGTGCGCGAGTAAGACGGTAGACGACGCTCATTCACTGCGTCTCGCAGCCATTGGGCGTTCGGACTGACCGGTTCCATGTTCTGCACGACGCGGCAAGCCCCTTGTGCGATTCCGACTGACCAACTCGAACGATTACCCCCTTCAGACAAGACAATGCTCGCGCTCAGCACGGACAGGCTGCTCGTGTTTCCTGCTTCCTTGGTGAAAGGGCGACGACATGCCATCACACGACCAAATTCGGGCTTCGAGTCCAGACGCATCAGATAGGCATGAAAGTCACCATGTTGCCCGAGGCTCAGCAAGTGCCAATTACCAGAGCGGGTGCGCAGCGTGTCAAGATAAGTCGATGCGGTTGCAAGCCCGTTGATGGTGACTGTCATGGCGGGCAAAGTGACCGATGGAGCCGCTCCTGCTGCAGCTATCGGGGTCGGAGCTGTGGCGACAGTGCTACCCGCGGCCGGTACTGCTGCCGATGATTCGACCACGGACAAAGCGGCACCTGCTGCCGATGATTCGACCACGGGCAAAGCGGCACCTGCTACCGCAGACGCTTCACTCGGCGTCGAAGAAGAAATCGCTGGGTCGACAACGGGGATAGACACACTGGCCAGCACAACGGTGGGCTGGGTCGGGATCGATGCAGCCGAATCGGTGATCTCGACTTGAACATCTAATGTGGGGACCGACGCACTCTCGCCCCCCTGAAGACCTGGAAGAATCAAGCTCGGTGAGGTCGAGCCGGAAGCGCTTGCTTCTTGAACTGTGAGCCTGTTGTTGAGCCCCTCAATAGACTCCACACCACCGCAAGCCTGGAGACCAACGCTCGATGCTATCAGCAAGGCTATCGACATTTTTCTTCGAGAAAAATCACGCTGAATTGAGCATTGTGGCATCAGGGTCTCGATCAAGAAAAGCATGGCTTGACAGCGGTAAAAATTGCTGCGATTCGCCCATTCTTTCGACGCACTGACGCGCTGACTCCGCTTTACCGTCGGACGGAAGACCTCAATGTATGAATGGAGAGTGGATAGCCGTTTGTCTCCAGAGCAACGACCGTTCATCCCCGGACATCAACTGGTGCACAATCGGAGCGTTGCTTGTATCGAGATCGAAAGTGCCTTGCATTTTTTTGCAACCCCTTCAGCAGGCATGCTCACCAGACCGCGCAAGGGCTGCGATTGACAGCATGTCGCGGCAGGGATTCGTTTTGCGTGAGGCGATTCCCACCAAGACTCATCTGATTCATGTCGGCGACGCCGAAAGCGACCGGCAGACGAGCGCCCACATCACCTGGGAACATTGGACTGCCCTGACCTTCGGGCCGATTTGGGCCATCCACGGATCTCTGCGTCAGGCGCTGATCCCCTTCATTCAGGCCATCGCTGCTGGTCAGCTAGAAAATGCGGCCACGCAGTTGCGTGACTTAAGGGGCAGCTTTGCTTTGCTGTTGATCAGCCCAAGCCAGCTCTGGTTGTACAGCGACCCGATGGGTGCGATACAACTGTTCAAAGACAACGATACCGGGGTGATCGGAAGTTCTTTCCTGAGCGTGCTTGAACAAAGCAAGGCGCGCTGCCTAGACTCTGCTGCGGTCCTTCAATACCTTCTCGCCGAAGCCCCGCATGGTGGGCGAACGCTGATTGAAGGCATTGAGCTGATTCCCCCGGGATATCTCATCGCGCTGCATCGGACTGAGCGGATCGATTGCTGGTCCTCATTCTGGAGCTCACCTGTATCACCCATCCGATCATTCGGTGAGGCGATCGAGGCCTTGGCAGAGCCACTGCTCAATGATTTCAAGACCATGTGCGCCCACGGACTCAACAAGGCCTCAATTGCACTGAGTGGTGGCTTCGACTCACGACTCGTACTCGCACTCGCCAGGCAGAGCGGTATCTCACACCGAGTTTTTGTCTATGGCGAAGCAGACTCAAGCGATGTGCGAGTTGCCAATACGATAGGACAGGCTGAGGGGCTCCCGATCGAGCATGTCGACAAACATCTCCTCAACGAGAGCCTCGCCACTGCGCCCCCCCTGGATGCCAATTTGAATTTTTTCGACGGATTCTGTGCCGATGGCTTTATGGATCGCGGTGCGGATCGGTTGACAAGATTGCAGCAGGGTGCAGATGGTCGAGTGATCCTCAATGGCGGTGGCGGCGAAATTCTCAGGAACTTTTTTCACCTCGGTCCAGGTGCTCACTATCCCTCACAGATCGTTGATGCTTTTTATTCACAATATCCACGATCACTGCTGCGTTCGAGTCGGGATCACGCGGATTACAGACATTCGATGACCCAAGCGGTCAGTCGGACTCACTCGAGTGGTCCTCGCGTCCTCGATCGGATCGAGGTCGAACTTCTGTACCCGTTGTTTCGCTGCCGCTGGTGGATGAGTCGAAACAGTTCTATCGCCAATAGAACAGGGCCATTTCTGACGCCCTTGCTCAGCCCGAGTGTCATCCGGCTGGCCGCCTCACTTGATCTGAACTGGAAGCGTGCGGGAAAGTTGGAGGCAGCCCTGATCAGTCGGATCGACCCCGCACTTGCACGGCATACCAGCTCTTATGGATTCAACTTCTCTGCAGGCCCAGGTCCATTAGCCCTCTTGCGCGAAAAGCTTCATGAGTCAAGGCCGGTTTGGAGCCGACCCATGATCGCTGCGCTCGGTTATAGGCATCGGCAGCGTAGCGCAAACTTGACCACTCAACATTCGGAACATCAGACCGGGTGGATTCAGGCTCATTGGTTCGCGCCCGACGCAACTCTGTCTCACAGCCTGCAGCAAAGGCTACGGAGCCTTCAGGCATTAGCTGACCGGTTCAGCTTGACCGCAACCTGATCGATCGCCAAAGCATGAGGCCGAGAAGAGTCAAGAGACCCAATGTGCAAACTGCCGTCAGTTGCAATCGCCACTTGAGATGGCGCATGTGCTTGACCTGGGATTCGTTTTCCTCAAGCTGCATCAGACGAATCTCAGGCACCCTTCCGCTGGCGATCGCAGCCATCTGTTCCAGCGCACGGTGAACCGGCGATAGCCAACGCGCGAGCCAAAGCCGATCCTGCTCGAACAGGTTGTTTCCCCAGGTCAGATACCAGCCATTGAGACCTCGACGGTAGTAGTCCATTGCCGCCTCATCCGTCGAAAACCCAAAAGACGCCGCCCCGTCAATCAGGCGCAACGACACCGGTCGACCGGTCCGCAACACCTCATGCAAGGCCAGAGCCGAGATCGGACGCCCCTCTTCATCTGCAGGATAGAAATTGTTCTGCAGATCGAGCATCATCCAGGAGGAGCGAACGGGATCCCAGACTTCATTGAAGATATGGCCATGACCGCCAAAGCCGTCAAAGCTGAAAGACCAGCGCCGAGACGCAATGCCAGCAACGGTTGCGAGGCCTGCAAATACATCGGCATAGTCGCCACAGTAGCCGTCACCCTGTTCCTGAATCCGTTGCAGAGTCGCCGTCATGCCGCTCTGGATCGCGCCCTGCCGCCGTAGGCCACGGTCTGGAATCAGCGCCGCCGCCAGGCGTCTGCTTCTTTCCCACACCTGAGCATCGTTACCGCCATGCAACCGGACGAAAGCCACATAAGGTTCAGGAAACGGGGGTACATCCACAAGAAAGTCCGCGGGCATCTGGGGCGTCCCTGCCCATTGCGCGTCAAGGGGTTGACTGCCGAACTGCAACGCATTGCGAAGGCGAACCAGTTCGGTCGAAGGGCTCAGATGCGGAACAAAACTAAGGATGCAACCCGTCAGGGCGAGTAGCAATATCGCCACCCCCCATCTCAGCCCACGATCCAGCCGACCACGCGGCCTGCCGCCCGCCCGCGCTGGGCGGGAGGGCGCGATCATGGCTCTAGCGCCCAGGCTAGTCCATGAACGTGAGCAGGTGTCTTCAGGCGTGAGGCCACACCGACCAGGTCGACGATCTGTTGATCCGCCCGGGCGTGTCGGTTCAGGGCATTGACCACAGCATCGGACCCGATCCCGATCACCAGCGTCTGCGCATCTCGGATAGCCGAATCCAGATCAGGGGTCAGCAACTCGCCAAGATGGGGTAGATGTGTCTCGATATAGCGGCGGTTGGCTCCGAGCAGCCGCGAGAGCTGAACATCCGGATCCACGATACTTAATTGATAGCCCTTGCCATACAGCAGTTCCGCGAGCATCACCAGCGGACTCTCACGAAGATCATCGGTACCGGGCTTGAAGGACAAACCGAGCAGGGCAATGCGGCGGGCATTGGTGGCGACCACCTTGTCGAACGCCCGCTCAACATGCACCCGGTTGCTAGCAAGGATTGCGCTCAGCATCGGCAGATCCACATCCCGGGTCCGGGCCATGTGGTGGGTTGCTCGCAGATCCTTGGGCAGACAGGATCCGCCAAAGGCATAGCCTGGACGCAAATAGGCGCGAGAAATATTGAGCTGGGTATCTTGACAGACCAAATCCATCACTTCGAAGGGATTGACCCCCAGCGCCTCGCAAAGTCGGGCGGTTTCGTTGGCGAATGTGATCTTGAGCGCGTGAAAGTTATTGCAACAGTACTTCATCATTTCGGCGGAACGCACCGAGGTGCTGATGAACTTGCAGTCCAGATGGCCAAACAGGGCACGCAGCGCCTGCTCCGACACCGGCGAACGCGCGCCAACCACAGTGAACGGCGGACGGTCATAGTCCCTGATCGACGAGCCTTCTCGGAGAAACTCTGGCTGGAAGCAGACATGAAACGCCTGCCCCTCGATGAGCCCCGACTCTCGCTCGATCAAGGGCAACAGGACATCCTCAACCGTTCCAGGCACCAGTGTGGATCTGAAGACCAGCACATGGCCAGCAGGCTTGTCGCGCAAGGCTTGACCGAGTTCCTGGGCTAGTCGAATCACAGCAGCCTGGTCCTGGCTCCCGTTCGCGGCCGACGGTGTTCCCACGCAGATGAGCGACAAGTCGGTGCGGTGAACCGCATCCCGCACCTGATCGGTCACCTCAACCCGGCCCGATGCGGCCACCTTGGCCATCAGGTCGACCATTCCTTCCTCGACCACGGGCGTGCGTCCGGCGCGGATCAGTTCGAGCTTGGTGGTGTCGATATCGACACCGATCACCGTATGACCGTCACGGGCCAGACAGGCCAGCGAAACGGCACCGACATAGCCGAGGCCGAAAATACTGATTTTCATGATGGATCGATTCCTGCAGTTGGGGCTGACACTCTTTTCGCCAGGCAACGCGCGACAATGGTGTCCAGGCGTTTCATGGAGGCTGGCCAGGCATGGTGACTGAGCACCCGATCGCGACCGCTGACAGCGAGCCGGGCCCGCTCATCCTGATCAGTCATGATCCGGCTAATTTCCTGGCAAAGTTCGTGAGGCTCATCAGCGACCCGAAGGTGTTCTGGCGCGCTGGCATCGACGCCCGCTGCGGCAATGCGGCTAGCGATGACGGGTACCCCCATCGACATGGCCTCAAGAATTTTGTTCTGAGTTCCCCGCGCAATGTTGAGTGGCGCGACCATTGCTGCTGAACGAAGAATGAAGGGTCGTACATCAGCGACCGACCCGGTGACGGTCACTCCAGGGACCTTTTTCAATGCCAGGATCGCCTCGCTAGGGTCTGCCCCGACGATCAGCAGGCGGCTGTCAGGATGGCGAGTTCTGACCAATGGCCAGGTCAGCTCACAAAAACGCAGCATGGCCTCCTGATTGGGGTAGTAGTCCATCCGTCCGATGAAACTGATGGTCTGCGGGTCATACCCCTGCCCGTCCGGAACAAAGAATTCCGCGTCCACACCATTTGGGAACCAATCACTCGTCGCGCCGGTCTGATAGGACTCCAGCGTTTGCCATTCGGCGCGTGTCGTGGCGGTGCAAAGATCGAACTGGCGAGCCAGCCAAGCCTCGCGTCGCTGCAACTTGAGACCCTCAAGCGCATAGCCCCACTTCAGAGGCCAGGGTTTGTAGTGCACATACTCAAGCCACTTTTGAGAATCCATGTCACCGAAATCGAGAATCTTAGGAGTATGTCGGACATGGGCTACATATCCTGCAACAGAAGAGCAATGAACAAAGATCAGATCGAAGCGTTCCGTCGACAGCAGTTCGTTGACTCGCCGCTGCATGCGGGCTGAGTAAAAGAACCCGAATGAAGAAGGCGTGCCAACAGGCAAACGGGCAATCATGCGGCCCCATTGCACCGGGTCATGGACCTTGAATGACTCGTAACGGGCGCAAAAAGCCCCAATTCCCTTGCCTTCATCAAGCTCCTGCTCACTGCGCACCAGAGAACACACCGTGACCTCATGGTGCTGTGAGAGATGCCGAATCATGTTGAACGGCCTGATTTTCCCGCCACGCTTGGGCGGAAACGGAAACCGGTGGCAGAGGTAGAGAATTTTCATGGATCTTGCTCAGGATGACCGAGCCATAGCGCGAAGGTCATCGCTGACTTTCAGGGGATCTTCCCGATCGAGGGTCACGCGGCTCCAGATCTCGAGGTTGACGAGGGTCTGCAGAGCATCGGTAGCATCAGCTCGACTGCTCATATGGTTATCAATCAAGCTCTGAACAGGGGCCTCACGAAACAGACCACGACGCCGCAGGGCAGGCGCCCCCAACAGGCCATTGACCATGCCCCTGAGGGGCCCCTTGAACCAAGCTCCAACCGGCATGCCAAAACCACGCTTCGGTCGATCGATCAGTTGATCCGGCAACTGGCCTCGCAGCGACTCCTTGAGCACATGCTTAAGGCAACCGTTACGGATCTTGACATCCCCCGGCATGCGCGACGCCAACTCCACCAGCGACTCATCGAGCAGCGGTACCCGGCACTCCAGTGAGACCGCCATGCTCATCTTGTCAGTCAGCAACAGCAAGTCATCGGGCAACTGCGTGTAAAGATCGACAGAGCACAACTGATTGACGGGATCGGCATCTGCGAACCGATCGAAAGTGGAGTCCAGAGCATCGTGCATGGCCTGCAAGGGGGCCGCTGGAGGCTCGATCAGAAGCGAAGCGACCGTGTCGCGATGTAAAGCCTGAACATAGAGCCGGTAGCGCTGTGAAGCAGACAAACCTGTGCTTTCGAGCACACTGCGGGCCAGACGAATGCGGTTCGACCAGGCTCCATGGCGATCGGTGGGCAGGTACCCTGCAGCGGTGCGCGCCCATCGGATCAGCCAGGCAGGTAGTCGACGCAGACGATGCTGCATGTGCTCGGACAGATATCGCCGATAGCCACCAAATAGCTCATCACCCCCAACCCCTGACAGAATCACTTTGACATCCTGTCGTGCGAACTCCGATACCAGATAGGTGGTGAGGAAGGCGGAGTCAGCGATGGGTTCATCCAGATGCCACAGTAGCCGAGGCAGCAAGGTCACCATGTCGGGAGTGACCTGAATCTCGCGATGGTGAGTGCCCAGGTGCTCGGCCACCTGCCGTGCAAAAGGCAGTTCGTTGTAGAAGGATTCAGCAGACCCTCCAGAAAAACCGATCGCGTAGGTCCTTACGGGCCGATCACTGTGACGTGCCATGGCGGCCACCACGGCACTGGAGTCGACCCCACCCGACAAAAACGCACCGATCGGTACATCACTGACCATCTGGCGATGCACGGCGGCATCCACGGCCTCACGGGTTTGGGCCACCCACTCGGTCTGTGCCCTGTCACTTTCTGTCTTTACGCTCAGAGACCAGTACAACCGACGAGAAGTCTTACCTGACTCCACTACCAGGACGGTTGCTGACGGCAGCTGCGTGATTCCAGAGATCAGGGAATGCGGCGCCGGAACATAGCCCAGATGCAGATAAGAGGGCAGGACGCTGCGGTCGAGCTGGGCCGAAACACCTGGAAGTGCGAGCAGCGCCTTCGATTCTGTTGCAAAAGCAAGCCACTGCGAAGTGTGCAGAAGATACAGCGGCTTGATCCCCAATCGATCGCGAGCAAGCAACAGCCTCTTTCTTCTTGAGTCCCAGAGCGCGAGATTGAACATTCCGCGCAGGAAATCAACGCATCCGTCCTGATACCGCTCGTACAGATGAACGATGACCTCGCAGTCAGAGCCTGTCGAAAAACGCGCTCCCTGAGCGATCAATTGTTCACGCAACTCCCGAAAGTTGTAGATCTCTCCGTTGCACACCAACTGAATCTGCTGGTCATCACTGTGTAGTGGCTGATGGCCGCCTTGTGGGTCGATGATTGAGAGCCTGCGCATGGCGATACCACATTGACCAGTCGGATCAATGTATTGGCCCTCGTCATCGGGCCCTCGATGGGACGTGATGTTGCCCATCACACTCAGCAGCCCTGACTCCACTGGGCGTCCGTCGAAGCGGATCATGCCGTGAATGCCGCACATGGTCTTCAGGCTCCTTGCCAAGACTGCAGCGCGCGCGCGGCTTCGTATACCCTCTCATAGCGCGCAACGCTCAACGTCCAAGTCCGCTCGGACTCCACAAAGCGTCGACCCTGCTCGCGGATCTTTGCCCAGTGTTCACGGGTCGCAAGCATTCGTTCAATCGTCTGGCACAGTGAATCCACATCGCCTGCCCGAAACAAAGCACCCGTCTGTCCGTCACGAATCAGCTCACGATGGCCCCCAACATCCGACGCGAGCACCAGACGGCCTTGTGCCATTGCTTCTAGGGGCTTGAGTGGCGTGACCAGTTCGGTCAGGCGAACAGGTAAACGAGGGTAGACCAGCAAATGGGTCAGGGCATAGAGCTTCTCGACCTCGGTATGCGGCACTCGCCCTGTGAAGATGACCGATTGCCCGAGTCCGAGTTCCTGCGCCTGCCTCTTAAGAGCCTCTTCCTGAAAACCGCCTCCGACCAGCAGCAAACGGAGCTCCGGATGGGTTGTCCTGAGGCGACCCAGCGCTTCAATCAGCAGGTGCAGACCTTCGTAGTGGTAGAAAGATCCGAGAAACCCGAGCACCGTGCAGCCGCGCAACCCAAGTTCGTCCAGGCGCTCAGCGTCAGGTTGCGGATCGAAGCTGAAGGCAGCCGTGTCGACTGCATTCGGAATGACAGTCACTTTGTCGGAAGCCACACCGCGCATCAGGATGTCCTGTCGCAGGCCTTCGCATATCGTGGTGACCTGATCCGCGAGCCGAAGCGCGATAGTTTCCCCCAATCGGGAGGCGCGGTAGCGCAAACTCCCTTCTGCGGTCGTGCCGTGGTCGACGGCCGCGTCCTCCCAGGAAGCGCGCATCTCATACACCACGGGAATCCCGAGCTTGCGTCTGACCGCCAGTGCGGGCAAAACATTAAGGACCGGAGAGTGAGCATGGATCAGATCGGGGTGCAGGATCCGGCATAGATCAATCAGACGCCGATAGGTCAGTCGCATCTGAGCCAGCAGGCTCTCACCACCGGTTGACGGGGTTCGATGAAATCGCAGTCCATCAACCTCCTGTTCGAGTACATCCTGCGCCCCTTGCTTGGGCGTAGTCAGCATCAAAGGTTGCCAGCCCCGTTGAAGTTGTTCACGCAGGATCGCCTCCGTGCGGAAGGTGTAGCCGCTGTGAAGGGGCAACGAGTGATCCAGGACATGAAGAATCTTCATGTCCTTGGGCTCCGCACAAGGGACGCGGGCTCAGTCCTGTCGGCTGAGATGGAACAGCACATAAAGCAAGACGCCTGTAAAAAAGACAATCACGAAGATATCGATCAAGACAGTGACCTCTGTGAATCAGGTGAATGTTTATTCAGCAACTTTCGAGCTGGCTCCTCAATGAACTTAAAACAAAATTCAGAAACCACCCAAACCGCAATGACATAAACGACAAAAGTACTGATCTGGATTTCAGAAAATGAAAATTTGACCCATTGCTTGACTAGATCGTGAGCGAGATAAGTGGAATAAGAAATTTCACCCAGATGGAGAATCGGCCACCATCCTAGCCCAACACCCGGAGCCTGCGGAAACCATGAAATGCCAACGATGAGAAGCGAGGCCACAGGCGAAACCAGAAACAAATTTGGAACGGAGTAAACCCAACCAGCAGCAAGAATGATGACTGCAGCAATCAGAAATATTGCGCCTAATGTCGGACGACAACCGATACCGGACCGCGCAAGAAACCAGAGCGAACAACCGATGGAGAATTGTGATAGACAACGCCAAAGCCCCAATTGTGGGACCGCATCTCCAACCGAGTTGTAGCCATTGATTGTATAAATCAGAATCAGAAAAAGCAGAGAGGAACCAAGTACGCAACAGGCACCAATGCTCGTGATCCTTGAAAAAACACCCGTAACCGCGATCAGGGCAAAAAGCAAATAGGCACCCATCTCTGTGCTGATCGACCAAGCCGGGATATTCCAGTCCAACCGGCCCCCGAAGCCCCAGTTCTGGACCAGCGCAAGAGACTGCAAAAAGTAGGAAAGCGAAAACCGCTCTTCGGGCAACCCCTTTGCCGAGCAACACCAGATCGCCAATGGAACCGACAGATAGGCGAAAAGCACAAAAAAATGAAGTGGGTAAATTCTCGCAAATCGACGCCAGAGAAAGATTTTTATATCGGACCCTTTCCCGGATGCCAGTGGTTGAAAATATCCTGCTGCGATAATAAATCCGCTTAATACAAAGAAAAAATCAACTGCAAGAAAACCATTAGCAAGTACCTGATCAATCCACGGAGGAACGTACGGCATTAACGGTTCTCGGAAGTGGTAAAAAACCACCCACCAAGCCGCAACACCACGCAACGTGGTTAAAGCTTCAAGCCGCTGAGCGCCCATCGTCCTTGCTCCGGGCCCTAGCGATTCCTGCCAGTGCGATAGAAATTGCCGCCAAATAAAGCGGATAGGACTGAAACGCCACCCCGATAAAAATACCTCCGGTCAGAAATACAAGCATCGCAATGATCAGGCTGCGCGCCAGATCCTTGATCCAGGCATTCTCTGGGCCGAGCCCGATATCTTTCGAAATTTTTCTCAAAATCAACAGCGAAGAGGCAATCCACGCTGTGTAGATGATGAAGCCTGGATAGCCCAGAGAGCCCAGCACCTCAAAATAAACGCTATGGAACGCCTTTCCCTGCACAGCAATTTCACTGCCATCAAGCAAAGGCAGGTTGAACTGGCTTGAGCGCCAAATACCGAATCCGCCACCCAACGGATGGGCAGCAACATATTCAAGTGTCCATTTCCACACGGCCACCCGGCCCATGGATGACCGATCGGTCGTGTCATCGATCGAATACATGCGATCAAACCATTGTTCGGGGGCAGCCAAATAGACGCAAAGAATGGACAGCAGGCCGAGCACGATCTTCACGCCCCGCTGACCATTCTGCAGAGTCAGGATCGCGATGAGAGCCGCCAGACATACCAGACCGGTCCTCGCATACGTGCCAGCCATCGACAGGGCGAGCAACACCGTGCCTGCAATTGCACCGTAGCGAACCAGTTGCTGATTCTTGAACACAGACTGATGGCGCATCAAAAACCACACCAAAGGCATGATCGAGATGGCAAGCATGGCGAGCGTGCTCGATTCAGCATAGTTGCTGTTATCTGCGATCAGGCCCAGCGATTGCTGATAGCCGCCCCCACCCAACACAAACTTCAGTCCGTAGGGGGCGGCATGAAGTGCCACGCAAAGAACGAGGGTCCAGACCATAGCCTCAACGCTGGCACGCCCCCTGAGGAACCAAGGCAGGATCAAAGCAAAGAGAACAGCCTTGATTGCGAACTCCCACTGGAACAGCGCAGGCCCCTGATGGACTGCCCAGATCAGACTGAGAGTCATCCAGATCCCGTGCACCAGAAGTAGCGAGCTTGTCCAGTTCCACCGAGGCCCGCCACGGATGATTGCATTGGGCAAAAACAACAACACCAGAAGGCCAAATACCATCGGGAGCGAGATCCAGCCCAGCGCATAGGGAGCGATTCGATTGGGCGCGACAATATCGGCCCAGATATAGCCGAGTGCGAAAACGATCGGGTTCCAGAACCCGATCATTCCTAGGGCTAGCGCAGCCCCCAGGAAAAAAACGCCTTTCATAGGCTGACCTTCAGAGAGTCGGTTCTTGGTTCAATACGATGCGTCTGTTGGGCGAGATCACGAAATCTCGATACCAGCATCTGTACCGGGGCATCCCAGCCGCTCGCGTTCGCGTGAGAAACCAAGGCCTCGGAGTTCCATTGCCGCTGATACAACGCAATCTCAAGCGCCCGCTCAAAGGCACTCTCATCCCAGAAATCCGCGAGAAGACCGAATGTTTCAGACGAAACAACCTGTGGATTACCACCGACACGCGTCGTGACGATCGGCACACCGCAAGCCATGGACTCCAAGAGAACATTGGCCCAGCCTTCAGTCCGGGTCGCTAGGGCGAACACATCAGCCGCGCCGTAGTACCACTTGAGTTGATCGGCCGGCTGAAGACCGCAAAGACGCACCGCTCCCTCCAGGCCCATTGAACGAATCAAAGTCCTCAGTCGACCCTCACCGTCCTCCGCGCCAGAATTCCCGCCCACGATCAGCAACTGTAGTTCTGGATGATTACGGCGCAGACGCGCCAGGATGGGCAACAAGCGGTGGTGGCCCTTCCCTTCAACCAACCAGCCCACACTGATGATGACTTTCGCATCGGAGGGAAGACCCAACCGCTCCCGGGCCTGATGTCGATCGACCGGACGGAATCGCTCGGTATCAACACCGTTGCGGACTACAGCAACCTTCTCAGGGGGGAGTCCAAATCGGCCGCAGAAGACCTCCTGCAAAGCATCAGAGACCACGAACACGGCGCGTGCCGAAAAGACAGCTGTTCGAACCTGCCACTCGCGGGGCGTTCGAAGAAGCGTGGTGTCTTTGCTGCCACGCAAAGTGACCGTCATGGGCAACTTGAACCAGCGGGCCAGCAGACTGGCTGCGTAGCCATCAGGGTAGGCAAAGTGGGCGTCCAAAATCGAGATGGGCTGCCTGAGCTTGAGCAAAAGGATCGTCCGCCTGGCTGCGAGGGCCATGCTCCAGCCGTCGAATGCCTTCAGAGCCCCAGGGATCGAGAGAAATCGCGGTCGATGGACATCAATACCGCAGACCCGCTCGTGCTCGGGCCCGGCGGTCCGGAACGTT
>Ga0315903_10002000_pt1 | contig 30600 bp, 41 predicted proteins | sample LakEriMetagenome_7_FD_203524 | JGI IMG/M metagenome (GOLD analysis project Ga0315903, IMG submission 203524) | Freshwater fungal communities from buoy surface, Lake Erie, Ohio, United States - Buoy 2 MA119 | ecosystem: Environmental > Aquatic > Freshwater > Lake | place: USA: Lake Erie, Ohio...
ACTTAGCGTTCTCTGCTGCCTTACCCCAAATACTTCCGTCCAAGTATGTGGTGTTGGCGTCAACCCATTCACCTGTTGCTTCATCTTTTCTTCTTTGATTAGCAGCAATTCTGTAATTCATTACAGTGTCATTGTTGACTTGTTTAACTTGCACGTCTTCTGTTAGACGTCCATTAACTACTATAAATGGTAATGCCATTATCTTATCTCCGCTTTTCTTTAGTCGTTTGTATGTACATCTTTTAACTGCATAGATGATGGGTCAAATGACAACATTACAAATGAGCCACCTGATGCATCAGCCTTGCCGTACCTGTTCTTCACAGGTGCAACACACAGATATGTACTGTCACCAATTATCTCTTGCCCAATTGTAAGAATCAATGCAGGTATCTGATTGACCATACCTTGGACTGCTGACCTTGGTTGACATGGTGTGCCTATGAATCCTTCTTTTGTGTGATGCAAAACAAGGATGCAGGCGTTTGTATCTCTAGCAAGGTACTTCAATTCTTTCATTGCTGAACGCATGCCAGAGAACTCTTCGTGTCCATCCATTGCAACATCCATCAAGTTGTCAACAACTATTAGTTCAGGTGGTTGACCCCATTTGGTTTCAAACGCCATCACTAACTCGTCAATGTCATTCAATGTTGGTGTTGCATCAAATCCCCAGTGTAAGTTTTCAAACTGTTTCATAACTTGGTCTACTCTTTGGTCATTGCTTTTAATCATTTGTTCTGCATGATTCTGAGTAACACCTGTTGCCATAGATAACAGTCTCATACCCATTGTATGAGCATTAGTATCAGCAGATATGTATAAAGTTGGTACTTTAGTTTGTACTGCTAACGCTAATGCGATACTGGATTTACCTGCACCTGGGGTTCCAGCAATCAGATTTAATTCTGCTCGTCGCAAAATAATATCTGCTTGTTGGAAGGAACGGAAATGCTGAGGGAGTGGTTCTCCCCCAACATCTTTACCGTTTATTGCACGAAGTAATGTACGCATTACTTCGCTAACTTATCAGGTACGAATGCTTCCCATTCTGGTGTACCTTTTCTAAGTGAGATACTCTTACACTTATCCAATGCACCTTTAGGTGCAGGACACATATAAGATTTGTATATTTCACCTGCTTGGAATTTAGATACTCCTTGCATTGCTGTCATACGACCATGCAAACAAGTCTTAAATGGACCTGTTGATGTTTCACTTATGACAGTTCCACCCAACGCTGCAGCAACATTTGCTACTGCATGTTGATTTTGAAACACAGGTTGTGGTGCACTTGGTGCTTTACCAATACCTGCTGCTTCAGCAAATGCTTCTAAAGTTCCGACGAAGGTTTCAGAAGTAACTGCTGCTGTAATTAATGTTTCAACTTCCTCTGTACTATCACCACGGAATAGTGGAATAGTTCCATTAGGTAGTTTGAAACTTACCTGTATTTTAGATTCGGACATTATCCTAGTCCTTCCTTTTTCTCATACCAATCGCAACTGTTTTTATATCCGCATAGATTACAATGACTAAAGTTTGGAACAAATATTTTATTCTTCCTTGCTTTGTCAAAGTCACCTACTAGTTTAGTTAACCTCTCTACTGTGTAAAAGTCAAGGCTAACTGGTGGAGTAACATCTTTCTTGCGTGCCATCCAATAGGCACCAAGTGTAGGTCTTACTCCGTGTAGTACTTCTATGCCTACTGCATAGAATCCTAGTTGTAAAGTACTGGTCGGTGTCCTAGCACCAGTCTTCACATCAACTACTATTAACTCACCTGTCGGTGTCACCATAACCCTATCTAATGTCATCTTAACTTTGACACCATCTAGTTCTATGTTCATAGTTAATTCAATTGCTGGCTCACCACTTGGCAGTGTCCATACATCCCACTGCTCACGTTCTCTCCAGTCAATCCAGTTCTTAAACATTTCAATACCATTTGAGTACCACCATGCTTTATCTTCTGGTCGACGTGGGTTTGCCGACCTGAATGGTTGGGCAAACCCATCGTCTCCCAATCTTTGACGGAACTCAATCTCAGTATCATCCCAAGCGGAACGCCAATAACTTTCTATCTCATTCATTTGTTGTTGTCTTTCCACTTGTCTAAGTCCCAAACCTCGGTTGCTCTATGGACAGCAGTGCCACCATACAACCACCATGCTGGGGTTTCTTTTACTTGTTTGATTCTTGATAAGTAGTACATCCAGCCACAACTTAACCAATCTATGAGGCTGGAATAACTAACATGTTCAGGGACTTGTTCGTCCCCTATATTCACCATTAGGTGGTGCAAGCAGGGAGAAAGGAGGAAGCCCCTGCTTGCGTGTCGGTTACTTCTTTTTGATTGCAAACCTTACGTTTGCTTTGTTTACTGTACATAACCCACAAGTGTAGCAGGCACCACCGTCTTTTGATATCAGAGGAATCTGGCGTGTTTGCTCAGGGCAAGCAGCCCCAGGTCTTCCTGTTATATCAATCAACGCATCCTTTGCTTCATCAAAAGTGTCAGACAAATAGGCTATCTTAACCTTGTGTTTGTTCCACAGTTTTGTTGCCTGCTTCTTGTTGTCATCATCAGCAGAGTAATACAAACTAAGATTAGGTATATCTTTTAACAATACTGCAGCATCATACACCCTTGTGTATACCCAGAACTGTATATCTTTGTTATGTTTGATTACTTTACGCCATGCTTTAGTGTAATCATCGGAAAAGAAATCACCATCCCAATGAATACGAAAATATTTAGCAGCATTGTACTTGTCGCAATCCCATTTGAAATCATCAATCATAAACTGAATCATAGATGTTAGTTCATTAACTGATTTGTTTTGTACAGCATCCCAATTGGATAACAATAATTCTCTGGTGCTTTTAAATACTTTCTCTAACTTACCTGCGTAACATATTTTCTCGCAGACTGATGTCGCACCTGGACATGAAAAAGATTTGCCAGATGGGAGACCAAAAGTATTTGCTACTAATGGTCTCTTACCATCTGGTTGTGATAATGTGGCAGTTTTCCTGTCGTTGTTGCGTCTCAGTCTGGGTAGACTAGAACTCAACCTCAATACTTTCTTCTGAGTACTCATCATCAGCATCAGCATCAATAGAATATTCAAGACCACCAACAGCGTTCTTGACTTTCTCTTCTGCATCTTCTACTGATTCTGCTTTAACAGTGAATGTGTAAGTAATAGTTACTGTACCTTCGAACTCTTGTTGCAACAGGTCAGCACCTATTTCACCAAGCAACTCGTTGGCTTCATCACGATGAACAGTTATCTCATCATCGCCACCATCGAACTGGTCTTTGAAAAAGTTATGAACTGCTACTTGTAACTTACTGATATCACCTAGTCTTTTATCTAATCGTTCTGCTTGTTCTTTTATTGTTGCTTCATACTCATTTATCTTTTGTTGTAAATCATTTAACGGTCCATCAAACGTGACCGTTGCTTTTACTACTTCTTCTTCTGACATTTCTTGTTCTCCTTTTCTGAGTGTGCCCTGCCCATGACAGGTAGGGCACACGATGTTGATATTATTTATTTTTATATAACCTGCTCCATAACATGCGAAGCACCATACTTCTGTCATTGCAGAAGCAAGTCCAATGCACGGTCCTTCAACACTTCACCTTCTGCTAACACCACACGTTCAGCACGACGAGTATCACTACCACGCACTGTTGAATAGTAATCAGCATACTCAGTAACAGAGTTAAACAAACGCCAAGCATTATTGTCTAACATCTGTTGACCTGGTGAATTATGATACAAGTTTTTAATTGTATCTCTCTTAGTGTCAAGCATTGTAATAACCTTTAACTCATTCTTTTCCAATGGTCGCTTGCCCATAACCTTAGCAATATCTACTGGCACAGGAAACAACTTAGATAAGAACTCATCAACATCACCATTGGTGACAGTTGTTTTAGTTAACTTGTCTGCTTGTTCTTGTAAGAAACCACCATACTCAAATGATAGTTGCATAACATCACGTGCTTCAGCAATAGACTTATTACTATTAGCAGTATGTCTGATGGTGTGTTTGTATTGTGATGCACGACGTGCCATACGCCAAGTGTTTTGACACACAACACGTACTGCTGTCAATGCAACAGATAAACTAAACGAACCATCATGTGATGTGGTTGCAAAGATATACATATCTGATTTATCTTTACCACCTACAAGGATACCGTTAGGCATACGCATGGTGATGAATATCTTTTTACCACCATCAATTGAACCAGCAGTTTCATATGATGAACCACTATCAACTAATGCATCAAGGAAGTTAAACACTTCTTTGTTTTGAATAGGTGTGTATCTGGTACCCACTACACCTAACGCATCACGTGTATCTTTCAATGGATGCTTACGTATGGTGGCGAACTTGTCTTTAACATCAACAATTTCTACACCAGTATCGGTAACAACAACTGATTGAAGTGGATGTAATTCCACTGTCCAATCAAGCATTGCTTTTTCAATGGCAGACTGGGCTGTTAGTTCTTCTTCAACTACTTGTCCTAGTCCATGCCATCCTGCTTCACGGTAAGCAACAAACGCTGTCTCACCATCTATCTGTTCTAGATTGTGCACTTATCTCCTTTTCTTAATTGGTAAAGCCCTGCCTAGCATGAACTAGGCAGGGCGTGTTGCTGGCATTGCTAGTATGGTTTCCCTAACACACAGGGGAAATGATTGTGTGTTATTGCCTTAGATACCATCAACTCTTATTTTCTTCTTCCCATTCAGTAACCCAACCATAATTAGTAGGTGGCTCAGGCGTTTCTTCATCTTCATGACTCCAGTATTTATGAGAACATTCAACACACATACCTAGTTCTTCTTTATGTATGTCGGTGTTAATTAAAATTCCACAGTCATTACAAGGTGTTGTGTCTTCTTTGTAACCATACAAACTACGCCAAGTTATTGTCATGACTCAACTCCTTATCGTATTCAGATGATTGCCATCTATTGTCTGGGTCATTGCAACTACATAACTCATTGCCACAATCATCACAACAATAGCCTCCTAATTCCTCACATGAGAATACTAAAGTGACATTAAGAATAGAACCATTACATTTCTTACACAAAGAATCATGCATATCAACAGCCACCCAATCATGACTGTTCAGATTCTTACGCGCAGTATCAATGTCGACAGCAAGTTTACTCATGCTTGCACACCTTGTTGTTTAAGTACTTCACGTAGTCTTTTGTTTTCAGCAGCCAACATTACATAATGATTAGTATTACTTGTTGGTTGCAACCCATGTTCACGTAACAAGTCCCAATAAACTTCTTGATACTCATCAATGTGCCTGTTCTTAATTGTCTGTGCTGCCTTGGTTGCAAGACTGCATCTTAACCTAGCAATTTTCTTAGCATCAGTAATCATTTACCCACATACCTTTTCTGCAATTTATGTTTAACAACAATCCATTCATCATCAGATAAAGTACGGAACACATCCGATGCTGACAACAACAACTCGCATGCGTCCTCTTTACCCCACCTATAATCGTTGTCCCTTGTTCTAATGTTATCAACTACATTGCAGAAAAAATGTGAAGCAATTGCAGTGTAATCAACTTTCAGTTCTATAAATGTACTATCCATTGTTGTCCTCCCACCATTGGATTTCAGCCATGCCACAGTCGTAACACAGCACTACTTCTTGATGTCCATCTGAAACAGTTTCAGCATCACACCTTGTACAATACGCAGCCTTCATCAATCATTCCAATCCTTGATATCATCCACATAATCATAGACAGGACTATTGATAGAGAACTCATCACCAATCTGCCAACTAAAAGGTGATTGCATAATCACATAGGTAGCAATGTACTTGGTGCCGTCCCAATACTGAGACTTGTAATTGGCACGCACACCACCACCCATATCAAGACCCTCTTTAAACTTATGTTGCATCATGCATCCACCTCCGAAACAATCTTGCCGTCATCGTCCAAGGTTCTCAGTATCCTTGGTGGTTCTTCACCACATGGATAGAATGAAGCCTTATGTGTAGTTCTACAATCACATTCCACGCACCTAATCTCATTATCATTAGGAGCAAAATGGTGCGTAAAATAATTCAACATAGCCTGAGCCTGTTGCTCTGGTGTATCCATAGGAAATGGTTTAGGCACATTGATAGTGTGACTCATCGTGCTGCATCCATTTCTGCTGCACCAATCTCACGCCACTCCTCCTGCTTGATGATGGCAATCTCATCCATGCGTGCGTTAATAAGATTAAGCACACGAACTAGTTGTAGTCCAGCAATTCCTAGACATGCATCAATATCATTTGGACCATAATCAGTATCCAAATCGTTATTCCAAATAGGAGTTGCATCCATAATCTCAGACATTGTCTGCACATTATTACGAATCCTACCTAGTAACAAATACTCTTTATCTAAACTCACCATATTCTCCTTTGTGTTAGGCAAGCCTTGCTATCACAGTGTGTAGCAAGGCTTGCTATGACCATTGCTACTTGCAATAGTCACAATCCTTTAACTGCTTTGCTATATACAAATAACAACTTGGACATAGCCTTAGATTCTTCACATCGTCAAGGCTATCCAAGTCGTCTGACATACCCATCATCGTCGGACTATCTTCCAGTCTGTAACCTGCATAATACTTATCAGATGCCAGAACACGACTGTCAAAACTGTTCGTCTCCACGAACTGTTTCTCAACACACACCCAACGCATAAGGAATGTGTCATACATCCACTTACTGTTGTCCTCCACACTGGTAGCGATGACCTCTTCAAGGTCAGTCTCTATCTCATGCATGGACTGGCTATCCTCATAATCCAACTGAGCCATAGCAATACCACTCTTATTACTCATTTCTTTCCTCCTTGTTTACACGCATACAACCACCCTTGAATCCAGTAGTTGTTGTCCAACATCCTCCATGGGTGTAGGATTCCACACCTATCACACATAAAGGACTCATCGTTGTCAGTACACATAACATCTTGTACCCACATCAGTACCACCTACTAATCTCATCAGCAATAACCATTAACCCTACAAACAACATAGACCAGGCAAACCATCTGTAATTATTACGAACTACATGTCGATGTCTACGCAACATCTGTAACCTCCTATATCTAATACAGACTGGATGTCAGTCTGTTTGTTAGTGCTCCTACCAAAATGCAACTGTGTTAGACAGTTGTATCGACCTGCTGAGGCTAGCCGTATTTCTACGGCTAGCCGTAAGCAAACCTCCTTAGAGGTTTGCTTCAGCAAAGTCGATAACAAACTGGTCTAACCAGTTGCCACCTTTTTGGATAGGAGCACGCTTGCTGTGATATCCAGTCACATGAAAGACTGGGCTGTGTGCTTGAGTCTTGCGGTTTCGTTTAGCGTCTTCTTCTGTGTTGAAGAGAACATCACCGCCTGTTGCTTCAGGGTTGCTGTCGGAATCAGCAACTTTAAAAGTTGCTCCGACAGCACCCCATGCAACGAATGCTCCAGACCATTGGAACTTATCGTTGTCGTCGCGAACTGTCATCCAGCCGCGTGTGCCAAGATACTTACCGCTTTTGGTGATATCTTTTAGATTGCTTACTTGCACGCTCGTGTATTCTGTGCCTTGCATGGTTCCTCCTTTGTAGAGAGCGTTCTTTCACCATGTTTACGCTAGCCAGCCACGCGAAACACCCATTGCGTGTGTGGGCTCGGTTTTCCGTGTGATTTATAGCACACCGCTCCTTTTGGTGTGGTATAAATCATGCGAGAAAACCGTGGTGCCGACACACCAATGGCAGCCTCTGTACGGCTGGTGTGTTTCTCGTGAGCATGGCTAGCGTGGTGAAGAACGCTCTCTAACAAAGAGAGGGACCGTTCTCATGCAAGGCAACAGATACCGAGCGTGCAGTGCTAGTAAGCATCTAAAAGATGCTCTATCACCAAAACGGTTCTCGTATCTGGCACCGTGGCTCACCACGATGACATCGCGACGGCGACAAGTCCAATGGGCTATTCGTTGCGTGGGGATACACTGAAGCCCCACAGGCGTCTCATCAACACGAAGAGACGCAAACGAAACAAGCACACAGACACTGTCTGAGTGACTGTTATAACACAGCAAAACAAACAGACACAGACAGACAGATGTCGCCGTCTAGTCAGTGCAGACTGAAGTCCAAGACAGGAGTGGTCAGATGTGACACAGGTACGTCGCAGGCAGTCTGCAACGGACCCCAGAGTGTTTAATCTGGACCACAACGTATATATGAATCACCCAGTATATTTTTTTGTTACGGTGGCATAGTCTGTTTTTGTTGTTTTTTGGTTTGTTTTATAACGTTTTGGTGTATTGTTGTCCGCTTTTGTATTTTGGACGGATTAGTATATAGTGAGGGGATAAATATTTTATCCCCTCTGTTACTGTAAAACAGATGTTTAAAGCCTTTAATGGGCTTTAAACATACTGTTCTGTAACTGTTACAGTGTGCAGTATTTTAGAGTTACGGATAGGTGTAGGTATGGGGTTCCAGAAGGGTAAGGAGCACCAGAACGCTGTTGATTCTGTGGAGGCTAAGAGGTTAGTTCTTCAGTATGTTTCTGAGGGTGTTGGGGTTCAGCAGGCTATTGGGCTTGTAGGGCGTCAACCTGTTACCCTACGCCAATGGATGTCTCGTGACCCTGGGTTTGCCCGCAAACTTGAGGAAGCCAAGGAGTCTGGGGCTTCTAAAGATTTATCTGGTGATAAGTATCAGATTGAGTTTTCTGAGTTTTCTAAAAAATTTTTGAACAGTTCTATTTTTCCTCACCAACAGAATTGGGTTGATGTGTTGGAGGGGCGTGAGCCTTCTTGGCTTCACCCTAGCATGGTTTATGAACCTGCTGACCCTACAAGGTTGTTAATTAATGTGCCACCTGAGCATGCTAAGTCTACTACCATTACTGTGAATTATTCTACTTATAAGATTTGTAAGGACCCTGACAATACTCGTATTATTGTTATTTCTAAAACCCTGACTAAGGCTCAGGAGTTTGTGTATTCTATTAAGCAACGTTTGACGCATCCGATGTGGGCTAAGTTGCAGGCAACCTATGCTCCTCCTGGTGGGTGGCGTGAGGATGCTGATTCTTGGAAAGCCAACGCTATTACCCTTTCTCGTACTTCTACTGAGAAGGACCCTACTGTTCAGGCTTTGGGTATTGGTGGTCAAGTGTATGGTGCTCGTGCTAACTTGATTATTTTGGATGATTGTGTGACTGGGGCTAACGCCCATGAGTGGGCTAAACAGTTAGAGTGGATTCAGAAAGAAGTTGTTACTCGTCTTGACGACGAGGGTGTTTTGTTAATTGTTGGTACTAGGTTTGCTGCCACAGATTTGTATAGGGAGATTCGTAACCCTAAGCATTGGTCTAATGGTAAATCTCCTTTCACTTATTTTTCTATGCCAGCAGTTTTAGAAACTTCGGAGGACCCAAAGGATTGGGTTACTTTGTGGGCTAAGACTGACCAGAAGTCAGGTACTAAGAAAGAACCTGATGAGAATGGTTTGTATTCTAAGTGGGACGGTCCAGCCCTGTATCGTAGGCGTGGTGAGGTTACTCCTAGTACTTGGGCGTTGGTTTACCAGCAGCAAGATATTCAAGAGGATTCTATTTTCAAACCTTTTTGTGTGCAGGCTTCTACTAATGGTATGAGGCGCACAGGTCCTGTTAACCATAAACTTCCTGGGCATCCTAAAGATGGTGACTTTTACACCATCATGGGTATTGACCCTGCTATGACTGGTAAGACTGCTGCTGTTATGTTGGCGTATGACCGTAGAACACATATGCGTTATGTGTTGGATGTTTATAACATGGTTGACCCTAATCCTCAAAAGGTTCGTGCTTTGATGGAGGATTGGGTTAACAAGTATCATCCGCAGGAAATGCGTGTTGAGATTAACGCACACCAGAAAGCGTATGCGTTAGATGAAGAATTAAACCAGTGGTTAACGAACAGGGGTATTCAGTTCCGTTCACATTTTACTGGTAAAAATAAATGGGATGTTGATTTTGGTGTAGCCTCTATGGCTGCTTTGTTTGGTAGTGAACGTGATGGTAAACACCAAGATGATAATTTGATTGAACTTCCTTCTGCTGAAGGAAATGAGCATGTTAAGGCTTTAGTAAATCAATTACTTACCTGGTCTCCAGGTGTAAAGAAATCACAAGCAACTGACTGTGTGATGGCTTTATGGTTTTGTGAAATTAGAGTTAAAGAGTTAATCCAACAATCTGGGTTTGCTCAATCACATACGTATAACAGATATGCAACAAAGGCTGGTATACGTAATAGAGGAACAGTTAATCTAGATGACCTTGCTGCAGCACAATATGCTGAAGCATACTTATAGGAGTTTGAATGGCACTTGATGTGCAACAGATAGCAGATAAGGTTGAGGCGTTAAAGCGTCGCAGCCAAGACCGTGATGTGCGTATGGCAAATGTTTTGTCTGTGCGTCGTGGTGAAATCTCTAACGTTTACCCAGATTTTTTCCCTGAAGGTATGCCTTCACCAATGATTGCTAACTTCATTGATGTTGCTGCTAGGGATTTAGCGGAAGTACTTGCACCGCTTCCTTCTATTAATTGCAGTACCACTAATACAACTTCTGACCGTGCTAAAGCACAGGCAGAGAAACGCAGCATGATTGCGAACTATTATGTTCAATCTTCACGTCTGCAGACACAGATGTATACAGGGGCTGATTGGTTTCTTACATATGGCTTTTTGCCAATCGTAATAGAATTAGATGTTAAAGATAATCAGCCCCGCATCCGTGTCGATAACCCTCTGGGTGCATATCCTGAGTTTGACCGTTTTGGTCGTATAACTTCTTATGCTCGTAGGTATGTTAAAACTATTGCTGAGTTAGTTGCAGAGTTCCCTGAGTACGAGAATCAAATCATTGGACCTATGGGTCGTGATATGACTGATATGTATTCGTTACTTGAAATGGTTCGTTATGAAGATGATGACCAAATTCTTTTGTATCTTCCTGAAAGAACTAATCTTGTTTTAAAACGCACACCTAATCCTCTTGGTGAGATTATGGTACGTGTTGCACGTCGCCCAAGTATTGATGAAGAACCACGTGGACAATTTGATGATGTTGTGTGGGTTCAATTAGCGCGTGCACGTTTCTCTTTACTTGCACTTGAAGCAGCAGAGAAATCTGTTCAGGCTCCGTTGGCATTGCCTAATGATGTTCAAGAATTAGCGTTCGGTCCCGACGCAGTTTTGAGAAGTCAAAACCCTCAACTAATTAGAAGAGTCGGATTAGAATTACCAAACGCAGCATTCACTGAACAAGCAGTGTTGCAACAGGAAATGCGTTTGGGCGCACGTTACCCAGAAGGTCGCACAGGCAATATTGATGCCAGCATCATTACTGGACAAGGCGTCCAAGCGTTACTTGGTGCTTTTGATTCACAAATTAAAGCAGGACAACAAGTACTTGCACAAACATTTGAAGATGTTATTTCTCTTTGTTTACGTGCTGATGAAAAGATTTTCCCATTCGATAAGAATGTTCGTGGTTTAAATGATGGTGCACCATATGAACTTAAATACAATCCTGCTAAAGACATTAAAGGTGATTACACTGTAGAAGTTCGCTACGGTTTAATGGCAGGTCTTGACCCAAGTCGTGCATTAATTTTCTCATTACAAGCCCTTGGTGGTGACTTGGTTTCACGCGAATTTGTTATGAGTGAACTACCATGGTCAGTTAATGTTTCCAAAGAACAAGAACGTATTGATATACAAAAGATGCGTGATAATTTGAATCGTGCAGTTAATGCTGCTGCTGGTGCAATCCCTGAAATGATTGCAACAGGACAAGATGTTTCAACTCTTTTAGGTAAATTTGCTGACATTATTGAAAAACGTCGTGATGGTATAGCAATTGAAAATGCTGTTAAAGAAGCATTTAAACCAGAAGAGTTAGAAGAACCTACTCCAGCAGAGGCTGCCCTTCCTTCACAGCAGGTTGCAGCACAACCGTCCCCTCCAAGTGCTCCCTCTGGTGGTCCTGCTGGAGCCCCTGTAGATATTGCTGCTTTGATGGCACAAATGGCAGGTCAATAAATGGCTGAACAAGTATCAGGTGTTGGCAGAAATTCTAAAAGAACAGATTTAAATCCTTCCCAACAACCAGTTAGATATATGTCTGGTGGGACTTATGGTGAAGGTCAAGAACTTTTAGGTTTACAACAAGGTGCATCAATGGTAGGTCAAACACCTCAAGCACCTCAACCATCAATGGGTGCTATGCAAGCACTTGCTTCAGCAAGACCTGTTGTTCCTTTAACAGCAGTAACTCAAAGACCTAATGAACCTTTAACCGCAGGTGTTGATTTTGGTGCAGGTCCAGGAAGTGATGTTTTAAACTTGCCTCGCCCACAACAAAGAACATTAAAATCTGTTGTTGAAGAATTAATACCTTTTGATGAAACAGGCGAAATATCTGCAATTTATAATTTCTTACTTGACAGAGGTAATTAGTGGCAACTTCATGGAGCGAATTAGTACCTGTTACTAATCCTGAACTTGCTGTTGCTGGATACAAAGCAGGTTTACAAGGAACTGATTTAAAACAAATCAGAACTTGGGATAAGTTATATGCAAAGCATCGTGAACTACTTGACATTAAAGATGACAAAGTAGCCTTCGATACTTACAACAAACTTGACCCTGTTATTCAACAGATGCTTACAGATAATTTTCAAGCAAATTATATGTCTCGTCCACAAGATTGGACTGCTGGGGACCTTATTGCTGATGCTTTAAAGTTAGCACAAAGCCCATTCAAGGCAGGGTTCAAAGCATTAGAAACCTACAGCCGTGCAATCTCTTTACCTTATCTTGCTGTTAAAGGAAAAATGCAAGGTGATGATACTTCTAATCTTTGGAAAATTTGGCGTGACGATTGGGACGGCACCAAAATATTTGACAAAGGTGCAACAACAACTCTTGATGAAGCATACGGTAAAGGCATTAGTGTTTTAGCCAAAGGCATTGTTTCAGGTATGACACCTGGTGAAGTAATTGAAGACCATGGTGGGATAGACCCTGAGTTAGAATTTGCTTTAAACTTTATGTCAGAAAACCCTGCACAGTTTCAAGATATTATTTCAGACTATAAAAGAACACAAGCCTCTGTTGGTCGTGATATTGCACGTGGTTTATTTGGTGGACCTACACCAGGTATGCAAACTGCTGCAGAGAAATCTTTTGACAGAGCATCAGGTGTGTTCGATGCAACCTATCAAATACTTGCTGACCCATTAACATATGCCACTTTAGGTTTTGGTCCTGCATTAAAAGCAGGTGCTAAGTTGGCAAAGATTTATGATGAAATGGGTGGGGGTTCTTTAGGTGTCAAAGCAGTTTTTGAAAATAAAAGATTTGGTAAACAAGTTGTAAGATACTGGAACAATATTGGTCCACTATTAGATGACCTTGGTCGTGCAACATCTAACGCTGAAAAAGCAAACATTCGTGATGAGATTGCTTTAAAGTTTCCAGAGTATAACAATCCAGCAATCCTTGATGAATTAGTTAAAGGCGGAGTTAAAGACGCTGAAACTGCTAAAAGTTTCTTTTCAATAACAGAACATGCTGGTAAATTAATTAATGGTAGAACTGATTCAATGCAGTACTATCGCAGTAACCAAGTAGCAACTGCTAATCGCATATCTATTGTTAATCGCACAGCACGTTCAATGGTTAACTCAATCTTTAACACACCAACAAATGCTGCAAAAACCGATATTGCTTTAAGTAAAATTGCTGAAGGTTATATTCAAACTGGTGAAGATATAACCCAAGCAGCACAAGTGTTAAAAAATTTACGTGAAATTAACCCTGCTTTCATTGAAGCAGAAAAAACATTGAACACAGTTAAAGGTAAGATTTCTAGATTTGCTTCACGTCACCCATTAGATAAACCAATCTATGTTACCGACGATATGGTTTTAGAATCAATAACAACCTTTAACGAGTTATCTAGAATTGTTTTACCTAAAAATCTTGCTGGTGCTCTATCACAAAAGTTTATTGATTCTAATCAAGCAGAACGTATTGCCTTATTACGTGGACTAATGACAGATGTTTTAACAGCATCAGGTCTTGGTGCTACACCTAAAGGTGTAAATCTTATAAATACTATTCTTGACCAAAAGTTTATTGGTTCTATTTCTAACAAAATTGAAGTTAGTCCAGATTTTGTGCCAACAGGAACTAATCTTGGTAAAGTTAGAGTAGAAAATGGTAGAACTTTCTTAATTAAAGAAGGTCCAACCCAACCAAATGGTTACTCAAACACTATTGGTAACCTTGATTGGCGTGGAATCAGCGACCTTGTTTCACAAACAATTGTCAACCAAGACCCTAAATACATTTTAAGAAACCTTTCACCAATTGTTAACGGCAAATTTGCTACTGAGTTTACAAATGTATGGAGTGTATTAACTCTTTTCCCTAAACTTGGTGTAAGAGCAACAGTTGACGAATTATTTTTCTTTGTTAACTATGCACCTAAAGAAGCATTATATAACTTTTTCTCACTTAAAGGTCTTGCTGGTGCAAAGATTCGTAGTGCAGCCACAAGAAGTGGTGCTGGTGTTTCACTAACTGCAGAGAAATTACAAAAAATTCCTGAGTTACTTGGGGAAACAGAAACAGTTGATATCTTTAATAAGTTTTTTGCTGACGTAAGTCTTACAAAAAATGAACAAATGCTTGGTGCTCGTAGGGAAATAGCAGAACTAGCATTAGAACGTTTCTCAGGTATCAGCGCAAGAACATTAACACCTGACCAGAAAAAAGATTTAATCAATTTCTTAACCTATGACCCACGATTTGGTGACGCAATTACCTCTGGTGTAGCAGGAAACATGCTAGGTATTAGAAGTAAGATTAATAGTTCAGTAACTATGTCTGCTTCTAAGTTAACTGAAGCATTTAATAATGAAGGCTACACTCAAATTGCTGACTATATTAAACAGGCAGAGAATTTAAGTAATAATCAAAAACAATTCCTACATTATTATTTCTTTCACACTAAAGGTGCACGTAACTCTTTTAAAGATGCGTTTGATTTAGACATAGAAGACCCAATTGAATACGCAATGCGTAACAATGGGTTAAAAACATCACAAGATGTAGACAATGCTGTTGATGAAATGATGTCAGCGATGGGATTAGTTTATACTGGTCCATCAAGAACGCTACAATTCATACCAAATTCTGCATCTGACCCTGTAGTTCTTAATAGAAGCATACTTAAAGGTGGCAAGTTAACACCTAAGCAAGCAAAGAAACAAAAGGCTTTAGAGAAGTATTTATATGCTGACGTTGAATCAGCATACTCAGGTGGCACATCACCATTCTCAGTATTACGTGACCGTTTAGAAACAATGATGCTAGATTTGCGTCAAACTATTCACGGAACAGCAGACTTTAGTTCAGTTAATGATAACATTGTTAATGAGTTAAGTCAAAGAGCAGTAGAAAAAGGTGGAAGTTTTAGCCGTACTATTGCTAGTATGACGTTTGATGAATTTAAAGCATTAACTGCTAAGAACATTATGGATGTTGAAGGTGTTTATGCACCTGTTGATTTTGTTGGTGACACAGTTGAATCTTTATGGACTCGTGTTGGTAACAAGATGTTTGAATTTATGGACCAACAAGTTACATCCATATATAGAACACCAGCCTTCTTTTCACTATATCTAGCAAACATGGACCGTTTTAGAAGGAATGGTCACTATTCAGGTTACTTAAATGAAGTAGTTAATAACTATAAAAAACTAGGTTATGAACAAAGAACTGCTGAAAGATTTGCAACAGATGTTGTAAATAGATTCTTTACTGAAGAAGCAGCCAAAGATGCTGCTAACTTAGTAATGAAATATGCAGATAACCCACAGATTCGTAGCCAACTAGCATTCAGTTTAAGAAATGGTGCACGTTTTTACCGTGCTACAGAAGATTTTATGCGTCGTGTTTATAGAATGAAAGACGTTTCATTAAGAACAATAATGCGTATGCGTCTTTCTGCTTTAGGTTTAGAAGCATCAGGTATAGTTCATGAGGATGCACAAGGACAAAAGTATGTTCTTATGCCAATGGATGACATGATGTTTCAGGTAATTGATAAGCCAATTAGAACATTAACTGGTGGTCAAAGCGGATACAGCCAACCATTGTTTGGTGATTTCACTATTCGTTTATCACAAATTAACCCATCATTTGGTCCTGATGCTGCAATGCCAACATTGTCTGGTCCTATCGCTGGTGCCAACGTTGTTATCTTTAAGGCTATTGCTGGTAGGTTTGGTGAATCAGGTCGTATACTTTCAGATAAAGTAGATAACGTTTTACTTGGTGATATTGGTGATAACATCACATTACGTAAAGCAATTCTTCCTGTATCTGTAGATAGAATTTTAAAAATTGTTGATGCTAATGAAAAAGATAAACAAGAATTAACTGCTATTCATCAAGCAATTGCTTACGATGCAGCACATGGTAGAGGTTTACCAGCAGATGCTACACCAGAAGAACAATATGAATATATTAAAAACATTCGTATTGCTGCACATAACGTAATTATTATGCGTAATGCTTTTGGTTTAATTCCTGTACCATTCTCACCTACATTAAAAGAATCTAAAGATGTACCTAAGTTTTTAAAAGAAGTAGGTATCACAAGTGTTCGTCAAGAGTTCTTTGATATTTATGAGAATGTTTTAAAGGCACCTAACCCAAGAATAGATGACCCATTTGAAGAAGCATTGGCTATCTATATTGGTAAGAACCCAGGTAAACTTGTATACACAGTTTCTCGTGCAGAAAAAGACAGAGATATTGCATTCAGAAAAACTGATGAAGTTAAAGACTGGTATATAAAGAACACAGATTTAATTGAAAAGTATGGTGAAGTTGCATTCTTAGCAGCACCATCTATTGGTGATTTTAGTGCATCTGCTTACGCATGGTTTGAAGCAGCAGGTATGATTAAGAATAAAGATTTACAAACATATTTGAATGATGTAAGAACTGCTGAAGATAAACAACTTTATTTTGATTTAGAAGAACGTGCAGGGGAAGCGTTAAATAAAACATTTGACCCTACAGCACGTAAGCAAATCACTGAGAGTTTAAAGAACTATCGTGATATTTTAAAGATTCAAAATCCTTTACTTCGTGCACAACTTGAATCAGGTGATTATGGTACTGCTAAAGAAGAAGCAATGCTTAACTCTTTACAGTTCTTAGTTGCTGACCCTAATGTTAAAATGGATGCGAAGACTAGAGATAAGTTAACTAAAGCAGTTGAGATTCTAAGTGCTACTTCAGCCAAGTTGCAATACGCAGGATATGAAGAAACTTTTGGTGTTAAGTTTAAACGTGAAGTTAGAGACTTGGCTATCAGAGATTTAGAAACTTTAGGAAGATTAGATTCTTCTGTTGCTCAAGCAAACAAAGCAATTTTTATTCCAATACTTAAAAACTATAGCAGAGATACTAGGTTGAACTAATGGCAAAACTTAAATGGGACGAAGAGAAACAAGCATTTAGATATCAAATACTTTCTACTAGACCAGTTCCAGGTGGAAATGTTGTTTACATTTCTATGGAAGAATTACCTGCTGGGGTTAAAATAGAATCACGTAATGGTGAACCTATTAGTGTTGAGGTTGATGATGCTTATCTTAAAGTTAAACTTCCTAATCTTAAAAGACTTAAAGATTTAGAAACTGCTGAAGGTGCTACAGAGTTTTTAACTGTTGAAGAATTAAATGCAAAGAAAGAACAAGCATTAACTGGGCAAGCAGATACTACACCTTTTGGTGAAGATGAAAGCAGAGTTTTAAATAAATCTTTCCTTGCACAAAGTCCTAACTTTTCCAGAACTGCAGAAGGTGTTGGTTATATTGCACCTGATGCTCTTCCTGGAACAACAGCATCAATGGTTTATATTAGACCAGGACAAGATGCTCGCGGTGCAATGTCTCCTGATTCTGTTGATGTTATATCAGCAGAGGTTGCTTTAGAGCAAGCATTAGAGAATGCTAGAAAACAACCAGGTGGTATTTCTGCATTGAAACAAAAACTTGTTTCATCAGGATTTTACGGTGGAGAACTAACAGCCTTAGCACCTTACAGTCTTTCAGTTAAAGATATGGAAGATGATTACTTTGTTACTGCTTTAGCATCAGCATTACGTTCGCAATCAATACTTAACTATGGTTATGCTAAACAAGGTAGAGCATTAATTGATTTTGATTCTTGGTTACAAGAAAGTGAAGCAGCATACTCTTCTATTCTTAGTGATAAGACTATTAATCTTCCTAACCCTAAAGATGCTAGACAAGTATTTATTGAAAACTATCAAAGATACACTGGAACAAATCCAGATGAGAATATTATTGCAGCATTCGTAGCATCTGCTAATGCTTACGCAAATGCTAACCCAGATATAATTACACCTGTTGTTCAAACTGGTGCAAGAGTTGTTCAACCAGGATTTAATGCACAACAACTAGATGAGTTTGCTCAAGAATATATTCTTCAAACACCTCAAGCCCAAGAGTATGGGATGGGGCAAGGTGGTATTGATATGTTCAGTGGCGCAATTGATGGTTTATTAACTGAATTACAAACAAGCATAAGCCAAAACCGTAATGTTGGATTACAATAAATGGCTTACACACAAGAACAGATTGCACAGTATTTAAGGAATGCTGGTTTTCCAGAAAGTGCAATACCTACAATGCTTCGCATTGCACAGTTAGAATCTAATAATAACCCTAATGCTTTTAATCCTGATGAATCAACAGGAGATTTATCTTATGGTTTATTTCAAATCAATATGCTGGGGAAGATGGGACCTGAGCGTAGGAAATGGTTTGGGATTAAATCAAATGAAGAATTGTATGACCCACAAAAAAATGCTGATGCAGCATTTAAATTGTGGAACAGTCGTGAAAGAAGTAAAGGTAAAGGACAAGGTTTTACCCACTGGTCCGCCTATAATAATCAACTTGCAGGGAACCCAAATTTGAGAACACAAAATATAGAAGGCGCAGGAATGGAAGCATCAGGCGTTGTAGGAAATCCAACTGGTCAAGCATCAATAACTAATGACATTATTGCTAGAGCATTAATAGTTGACCCAGAACTTGCTGCTATTTATAAAAAGTATTTAGGTAAACAAGGACCTGAAGTAGAGGCTGCTTTACAAACAGATTTAAGAAACTCTAAGTGGTGGAAAAGAACTGGTGAGGCAGCCAGGGCTGCAATGCTTACAAGTTTAAAGAAAGACCAACCATCTTATAATGAACTTAAATCACAAAAAATTAATATTATTAAAAGAGCCAGCACTAAACTTGGTGGTAATTTAGATGCTAATGCTGTTGATAATTTAGCAACTAAAAGTCTTTTACTTGGTTGGACTGATGAACAAATTGAAACTGCTATATTAGATTCTGTTAAGTTTAGTCCTGATTATATTAAAGGTCAAGCAGGGGAAATTTCTGGAAGACTTTATAATGGTATTAAAAGACTTGGGTTTACTGTTGATACTGCAGGACCAGAGTTTAAAAATTATGTTACCGATGTTATTAAAGGTTTTCGTAGTGAAGCAGATATTCTTGGAAGTTTTAGAAATATGGCTTCACAAATGTATCCACAGTATGCTGAAAGATTTAAAGCAGGTGCAAGTCTTTATGATATTGCTGAACCGTTAATGTATCAGGTTGCCCAATCTTTGGGTGTTCAGTTTAATGATGAGTTACTTAATGACCCAATTGTTCAAGATGGTTTGCAAAGAAACTTAACTGCTTTTGATGTTAAGAAAGAAGCAAGAAAAGATAAACGTTGGCAGTATGGTGAAGAGGGTTGGGAAACTATTGTTACAGCATTTAATAGTTTTGCTAATACCGCAGGTTTCCAAGGGGGTATCTTAGCGTAATGGCAAAAGTAGATTCCAAAGGTAAAGTCACTGTTGAAAAAGGTGATACTCCTTCTAAGATTGCTCAAGATTTAGGTATTTCTGTTGCTCAAGTTAATGCAGCAATTAAAGCAAATCCCACACTTGCTGCTAGACAACAAGCAGGCGGCACTGTTTTATTTTCTGGAACAACATTTAAAGTTCCTGGGCTTGGTGCTGCTCCTACTACTACTACTACTACACCTACTACAACTCCTGTAGTTGATGTTCAAGCACAAATAGATGCTGCTTTAAAAGCGCAAGCAACTGCAGCACAGGCTGCTAGAACTGCTGAGAATCGTGCAAGTGCTTATGATTTTATTAGAAGCAGAGCAGAAGAACTAGGTATTGGTGTTGCTATTGCTGATAGGATTATTGATTTAGTTGCAGATAAAGGTTTGTCTCTTCAAGCAATTGATTTAGAAATTCAAACCACACCAGAATACAAAGCACGTTTTGCTGGTATAGAAAAATATAAACAAAACTTTGCATCAGATATTGCAGCAGGTAAGAAAGCAGCACAGCCTACACCTGCAGAATATATTGCTTACGAAAAGCAAGCACAGAATGTTCTTAACAGATTTGGTTTAGCAGACCTTGCTAATCAAGAAACATATGCTGATTTAATTGGTGGGGATGTTTCTATTACTGAAGTAACTGAAAGAATTACTGATGTGTATGACAGAATACAGAATGCTGATGATGTGTTGAAAACACAACTATCAACTTATTTCCCAACTTATGGTACTTCAGATTTTGCTAGAGCATTGTTAACTGGTAAGACACCACAAGATATGGCTTCTCAATTGAAGAGACGTTTAACTACTGCTGAGATTGCTTCTGAAGCAACTAGGGCAGGTTTGATGACTAATGCTGAAAGAGCACAACAACTTGAACAGATGGGTGTAAGTAGAAATCTTGCTCGTGCAGGTTTCTCTAAGATTGCTGAACAGCAACCAGTGCTTGAAAAACTTGGTAACATTTATGGTGAGCAGGTTTCTCAAGAAGAATTAGAAGCAGAACAGTTCCAAGGTTTGGCTTCTGCTAGACGTAAAAGACTTGAAGCAACGGAACGTGCGTCATTTACTGGACGTGCTGGTACATCACAAGTATCGCTAACACAAGGTACTGCTGGAGCGATATAACAATAGACCACACACAGACCGACCAGCCCTGTGGTGAGTTAAAAGACTGGGAGCAAGAGCCATTTATATTCCCCCAAATATGGATGTGGCTTGCGAAACTACAACGATGGGAGATATTGCGATGAGCAATGTATATCAGGACTTCGACGATGAAGAGTTAGAGTCCGAAGAAACTGGTGGCGATTTAGTTTCACAACTAAGAAAAGCCACTAAAAAGAAAGACAAACAATTGAAAGAGTTAATGGATGAATTAAATTCCATTAAGTCTTCTCAAAGGACTAATTCTATCAAGTCAGTCCTAGCGGAAAGAAATCTTAATCCTAAGATTGCGAACTTTATTCCAGCAGATTTAGATGCTTCTCCTGAAGCAATAGATAACTGGATTACAGAGAATGCAGAAGTGTTTGGGCTGCAGGTACAAAAGCAGGAGGTTACTCCTGACATTGCTACTTTGCGTCAGATAGATGCTATTGCTGCTAACTCTCAAGTTCCTGTTGGTGGGGTTGACGATTTCCTACGCATCGACCAAGCAACAAGTGCCGAAGAAATCATTAACATGATTAATGGAGCACAATCGTAATAACTACTAACTAAGGAAATAAACCGAAATGCCAAATGCATATACCGCGTTATCTGGCGGCGTTGCAACAACTAACGGTGGTCTTGGTGGCGGTCAATACACAAGTGCTGATAACGTAGGAACCTTTACACCATCCAATGGTGCAGGTCTCGTACAAAAAGCATATGACCGTCTCGTTGAGTTCGCACTACGTTCTCAACCATTACTCCGCTCAGTTGCTGACAAACGTCCAGCACGCCAATCAATGCCTGGTTCATCCATTGTATTCCAAATTTACAATGACATGTCTAAGGCTACAACTGCCCTATCAGAGCAAGTTGACCCAGATTCAGTAGCGATTGGTGCACCAACTGCTGTAACCGTAACTCTTAACGAATACGGTAACGCAGTTCTCACCACACGTAAACTGCAACTGTTCTCACTTGCAGATGTTGACCCAGCAATTGCAAACATTGTTGCATTCAACATGGCAGATTCCATTGACGAAATTGTTCAAACAGAACTTCGTGGTGGAACAAACGTAATTTACGCAAGCAACGCTTCAGGCGTACGTGCAACAGCAACAACAAACGTTACTGGCGCACACACCTTGAAAGCAGCAGACATCCGTCTTGCTATTGCTAAATTGCGTGCAGGAAAAGCAGTTGCTCGTAAAGGCAGCCTATACTGGTGTGCAATACACCCAGAAGTTTCACACGACCTTCGTGCTGAAACAGGTTCTGCTTCATGGAGATTACCTCACGAATACCAATCAAATGAAAACATTTGGGCAGGCGAAATTGGTACATTCGAAGGTGCATACTTCATCGAATCACCACGCTTGTACAACGCCACCGATGGTGGTTCAAGTGCACGTGTGTTCCGTACATTACTTGCTGGTCAACAAGCACTTGCTGAAGCAGTTGCTGAAGAACCACACGTAGTGATTGGAAACGTTACTGACAAATTGATGCGCTTGCGCCCAATTGGTTGGTACGGAGTATTAGGCTTCAAACGCTATCGCGAAGAAGCACTATACCGCATCGAATCCTCATCCAGCATCAACGCTGCATAGGTTCACTTAATGCAAGTAGCCCCTGGGCAACTGGGGGCTACAACACTAATAGGAGTTTAAATTGCCAATATTTTTTCCACCCACAGTTGAAGAAGGACCAGCAGGTTTTGGTTTATTCTATCGTTACAAGTTGACTCGTGGTATTAGTGTTTTAAAAATTGGTTCTACTTATAAAAAGTTTAGAGTTCCTACTACTACTCAAATTGAAGCAGCATCTGAATACTATGCAGGAGGACATGAGTATGAAGTTACAGAAAATCAAAAGACTGCACTCATTGCTGCTGGCATCGGCATTACTGAAAGTAATTTCCAAGGATGATAGAGAACATTCTGGTCGCAGGTGCGACTGCATCAGCGATTGCTTCTGTATTTTTTGTGATTGCCCCAACAGTTCGAAAGACTCGTTCTATGATGGATTGGTTGGAAAAGTTTCGCCGCGATTGGGAAGGCGAGCCTGGTGGTCCAGGTAGAGACCCTGTTCCAGGTGTGATGGAAAGACTTAACAGACTTGACGGTGAGTTAAGTAATAATGGTGGCACTTCTTTGAAGGATGCTATTTATAGAATTGAAAAATATTTGGGGACATCAAATGAGTTTACACAGAATTAGAACCCATCCTGAATATGTTGATGGATGTTTTGGTTGTAAGGCTTCAACAATGAATTTAAATCCAGGTGAGGCTTCCACAAGGCTAACAATGTCAGCCAAGAAGTGGGATAATGAACTTGCGTTGTATCGTTCGGCTAGGGCTCAGGGTATTCAACCTGATACTACTAAGACGAAAGATATACGTAGGGCAATAGATATATCAAATAAAACAGGAATAGCATACGGAGCATAATATGATGTACGGAAAAAAAATGCCTAAGGGCAAGAAGATGATGGATATGAAGAAAGCCGATATGAAGAAAAAGAATATGGCTAAGATGAAAAAAATGGGTAAGAAAAAATAATGAAGGCTAAAAAAGGTATGGGTTTTAAGGCTGCCCAAAAAGGTATTGCTAAGAAACAAGGTGTGAGTATGAAATCTGCTGGCGCAATTCTTGCTGCTGGTGCACGTAAGGCTTCACCTGCTGCTAAAAAAGCAAACCCTAATTTAAAGAAAGTTAAAGGAAAGAAGAAAAAATAATGTGTGCAACTTGTGGATGTAATTATACTAAGTACAATCATGGTACTCAGGGAATGCAAGTTCCTATGATGCCTAATGGTATTAATCCTATGCCGTTACAAAATGGTGTGCCTAAGTCTCCTGCATCAAAAGCAACACCTAAGAAACCAAAGAAGTAATTATGAAGCCAAAGGACTCACGTTTAAAACGTGCTGGAGTCTCTGGCTATAACAAGCCAAAGCGGACCCCTAGCCATCCTACTAAGTCACACGTTGTTGTTGCTAAGTCTGGTTCACAGGTTAAGACAATCCGCTTTGGACAACAAGGTGTTACTGGGGACAGGAAACCTACAGCACGTCAAAAATCTTTTAAAGCACGTCACGCAAAAAATATTGCTAAAGGTAAGATGAGTGCCGCATATTGGGCAGACAAGGTTAAGTGGTGAAACAAAAAGCGTTTTGGGATAAGAAGAACCCTAAGAAAACTTCTAAGAAATTAACACCTGCTCAGATTAAAAGTGCTAAGGCTCGTGCTAAGGCTGCAGGAAGAAAATACCCTAACCTGGTTGATAATGCTGCTGTGGCAAGAAAGAAGAAATAATGGCTGGTAGATACAATATGGTCTGTGACCAGGGTGCTACCTTCAGTTTAACTTTCACAATTAAAACTGATGGTGTTGCTTGGAATTTAGTTGGCAACTATACAGCCAAAATGCAGGTTCGTTCTTTTCTTAATGCTAATACTGTTCTTATTGAATTAACTACTGCTAATAGTAGAATATCTTTCTCAGCAGGTGGTACTGTAACTTTATCTTTAACAGCAGCAAACACTACAGATTTACCTACTGGTCGTCATACTTATGATTTAGAATTAACTCAAACCTCTAACAGTGTTGTCACTAGGGTTCTTGAAGGAAAATTTGTTGTCAGAGGAGAGGTCACTCGCTAAATGGCAACTGAGATTACAATACAAGAAACTATTAGTGAGGTCAGTGTTACTGACCCTAATAATATTCTTATTGAGGTTGATGGTACTCAAGGACCTATTGGTCCTCAAGGTGTTACTGGACCTACTGGTCCCACTGGTTCAACTGGTTCGCAAGGTATTCAAGGTATTCAAGGTTCTCAAGGTGCCGTTGGTCCGACTGGACCTACAGGTTTAACTGGTTCTACTGGTCCTGCTATTACTGGTGCTACAGGTCCGACTGGTGCTGACTCTACAGTAACAGGACCAACTGGTCCTACAGGTTCTACAGGCGCAACAGGAGATACAGGTGCAACAGGTGTTCAAGGCATTACAGGTCCGACTGGCAGTACTGGTTCAACAGGTGCGACTGGTGTTACTGGAGAAACAGGCGCAACTGGTTCTACTGGTACTCAAGGTGAATTGGGACCTACAGGTCCAACTGGCGTTACTGGTGCGACTGGTTCGACTGGAGCAACAGGTGCGACAGGAGCGACTGGTCCTACAGGTTCGCAAGGCGAACAAGGAATCCAAGGAGTAACTGGGGCAACTGGTGAAACTGGACCTACTGGTCCACAAGGTTTACAAGGTAACACTGGACCTACTGGTCCAACTGGTGCAGATTCTACTGTTGCAGGTCCTACAGGACCAGCAGGAGTAACAGGAAGCACAGGTCCTACAGGACCTACTGGTGCTGATTCAACTGTGGCAGGACCAACAGGACCTACTGGGGCTACTGGACCTACAGGTCAAGATGGTTTCCTTGGTGGTACAGGTCCTACAGGTGCAACTGGTCCAACAGGACCAAGTGGTCCTACAGGTGTTACTGGTAGCACTGGTCCTACTGCTGTAGAGATTGGTAATACTGCTCCAGTAGAACAAGACTTTTTATGGGTTGATACAAGTATCACACCAGTTTATATTGTTCCACAAGGTGGAACTACTGGACAATACTTGGAGAAAAAATCTAATGTTGATTATGATGCCCAGTGGCGCGAATCACCACTTAATCCTATGTTGTTCGGAGGAATGTAAATGGCTGGTTTGTTAAAATATTATGATAGTAATTCTTCTACTTGGGTTCCTATTCTTGCAGGTCCTACAGGACCATCAGGTCCCACAGGAAGTACTGGACCTACAGGCTCTACTGGCACACAAGGTAACCCAGAGTTTAGTCACACTTTACTATTAGGCGGAATGTAACAAAAAACATATTGGGGGCGATATGAAAATAGCAGTGTACGCAATTGCTTTAAATGAAGAAAAACACGTTATGCGCTGGTTGGAAGCAACTAAAGATGCTGACGTAAGACTGGTTGCTGATACTGGTTCAACAGATAAAACAGTTCAGATGCTACAAGGGGCACCTAATGTTATCGTTCATCAAATATCGGTTCAACCGTTTAGGTTTGATGATGCGCGTAACGCTGCTCTTGCTTTGTTACCTGCTGATGTTGATATGTGTCTTTCCTTGGATATGGATGAGATTCCGCAAGATGGATTCTTTGATGTTGTAAGACAGAAATGGACACCTGATGTTAACCGTATTTGGTTAACTTGGGAAACAGGATATGAATGGCAAAACAATAATCGTTTCCATTCAAGGCACGGTTACCGTTGGGTTAAACCTTGCCACGAGGTCACAGAATATTATGGTGACTTTTTTGGTGGCGAAGAGAAAAGTATTACTTTAAATTTAACTGTTAAACATAGACCTGATGATTCTAAATCAAGGTCACAGTATCTTCCTATGTTGAAGATGGCTGTTGCTGAAACACCTAACGATGCAAGAATGTGGGCTTACCTTACTAGGGAATATTATTTCCACCAAAAGTGGAGAGAAACTATTGAGTCTGCTGAAGAGATGCTTAAAGCAGGTGGCTGGTATATAGAACGTTCTGCTTCTTGTAGGGCTGCAGGTGAAGCCTTTATGCATCTTAATAATAAAGAAATGGCTAGGGACTGGTTTGTTAAAAGTGTTAAGGAAGCACCCGACCAACTTGAGGCTTGGTTCTCTTTAGCCCAGTTTAATTACCAAGTACAAAACTGGCAAGGATGCTGGGACTCAGCAATAAAGGTTAATACTTTAACTAAGGAAAAACATTATCTTATTATTGATGATGTTTGGAATTGGAAATGTTTTGATTTACTAGCCATCGCTGGTTGGTATCTTGGTAAAAAAGATGAAGCAATTGAATATGCACAAAAAGCAATACAAGCAAATCCTAGTGAACAAAGATTGATAGATAATTTAGAATGGATGCAAAAGAATAATGCCAACGTTTAAAGAACTGGTTGATGAGGTAGCGTTAAACCTTCAAGGTTTTACTTTACGTCAAGACAGGTCAACACATTTAACTGCTAATGTGACCTCAACTGCTACAAGTATGACTCTTTCATCAGCAGATAATGTTGCTAAAGGTATTATCCAAATTGATGATGAACTTATTTGGGTTGACTCATACAATAAAACAACAGGTGTTATAACTATTCCACCTTATGGTAGAGGATATTTGGGTACAACAAAGTCTTCCCACACTTCTGGCACACAGGTTATTATTAAACCAACTTATCCTAGAAATAATATTAAGAAAGCAATTAACGATACTGTTCGTGCTGTTGGTGATACTTTGTTTGGTACTGGCACATACACTTTTGATTACACACCTGCGCAAATAACTTATGCTTTACCTGATGATGTTGAAAGAGTTTTGGCTGTTTCTTGGCAATCAATTGGACCAACTGAGGAATGGTATCCTGTTAGGTCTTGGCGTATTGACCCAATGGCTAACACCACAGAATTTAATTCAAACATTTCTTTATCAATTTATGACACCATTGTTCCAGGAAGAACAGTGCAAGTGTTTTACACAACTAACCCTGATACTTTTGAAATAGACCAAGACGATTATGAGGATGTTACTGGGTTGCCTTTGTCTTGTAAAGATGTGATTGTTTACGGTGCAGCATATCGTATGGCTTCAATGATTGACCCTGGTCGTTTAACTTTGACAGCACCAGAGGCTGATATTCAATCAAATAAAATTCCTCTTAATGCTGGTACTAATGCTGCAAGATATTTGCTTGCCTTGTACACACAAAGACTTGATGAAGAGTCAAGGAAGTTAAGAGACCGTTACCCAATTCGTGTTCACTACACAAGATAAGGAAATAAACTAGATGGCAGCAAGGAATTATACATCTACATTAGATGCTAAATCATTGGCTTTAACAATGAACGCATCTGTTACTACTATGCAGTTAAACAATTTAACTGGTATTCCATCGTATCCTTTTACAATGGTCATTGAACCTGATACTGCCAACGAAGAAATTGTTACTGTTACTGGTTTATCTTCTGGTACAACAGTAACTGTTGCTCGTGCTCAAGATGGCACTATTGGGGTAAGTCACGATTCTGGTTCTGAAGTTCGTCATATGATTACTGCTCGCGATTTACAGGAGCCACAGAATCATATTGCTGCTTCTACTGGAGTTCACGGTGTTACTGGTGCTGTGGTTGGTACAACTGATACACAGACTTTAACAAACAAAACTATTAGTGGTGGTTCGGTAACTGGTGCAACTGTTACTAATACTACTATTGATTATGATAATAATACAATCACCAATTTCCCTGGTGACCAAGTTTCATCCCTAATGTTAATGGGAGGATAAGGAAAAAAATGGCAACAGTATACAAAGTGCTAGGGCAATCTGCTCCTAGTGCAACAACAGCAACAAACGCATACACAGTACCTTCTTTAAAATACGCAGTAGTTTCAACTATTACTGTAGCAAATCGTGGTACTGCTTCTGCAACATATCGTATTTCCATTAGACCTAATGGGGATGCTCAGGCTAATCAGCATTATATTGCTTATGATGCTTCGGTTCCTGGTAACGATACTATCGCTTTAACACTTGGATTAACTGCTGATGCAGCAGACGTATTTACTGTCTATGCTTCAAATGCAGATTTGTCTTTTGGTGTTTTTGGAAGCGAGATAGACGCATAATTATGGCAATCAGACGATTTTTATCTTCAAATATTACAGACGGCATTAAGTATAATAGGTCGTCTGATGCTGTACCTGCTACTGGTGGGACTATTACTTATAAGAATGGTTACTATATTCATACTTTTTTAAGTGATGGTACTTTTAAGGCTAACAAAAATTTAAATGTTGAGTACCTTGTTGTTGCAGGTGGTGGTGGTTCAGGTCGTGGCACTGGTGGCACAGGTGGTAATGGTGGTGGTGGTGCAGGTGGACTTCGTTGTACAACTACTGCAACTGGTGGTGGTGGAAGTTTAGAAACACCTTTATCTTTAACTGCTGGAAATTCTTACACAGTAACTATTGGCGCAGGTGGTGCAGGTCAATCAGGTTCTACTGGTAAAGGCGCAAATGGTGCTAACTCTGTTTTTTCAACTATTACTTCTACTGGTGGTGGTGGTGGTGCTGCTGGAACAAGTGGTTTTAATGTGGGAGTTTTAGGTGGTGCAGGTGGTGGTGGTGCAGGTGGTGCTAATGGTGGTTCGGGAACGGCTAATCAAGGTTTTGCAGGTGGTTCAGCAAGTGGTCAAACTGGTGGTGCAGGTGGTGGTGGTGCTGGCGTTGCTGGTAGTAATGCTGCTAGTGGACAAGGTGGTAATGGCGGTAATGGTGTAGCAACAACTATTTCTGGTTCATCTACTTTTTATGCTGGTGGTGGTGGCGGTGCAGATAACAGCAACACTCCTGGTGGTACAGGTGGTTCTGGCGGTGGTGGTGCAGGTTGTGTAAATGGTGAATCAACTTCTGGAACTCCTGGAACTATTAATACTGGTGGTGGTGCTGGTGCATCTGGATATTTGAGTGTTAATGGTGTCGCTGGTGGTTCTGGAATAGTTATAGTGAGGTATTTAGCATAATGAAAAGAGAAACAAACTAATGGCTTTTAGACGACTCGGTGGCTCAACCCTTACTGGTAAAAAATATAATTCAACAGCAGTTGATGCACAATACTTTTCTGTAACAGGTGGCACATTAAATAATTTAGGTAAATCCAGAGTTTACACTTTTACTTCTGATGGAACTTTAGCAATTACTGCGGCAACTAAGGCAACAGGTTTTGCTCGTTATGCTGACAGTGCAAGAAATATTGATTACCTTGTTGTTGCAGGTGGCGCAGCAGGTGGTGGTCGTTATTATGCTGGTGGTGGTGGTTCAGGTGGGGCAAGATGCACAGTTGATGCAACAGGTGGTGGTGGAGCACTTGAAACATCTTTACCTTTTAATGCACAAAGTTTTACAGTAACAATTGGTGGTGGTGGTGCTGGTGTAGCACAAAACACAAGAGGAACTAATGGTACAAATTCTGTTTTTGGTTCTATAACTTCCACTGGCGGCGGTGGTGGCGGTTCTTTTAGTACCCCCAGTTCAGGTAGCGCAGGTGGTTCTGGCGGTGGCAGTAGTTATAAAGCAGGTGCAGCAGGTGCTGGTACTGCTAACCAAGGTTTTGCTGGTGGAGTAGGTCAAGAAGTTACTCGCTCAACTGGTGGTGGCGGTGGTGGTGCGGGGGCTGTTGGCGCTAACGGAAACACAACTAGTGGCGGTGCTGGTGGTGCTGGTATAACCACAACTATTTCTGGAACATCAACAACTTATGCTGGTGGCGGTGGCG
>Ga0315903_10002001_pt1 | contig 30596 bp, 39 predicted proteins | sample LakEriMetagenome_7_FD_203524 | JGI IMG/M metagenome (GOLD analysis project Ga0315903, IMG submission 203524) | Freshwater fungal communities from buoy surface, Lake Erie, Ohio, United States - Buoy 2 MA119 | ecosystem: Environmental > Aquatic > Freshwater > Lake | place: USA: Lake Erie, Ohio...
GGCAGATCGCCTTGACGCGGTCGGCCTTGCGCCGCACGCCGTCGGTCACCGGCATCACGCGCGGATCACCGTCCTGCCACGTCGCGCCGTCGGTCCACGGCACCGAGTGCCGACGCCCATCGATGATCAGATCCACGTCATGCTCTCCCTGCGCCGCGCGGCGCGCTCTTGCTCTTGGGCGACCCACTGCGCGATCTGCTCGAGCTGCGCCCGCAGCCGCTCGACCTCCGCGCGGAGTTCTGCGACCTCGACCTCGAGGAGAGCCTCTCGCTGCGTCACTCCACGACCCCCGCGTCGACGACGCGCACGGGCGTCTCGCAGACGCCGCCGTCGAGGTGATGCGCGTGCACCTCCTGGGCGGTCGTAATGGCGACCTCGAGGGCCTTCAGCGCGAGCTGCAGAGCGGTCGAGCCGCAGCCCGCCAGCGAGAGAGACAGAGCGACGAGAGTCAGCGCGCGAGCCATGATCCACTCCTGAGGTTTTCGAGCAGCAAGGGGAGCACCATCGCGCCGCGCGCGCCGCCGCCGCCGCGCAGTGCTTCGAAGAGGTTGTGCGGCCTGACGCCAGCGACCAGCAGGATCGCTGCCGCGGTCTGCAGGTCGAGGGCCTTCGCGCGCGCCAGCAGCACGACGGAGACAAGCGCGACGAGGTAGATCACGCGGTCGAGCACGACGCGGATTCGATCGCGCCACGGGTCGTGCGCCGTCGACGGCGGCTCGACCGTCGGCAGAGCGGGCAGAGAGAGCGGGGAGGGCGGCGGCATCGTGGGTCTCCGGTGCGGCGTCGACACGAGTCGCTCGACGCGCGCGAGCAGATCCTCGGGCTCGAACGGCTTGGTGATCATGTCCCATCCGTGGGCGAGAGCGGCGTTGCGGGCGTCCGCTTCGGGCGCGCCCGACACCAGCAGCGCGGGGAGCTTCGCAGCGCGCAGGCGCTCGCGCAGAGCCGCCGACGGCGCGTCGAGGACGAGGTCAAGCACCACGGCCTCAGGGAGAGACTCGTCGAGCGCGGAGAGCGCCGCAGCGACGGTCGATGCCTCGCGGACGTCGTGCCCCGCCTCGCGCAGCAGCGACGCGACCATCGTCAGCAGCGCGGGCTGGTCTTCGATCACGAGCAACCTCACAGCGACCTCGCCGCCTGCACGTCGAGCACGTCGACCGTGAGCCCAGAACTCACCGAGGTGTCGAGAGTGCCGACGAGCACCTGACAGTGCGTGCCCCAAGTCACCGCCGCCGCGGCGTCGCTCGACCGCGACTGCGCCACCGTCCACGAGGTCGGCAGAGCGCCCGCGCTCCCGACGCCCCAGAGCGTGCGGTAGCCAGCGTCGCCGCCACGGATGCGCAGCCACAACTGCCCGCCGGTGCGCTGCCCCGAGGTCGGCCCCGTGGTCGTGCTGATGTCCGTCGCAGACGAGGACGCGACGCGGTAGCTGATCGCGCTCCCGTTGGTGTCGATCTCGAGGGTGACGTTGTCTGACGCGGACACCCCCGCGACGAGACGCACACGCGTCGACGCGCTGCCGTCGCCGGTGAGCACCTGCACGCGCACCGCCACGTCCCATGCGGACGGCCCCGGTAGGAGGTCGGTGCGCGTCACCGACTGCGCCCCTGCGGCGCTCGCAGGCACCGCGAACGACAGCCGCGAGGGGCTGGATCCCTGCGCCACGGACGCGCCGCCGGTGGCGGTGCCCGCGGTCCACGCGGAGAGCGTGGTCTGCCCCGTGAGCGTGAGCGCGAGCGAGGCGTTGAGGTCGCTCGTCGCGATGTCGCTCGACAGCGGGAGCCCCGCGATCGTGCGCGAGCTCGGCACGCCGCCACCGCCGAAGATCGGCGCGCCGCTGACGATCTGAGTGCCGCAGGTGATCACGTCGGCGCTCCCGCGAGCCACGTCCAGCAGCCCGCCTGCGGCGTCGCGCTGAACGGCACGCGCGGCACGATCTCGACGGCGGTCGGAAGGAAAACCGCGAGCGACGCGGTTCCGTCGTCGGGGATCGAGTCGTCCTCCGCGTGAGTCGCGGTGACGATCGCCGCGCGCGGCACGGTGGAGTCGGGAGGGAGAAATCGGACGATGGTGCCGAGCGTCATGGTGCGACTCCGAGGATGCGGTATTGCAGGTCAGTCCACTGCACCGTGTACGTCCCGCTCCCGGTGGCGGTTCGCCCGCTGCGCACGCTCACGCGCGAGAGAAATCCACCCGCGAGGACGGCGACATTTGTCGCGACGCTCGCGGTGGTGTTCCAGCTCGTCGGCGGCGTCGAGGTGCCCGACGATCCCCACGCCGAGCTGGCGTACGATGGCGTCACGATCAGCCTGATCCACACGCCACTGGTTAGCGAAAAAGTGCCCGCCGTCGCGACGAGCACGTACCCCGAACCGGTGTTCTGGTAGAGCGACAAGAAGCCGTTCTCATGCACTTGCGCGACGAAACCCCGCGTGTCGCTCGCGTCGCTCAGTGCGAGCGACGTGTACCACGGGGTCAAAATGGAGGTCGTGACCGTAAATCGGCCCATCACCTCGATCATCGGGCACTCGGCCGTGGTGATCGACGCGCGAAAGCCGTTGAGGAAGCTGTTGTTTGCGGTGTTGAAGGTCAGCGCGCCAGCGGCGGGGCGCGTCACCGACGCGGTGCCACCCGTCACGTCCGTCCAGCCCGTGGTGGGCAGCAGGATGCGATTGCCGTTGACGGTGCCGAGCGCGGTGTTGAGGTCGCCCGCGCTGCGATTCGCGGAGAGGTCCAGGCCCGCGATTGTGCGCGTCGTCGGCACCGCGTTGACGATCCGCGAGTCGTTGCCCGCCGCGACAGTGCCCGCCGTGGTGCCGACGCTGATCGCCAGCGTCAGGTCGCCGCTCAACGCGCCGCCGCCCGTGAGGGGCGACGAGGTGCTCACGCTGCGCGTCGTCGGCACCGCGCCGATGCGCGCGAGCGCCGACGCGGCGTTGAGGGCCTCGCCGACGCCGCTCGCGTTGAGGCCGACGATCGTGCTCGGCTTCGTCGCGTCGAGCAGCACGTCGGCGGGCGCGTCGGGCAACGTGCCACCACCGCCGCCGCCGTAGATCGGCGCGCCGCTCACGATCTGCGTCCCGCAGGTGATCACAGCCCGAGAGCCTCCACGCTCACCGTGGTCCCGACCGTCGAGGTCGCCGTCAGTCGCACCGTGCGCGCGGGCTCCGAGCTGCCCACGATCGCCGCGAGCGAGGTGCCGCCCGCGAGCGGGATGCCCGTCGTAATCGAGGCCGCCGCCTCGAACAGCGTGCCGAGCGGCGACACCGCGACCGTGAGCGCCGTCACGGCGTTGCCGCCGGTGTTGCGCAGCACGATCGTCCAGTTCGTCGACCCGTTGAGGTTCAGGTCGATGTCCGTCGCGACTCCTGCCGCGAGCGTGGCAGTCGCCGTGATCGGCTGCAGGAGCGGCGAGGGCATCAGACCTCGACCTCGACGGCGATCGCGGCGTCCACCGTCGTCGCAGTCCAGCCCGAGCCAACGCGATGCTGCACCGTGATCACGTCGCCGGTCTCGAAGGTGTAGAGCCCACGCGCGAACGTCGCGGTCGCCTTGCTCTGCCCGATCGCAATCGTCGCGATCGCAGCGGCGTCGTAGATCACGCCGTTCTTGTAGATTCCGAAGATCGCGACGGAGCCAGCGGCGTTGCCCGAGAGCCCCACCGAGAGACTCACGACGCCGCCGTCGCGAGCCGCGACGAAAGACGCAGTGCTCAAACCCGAGACGCCGCACCAGTGGTCGTTGACGGGCGTCGAACTCGCGGGCGTCGCGTTGTCGCCCGCCGCGATGTTGCTGTGCCCGAAGGGCAGGAACGCGCGCACGCCGAAGGCGATGCCGCCGTCGAAGGTCTGCTCCTGGGTGAAGGTGTTGACGTCGGAAACGGACGCTGCGGTGACGAATGAAGCGGGGCTGCCCATGGTGATCTACCTCTTGTTGGTTTTGGTGCCTGCGACGCGCAGAGCTGGAGTGCGCAGCGTGCCGCCCGTGTCGTTGTAGAACTTGAGCTTGTAGCTGTCGAAGCTGTCGACGTACAGCCACTTGCCGCCGCCGAGATCGCCAGCCCACGAAGCCCCCGCGGCGCGCACTGGCGGGTTGCCGTCGGTGACCTGCGCCGACGCGCCGTCCAGCGCGCCGAGGCCGAGGTACGCGACGCCGCTGGTCACCGTCTGGTCCCACTGGTAGTCGTTCGCGCCGCCAACCTCTTGGTTCGCGCCGCTGTGGATGTTCAGCGTCCACGCGACGACAAAGTCCTTCCAGTTCCGCTCATCGACCACCATCACCTTCGCGTTCGCGAGGTCGACGGCGCTCTCGAACCACACGACGCGCTCGCCCGCCGAGAGCCCCGTGAGGTTCCCGACGGCGCTCGGCTCCCCGCCCACGGCGCGATCCTGAATCGAGTTCATCTGCGAGCTCGTGATCACTGCGTTGACGGAGTAGGTGTTGACGCGATCCATGGTCAGACTCCCAGAGCGGTGGTGTCGCAGTAGCTGTCGAGGTAGCCGTCGCAGTAAAACCCGATGGCGTTGCAGATGCTGTAATTCGTGTGCGCTGGCTTCATCCGGTCGACGATCGCACGCACCTGCGCCGCCTTCTCGGGCACCTGCACGAAGCCCAGCGAGACGACCACCGCGAAGAGGAAGACGTACACGCCGTTCGGCGGTCCCTCGTTGATCGAGACCGCCGACTGCGTGAGCGCCTCCAGCGCGCGCTCGATCCCCTGCGGCGAGCCCGCGAAAGACGCGCGGACGTAGGCCACCAGCCGCGCGCGCCGCTCGGCGGTCGACAGGCCCGCGACGACCGGGAGCCCGTAGACCGTCTCCCACTCGTCGAGCATCTCCGTCACGGTGTCGGCGTACGCCTCGTCCAAGCACGCCAGAAGCACCCTGCGGGCGTCGTCGAGGCTCGCCCCGAGGGAGAGGGCGTCAGCGGCGTTCAGCGAGCCCTGCGGGGCCTGCCAGCCCGAGCCGACGGCACGCAGCATCTGGCGCGCGATCGCGAGCGTCGATGCGCGGCCCGTCGTGCTCGAGGTCGGCAGCGACTGGATCACGGCACGACCTCGAAGGTCGACAGCGTGAGGATCGTCTTCCAGGTGCTCGGCGTCACGTCAGCCCCAGGCGTCGTCAGCAGCGCCGAGAGCACGCCGTCAACGCGGGTCATCGCACCCTGCAGCGCCGTGCGGTAGAGCGTCGAGCGCGCGCCGACCGCGTCCTCCGTCGGCCACCGCGAGGCGGGCGACGAGTCGCTCGGCCCGAGGGCGTCGAAGAACGCGAAGACCGCCGTGCGCAGCGCCTCCCAAGAGGTCGTGTACCCGCGCAGCGTCGACCCGCCCGTGGGGGCCGCGAGAAGCGCCGTCCCGAGCGGGAAGGTCGTGCGCCCCGTGCCGCCGTTGTACGTCCCCGTGCCAAGCGTCGCGACCTGATACCCGCCGCGAATCACGCCGGTCCCGACGAGCACGAGCGCCTTCTTCCCCGACAGGTTCGTGCCCGTCACAGAGTAGTCGCCGGTCACCACCAGCGACGTGGTCGTCGAGCTGCTGTGGACGGTCGGCGCGACGACGAAGCTGAACGCCGCCGCGCTCGTCAGCGTGAGCTTCGCGACGATCGCTTGCGCTTGCGTGTTCGCCGTCTGCACGACCCACGTGTTCGGACCCATCGTCACCGGGCGCAGCTGCTCGCCCGTGGCCGTGAGCGTGCCCTGCGCCGTGCGCAGCCCGTCGATGTACTCCGACACGTTCGGCAGCGGTCCACCAGCGACGCGGGTGTTGAGGTCGTCGGCGGGCACGATGCGCGTGTTGACCGTGCTGTCGCCCTGCGCGGGGCCGAGCGCGACCACGGTCACGCACCCGAGCACGCCCGCCGTGCCGTTGCCTGGCGTGACGGTCGGCGGCTCGAGGAGCGGGTAGACGTACGCGTCGACCACGGGCGTCGCGAGGTAGCCCTTCGCCCACGCGCGCCAATCGGCGCGGTTGCCGCTCGCAGGGCGCTCGGAGAGGTACGCGAGCAGGATCGCCCGGTACGCGTCGTCGTCGGCCGCGTCGGTGCCCGCTGCCGCAGAGAGCACCGTGCCGGTCGGCGAGAGGCCAGCCGGCGCGGTCTGAAACGTCAGCACGTCGCCCGCGTCGCGCGTCGAAGCCGAGCCCAGCGCGAGCGCGGTGACGATCACCGTCGCGAGGCTCGACCCGTCCGTCGTGATCGAGCCCGCGGGCACGGAGTACAACGAGCCGTCGCTGTACGCCATCTGCGTCCCCGAGGGGATCGCGTACGTCGTCAGCGGTGCCGCGCCGGTCACCTGCACCGAGGCCGTCGCGTAGGTGCCCGCAGGGCGCGGCACGCCGTAGACTGACCCGAAGCGGTTGAGCCCCGTCGTCGACGCCTGATCCGGCAGAATGTCGCGCGCCGTCTGCTCGGCCTGCGCGTCCACCGCCTCTTCGATCACGGCAATCTGCGACGCGAGCAGGTACGCGTCGGAGCCCGCCGCGGTCAGCAACGTCTCGCCGCGCAGCGCGTACTCCGCCGACCAGTAGGCGAGCAGCTGGTCTCGGATGTCGGCGCGGGTGCGGGCAACGAAGGCCATTAGACGGCTCCTGTGATGCGCGTGCGACCCGCAGAGCGCGTGTCGCGGTACTGAATCTCGTACAGCAAACGGTCGCCGCTGTCACCGCGCACCGTCACCGCAAGGTCAGCGATGACGCCAGCCCGCACGAGCCGGTCGAGCCCCGCGAGGATGGCGGCGCGCGCCGAGGCCGGGGCTCCCGTCGCGACCTTGCGCAGCGACTCCCAATCGACCCCGAGGCCGAGGTCGAGGGCGCACGCGCCGAGCTGGGTGCGCAGGGTCATCGCGACGATCTCGGCCGCGGGCGCGGGCGCGAGCTCCCAGGTGTTCCCCGACATCAGCACCTCGCCCGTCGCAGGATTGCGCCGCCGGGTGCGCGCGTACACGCTGCCGCTCACGAGACCCCCACGGTGAAGACGTACGGAGAGGGCGGGATGCTCGCCCCGAACGCCCCCGCTGGCACGGTGATCGACACGACGGCGTTCGCCGTGATCTCGTCCACGACCGAGGTCGCGACGCTGTGGGCGATCGCCTTCAGCGCGTCGACCTGCGCCGCCGCGAGAGGCGAGGAGAAGCCGCTGCTCGGAGCCGCCACCAGCGCGTCGTAGATGCGCTTCGACAGCCCCGTGGTGCACGCGCTGTTGCCGGGGTCCAGTGCCATGGGTCAAGCCTTCGTGCGGGCAGCGCCGCCCGCGTTGGAGATGACGCCCGAGAGCGTCGCCGTCGGCCCGACGACGGGCGCTCCAGGCACGCCGTCGGCGTCCTGAAGGGTCGTCGTGAACGTCACCGGGTACGGCCCCGCGACCGCCGTGAGCGTGCCGATTCTCACCGGGTCGGTCACGCGCGCCACCTTCAACGTGCCCCCGTTGATGACGACTTCGTGCGTCGACCCCGCGGTGATCTCGATGTCGCCGTTGGCCCGCAGGCGGATCACCGTCTGCGCGTTGCTCGCTCCGCAGCCGTACACCCGCGTCTCGCCGCCCTCGACGCTCTGCGCGGGCGCGCCCTTGTCGATCAAACCGAGCGCCACCTGACGGTCGCCGAGGCGCACGAACGGGGCTTCCGTCGTCGCCGTGATCGACGGCGAGGCCATGACGCCCGCGGGCTGGAGAACCTCGACGGCGTCGCCGCGCTCCGCGCCGTCGTCGTCGCCCTCCGACCCGACGGCCGCGAGCTGGATCGTCGTCGCGCGAGTCGAGCTCGCCGCGGTCACCGAGATGACCCGCCCGAACTCAATCGTGATCTGGTCGTCGTCGGTCACGTGGACTCCGGTTCGATCAGCAGCGCCCCGAGCGGCACCATGCGCAGGCGCGAGAGCGTACCACCCGCGCGCGACCGCCGAAACTCGACCGCCGTGATCAGCATATCCTCGTCGAGCGGGCGACCCTGCGCGTCCAGGCACACGTCGTCGCGCACCCGCGCCACGGTGTTGAGGGCGTAGAGCAGCCGCTGCTCGTCCAGCGTCTGACCGTGGCCGCGCACGACGCACTCGTAGGTGCGGAAGCCGCGCATCGCCTCGAGGATCGCGCGCGACGCCTCCTGTCCCGCGCGCGCCCTCGTCCGCGCCCGCTGGGAGCGGACGTAGCGGGGCTGCGACGGGAACGGGTCGAGCGCCAAGCCGCGCGTCACCACCGGGTCGCCGAGCCCGACGTTGATCGTCGTCACCGCCGAGCGCGCGGAGAGCTGCGCGCCGCGGTCGCTGCCGGTGAAAACGCTGATCGTGGTCGGCACGCCCTTCGATGACAGCGTCTCGCCGCCCGAGAGGATGTTCCCCTCGTAGGCACCGTCGCCGTCGGGCACCTCGCGGCGCGTGAAGAGGTACTGCGGCGAGCCCGTGCTGCGCGGCACGTCGACCACCAGCGCGAGCCCCGAGTCGGCAGACGGCGCGACCCAGCAGAGGTAGCCGAGGCGCGAGACGATGGAGTCCGCAAACGCCCACACCTTCTGGCCAGGGACCGGGTGCGCGCGGTCGACGACGACGGTGCGCGGTGCCGTCCGGCTGGCCGCCCGAGGGCCGCGCGCGCGACCGCTGGTGACCCTGATGTCGGCCGCGGAGTCGACCACCCGCACGGGGATCCCGAGCGGGCCGAACACCTGCGGGAGCGCCTCGCCGAGCGTGAGGTTGCGCACCGTGAAGGTCGGGTCGGCGTCGAAGTCCATCGCGGGACCGGCGAGGTCGCGACCCGACAGGATCACCGTCGCGCCGTTGCGCCGGTCGGCCTCGGTGCGGATCGACTCGACGCGCCCGGTGAGCTGGCAGGCGTTGTCGATCGACAGCGCCACGTCGTCGCCCAGGCGCACCGTGCGCTTGATCACGTCCCACGTCGTTCGGCGCGCCGCGCTGCGGAAAAACGCGAACGTCCAAGCGTTCCCCGGCGAGAGCATATCCAGCGAGATCACGTACTCGTCCCACACGTCGATCTCGGTGCCGCTAGTGCACAGCACGAGGTCGACAACGTGGTCGAACGCGGTCGGGTCGAGGCTCACGTCGGCAGCACCGTGACCAGCGTGCCCGCGGGCACCAGGAGCGGGTCGGTGAAGCTGTTGGCGGCGTAGAGCAGGGCGACGCGCGAGATGTCTCCGTAGACCGTCTGCGCGATCTCGGCGACGCTCATCTCCGCGGGGAGCCGGTAGTACCGCACCGCGGAGACGTTCGGGGCGAAGCGCGCGTAGTAGCTCTGCAGCGACACCCGCACCGCGAGCAGCGCCACGACCGCTTCGTGAGCCGCCGTTCCCGCAAGCGAGGGCAGCGCAAGGTTGCGGTCGACCGCGGCGTTCATCGTGCGAAACGCCGCGGTGATCTCGCTGCTCGTGAGCACCGTCGCGCTCTCCAGCGCGGTCATCTGCTCGTCGATCGTCGCGCTCGTCGGCGCGTAGCCGGCGAAGGGAGCGCCGAGCGCGTCGGCCTGCGCCGTCTGCGTCTGCACCGTCGTCGTCGGGTCCGTCGTGACCGCGCCGTCGAGCCCGACCAGCGACGCGAGCGACCCGTTGTGCTCCTCGAAGGTCACCTTGAGGCGCTGCCCGTTGCGCAGGCCGGGGTCGTCGCTCGCCGACCACGACTGCACCGCGATCTCGAGCGTGCCCCACGTCGGGTGGACGAGCGTGCCGATCGGGTGCGACTCAAACTCTGCGATGAGGTCGCCGCGCAGGTCGGGCCAGAGGCGCCCGTAGCGCGCGACGAGAGGCCCGCTGTTGATCAGCGGGATCGTCAGCGAGCCGCGGTAGGCCTTGATGCCCGCGGGCTCCATGTCGGCGCCGCGCCGCCGGTAGGCCGTGTGCTCCACGAAGTCGTTGCCGCCCTCCATGTCGGAGCTTTCCAGCGGGAAGCGGATGCCGCGGTACTCGGCCTCGGGGAGCTGGTCGAAGTCTGCCATGCGTCATCTCCTCGGCGCCGCAGTCGTCGCCGCGTGCGTGGCGTCGACGGGCGAGATCGTCGCGGTGATAGGCGCCTGCCGCAGCGCCTCCGCGAACGCGTTGCCGATCTCCTGCGCGCTCGGCGGTCTGTTGAGCGCCTGCGCCGCCGCCGCTCTGCCTGCGCCGCCGCCGCCCGCGCCCCGGTGCGCCGCGATCAGAGCACGGTCGTCGTACGCCGCCTGGCCGACGTTGCTCGGCGTGAGCATCGTGGCGAGGAACGCGGCCACCGGGTTCGCTCGACCGGCGAGGAACCGAGCGCCGCTGCCAACGGTCGCGGCGACGCCACCGGCGCCCGCCGCCTCGCCGCCTGCGGTCACTGCCGCAGCCTCACCGCCGACGCCAGTGAGAGCCTGCACGGCGCGCGCGACAAAGCCGGTCCCACCCGCCGCCGACGCGCCGAGACGGTTGATCATCGCGCTGCCGAGGACGCCCGAAACCAGCCCGCCGCCGGTCTGCAGCGCCGTGCTGAGGATGGGGCTGGATTTCGAGAAGTCGTCGAGGGCGTTGCTGAATCGAACCACCGCGTTGGTGCCGTCGTTGAGCGCGTTCAGTCGCTTCTCCTCGGCGCTCTGCATTGCCGTGCGCTGCTCCGTCTCGACCAGAGCGCGCCCCCGCTCAATGTCCGCGGCGCCGAAGCGGGTGCCCTCGGCCTGCATTCGCTGAACGTTCTCAGCGATCGTGCGACCGCCCGACCCTTGGGATGCGAGCGCCGAGATGAGCGTTCGGATCGGCGAGCCGACAACCATGGCATTCCGAGAACCGCCAGAGCGCAGCAGGTTGATCACCGCGTTCGTGTCGCCACCCATGCCCCGCATCAGATCGCTCACGAAGCCGACAGCGTTCTGATTGCGCAGCGCGACGCGGCCTTGCGCGTCTTGGGTCGTCAGCCGGTCAGCAAGGTCCGCTCGCCCCTCATTGACGAGCCGCTGTCTCACGCGTCCCGCCATCGTGGGACTCGTCACCTCGCTGCGCAGAGCGGCGAGCGCGTTGAGGGCGTTCCTCGGCGTGAGTCCTCCAGCCGATGTGATCTCGCCGACGGCCATGGTTTCAAGCACCGCCGACCGAACCGAAGCGGCTCGCTGTTCGGCGGTCTGATTGCCAGACGTAGAGCGAGCGATGTTGGCCATCATCGGCCCCAGGGCCGTTGACATGACGGTCGAAAGCTCGATCGAACCTGCCTGCGCCATCCCGGTCATGTTGCGCAGCACGTCCATCTGCATGGCGCCTGTGATGCCTTGCTTTGAAAGCATCCCGCCCGCGCGCATCACCTCAGAGGGGTCTTGATAGGTGTTACGAGCGAATTCCATCAATCGAATCTGATCGTTGAACCTTGCCGCTCTCTCCTGTGGCGTCGCACCAGCGAGCACGTTCGATTGGGTCTGTGCCTCCATGAGGCCGCTTGCGACTTGATCCATGGAGAGCCCGCGGAGGTTGCCCGTCGCGAGGGCGGTCTCTAGCTGGCGCCGCATCGATACAGCCTCATCGCCGCCGATGCCCGCTTGGTAGAACGCGGCGTTTAGCGTGTGCTCGCTCTCGGCCCGCTGGCGGCGCGCATCTTGGATCTGCGAGTGCGCCTCGCGAACGACCGGCATTGCAGCGTCGCGACCCACGTTCATCCCGCGCCGGATGCCGTGGCCGATGGTGCGTGCGTCTCGCTCGCGCCGCGCCGCTTCGCGCGATGCGACGGCCGTCTGCTGCCTCTCCTCGCGCTCGACGGCGCGCGTCACCCGCTCGAGCGCGGTGGTCCGCACGCGGGCCTCCTGCTCTGCGGTGAGCCCCCGTCGCTGCGCCTCGGCGCGGGCGATCTCCGACGCCTGGCGCTCGGCGCGGGCGCGCCCCTCGGCGGTGAGCTGCGCCGCTCGGCGCTTCTGCTCCTCGGCGCGCACGAAGGCCCGCACGCTGGCCTGTGCCGCGCGCTCCTGATCTCGCGTGATCTGCTGCGAGTCGCGGTACACCGACTGCTGCGCCCGCCGCGATCCAGCCGGGATGCCCGCGAAGAGGTTGCCCATCGACGCGCGCACGACGCGCTCCGTCTCCTGCGCCTGCGTGCGGATCTGGCCGAAGGCCGCGACGATGCCCGCGGTCGTGGCGTCGATCTCGAGCACCGCGCGAGGCATCAGTCGATCTCCTCAACGGTCATCGTCGGGGTCGAGGCTGCGGGCGAGGGCTCGGGCGAGGCGCTCGGCTGCGATGTACCCGAGGAGTTCGCCATCATCCATGTCGCACGCTGGGCGACCAGTGTAGTGATAATGGCTCGCAGCGTGCCGAAATCGTAGCGCGGCAAGCTGGTCATGGAGGCTTGCCCTTTTCCCAGGGCGTCGGCCACCTCCCGGACCTCGTCGAGCGTCTTCAGCGACCGGAACGGCGACCGCTCCTGCGACCACGAGAGGTACTCGTCCCAGCAGGCACGGATCTCGTCGACCTCGAAGTGCGCGCGCACCTCGCTCGCGTCAGCCGCGAAGAGCGCGTCGGGCTTCTCGGGGTCGACCAGCGCACGCGCGAGCGTCTGCACCATCACCTCGAGGTTCAGCACCGCGTCGCCCGCGTCGCCGACGAGGTCTTCGCGGTGCCACCCGCCGGTCGAGACGAGCCACTTGATCGCCTCGGCGTGCGCGCGCGCCGCGTCGTCGGCGGTGAGGGCGCGCACCGCGAGGCGGATCGTGGTGCGGCCCTCCGCGCGGACGATGTCGAGGTCGAAGGCCTTGTGCGGGCGGGCGCGCCCCGCGAGGAGCTTGGCGAGGGGGGAGCCTACGCGGAAGCGGTCGAGGTCGCTCACGACCCGCACGCTACCACGAGGTCACGAGGTCGAGGTGATCTTCCCGTGGAACTCCCACGAGACGGAGTTCGCGTCGGCCACCTTGGTGCCAGCGCGGACGGTGCGAATGTCGCCGGTGCAGGTGTACGTCTTCCCCGCGAGCTTGAAGCCGAGCGTGATGACCGCCTGGGCGAGCGCGATGCCCACCCAGTCGAACTCCATGCCGCTCTGAGGGATCGCGTTGTCGACGCGGACCATCACCTTCTGCGGGCCCACGCTGAATCCAGCGGTACCGAGAAGCAGGGTTTGAACGTCCTTGTTCTGCGTGTCGACATCGAAATCGATGCTCGACGACTGCAGCACGGGCACCGCGTTGACGGTGACGAAACCGGGACCGGAGTAGATCGTTGCCATGGCTCAGTTCCTCACAGGCTCGCGAGCTGGCGCACGTTGCCAGCGATGATGTGGAGCCCGCTCACAGGCTCGCAGGGGATCTCGCAGTTGAGGCGCCCGCTCACCACCGGGTCGGCCTGCACCGCGAGGAGCGAGGCGTTGGCCGTCACGTCGCGGATGATCGTGCGCGCTTCGTAGCCCGCGAGGCGGTCGAGGATGTACGACCTCACCAGCGACGGCGTCGTCACGTTCGGCGAGAGCGGCGGGTTGCCGTTCGCGCTGTCGGCGCCGAGCTTGAAGCCCTGATACGTGACCGAGAGCGAGCTCTGCAGGTCGTCGGCGACGTAGTCGCAGACGGTCACGAACTCGGTGTCGATCACGGCGTAGTTCGGCACGCCGAGGTACAGCGACCGCGAGGTGATCGACCGCGAGAGCGAGCACAGACCGGGGCGCGCCGTCGAGGGCACGACGCACGCGAGGCCGTTGTTGAGCGCGCTCTCGACCTCGGTCGCCGTCGGCTGGTCGGCCACGCTGGTCTGCGCGAGGAGCAGCGCGAGCTGCACCCCGTCGAGGTTCGCCGCGGGGTCGCTCGACTCGCCGACGAGCACGCCGCTCAGGGCGCCGTCGCCCGCGAGTCGCGCCGCCGCGAGCACCGCCGCGACCTCGGGGCCGGGAACCTTCGACGCGTGGTGCCAAGCGACCTGCAGGCGCGAGGCGTTGAGCCCGGTGGCGAGCGTGGTCGCGTTCGCCAGCGTGTCGATCGTCCCCGCGATGCCCTGCTGCCGGATCCCCACGGTCACCGCCGCGAGGTTGTCCAGATGGGTCACGAGGCGCCCGATGTTCGTCGCGTCGTTCGCGGCGACCACGATGCGCGAGTACTTCTGCGAGGCCACCGCCGCGAGCGCGTTGGTGTAGTTGTCGGCCGTGTTGCCGCCGGTGAGGTTGAACTCCGCGCCGATGCCCGCGCCGACGCTCGTCCACTGAAACGTCGTCGCGCCAGGCGACGTGGTCGACGAGCCGGTCACGCGCGTCTCGACCACCGAGGACGACGAGACGAGGTAGGCGTCGACGATGAGGCTGTTGCCGCGCGGCCCCGCGTGCTTCGCGGTGATCGTCACCACGCCCGCGGCGTTCTGCGCGGTGTACGGCAGGCCGTTCGCGTCGTTGATCGCGTCGGCGATCGCAGCGGCGATGGTCGTCGCGCTGTTGCCGGTAGCCACGGGCACGTCGAGCACCTGATCGCAGAGGCGCAGGCGCACCGTGAAGGCCGCGGTCGCCGTCGTCGCGACGGTCAGATCCGCCGCAGCCGCGGTGCCCCCGCTCTCGGCCACGGAGCAGAGCCAGAGGCTCGCCGCGGGCGACTGCGCGAACACCGCCGCCGCCATGCGCGCGAGCTCGCTGCCCGCGCCGCAGAGCGACACGGCGTCAGACGCGCTCGCGCAGAAGGTCGGGGTCGCCACGGGCATCGATCCAGCCGCGACGCTGAACGCGGGCGAGGCGCCCGTCAGCGTCGTGCCGATCGCGTTGCCGAGCAGCAGGATCTTCTCGGGCGCCGCGCCCGCCGACGTGCCGGGACCGCCGAGGATTACGTTGAGGTAGACGCTCGGCGTCTTCGTCGAAGACGCGAGGCCGGGGATGGTGATGGTCACTTGCTGGGCTCCTGCTCTGCCACGAGGGCGAGATCACCGCGCGCGATCGCGCGGCGGTAGTGGTGGTGGTCATCGACGAGCTCGCCGTCGGCGAGCGGCGCGCCCGTCTTGTCGCGCCCCGCGAAACGGCCGCGGTGCACGCGGCCGGACTCGTCGAGCAGGGTCATCAGTCGGCCTTCGACGGCCGCGATCAACAGCTTCATGGGTTGGGCTCCGATTCGAATTGCACGAGGGGCTGGACAGCATCGGCGAGGCCGGTGCCGATGAGGTTCACGTCGCCCACGACCGGATTCAGCGGCGGGAGGTTCACGCCGGGGTCGGGGTTCACAGCCTGCGGGAGCTCGCGCAGCGCCTCGATGCGCGCGGCGTACGCGTAGCAGACGCCCTCGTCGACGAGCTCTGGCACCGCCGCAGAGGCCCGCAGCGGGCGGTCCCGCCACGTCGTCCCCGGAGGCGTCACGATGAGCCCGTTGACGGCGCCCAGGGCCACGTCGAGGAGCTGCAGGATGCCCGCGGCGCCGACCGCGCTCTGGTTCATCGCGTCGTCGATGGCGCGCGGATCCTCGAGGGCGACGATCACCGACCACGTCGCAGCGCCGCGGTCGCTCACGTCCGCGAGGACGTTGACGATGCGCTGCGGCTGCTCGCCGTCGAAGCGCACGAGCACCGCCGGGAACTGCCCGCCGCAGACGCGAGAGAGCCCCTCGCGCGTCACCGGGCCCGCGTAGCGCCCCGCGAGCGCGAACGGCGCCGTGGCCGTCGCAGGGACGGCGACCTTCGCGGCGAGCGCGGTCAGGATGGCAGAGTCGATGACGGCGAGGCTCATGGCAGACGCTCGATCGCGCCGACGATGGACGCAGCGACGACCTGCGCGACAGTATCACCCTCCGCGCGCCACGCGGGGCCGAGAAAGGGGTACGGGCGGTTGCGCGACGTGCCGAGCTCGACGTAGCTGCCGTAGAACATCCCGCCGTCGACGCGCACCCGGTAGCCGGCGTCGAAGCTCCCCTCGGTGAACTGGTACTCCGTGTTCGTCTGCAGGCGGAACGTGCGGTTCGTGTACGGGTGATTCGCCTTCGCGTAGGCCGCGACGAGGCGCCCGCCGCTCGCCAGAGCACCGGGCAGCACGCGCACGACGGCGCCGCGCATCTCGTCGACGGCGTCCACCAGCGCCCCCATCAGAAGCCGCCCGTGTCCTTGTAGTCAGCGATGCGGTTCCACACGTTCGTGTCGCGCCCCACGTCGTTCTGCACGTTGAGCGTCTGCGCCCGCGGGAGCGGTGGCGTCTGCGAAGAGCCTGGCGCACGCGCGTCGGCGTCGCGGTTGAGCTGCTTGATGAACTCGCGAGCGCGGCGCCCTTGCTCGGCGAAGCTCCCCTGCTCATCCCACAGCCCGTGGCGCCGCGCGGCGATCTCGCACGCGAGGTCGACCACGCACCCGATCACCGCTGGATCGATCGTGTCGGTGAGCGAGTAGACGCCCTGCGCGAAGGCGACGCGCGTCATCGTGCGGAAGAAGCTGTTCGCTTCGGCGAGGCACAGGTCGCGGAAGGTCGTGTCGACGGCGTTGCCGCCGTTCTTCGCGAAGAGCCGCGTGTAGACCTGCGTCGACAGGCGACCGGTGAGGTCGGCCGCGGTAGCGATCGTCGTCTGCTCGGCCACGGTCAGACCTCGACGAGCTCGAGCTCTCGCCCGAGCGTGAAGCCGTCCGCGAGGAGCGCCTGGGCCACGGCCGACGGCACCTCAGCGCCGGGCGACCACTGCCCGCGGGAGCCCGCGAAGATGTTGACCCGCGCCCGGTAGACGGGCTCAGGAGCGGCCGGGGGAGGCAGGGTGGGCGCGTGGCCCGCGCTGTCCGCGGCGGCGCCCGCAAGGGGCGTTTCCGGGGCAGCGCGGGGCGCCTCCGCGACCGTCGCCGACGGCGCCGAGGGTTCGGGCTGCGGCCGACGGTCACGGCGCGACATCAGGAGACGACCGTGGTGTAGAGGAAGCCGGTGTCACCGCCGCCGATCACGAACTCGCTGTCGGAGTGCGAGGTCTTGATGAACACGCCGCCGCGGACGCCGCGGAGGTTGTCGACGATCTCGCGCGTCTCGATCGTGCCGAAGCGGAAGGTGTACCCGAAGGTCCGCGTCGCGCGGGGCGACGGGGTCTTCTCCACGCGGATGAGCGCGGCCGACTTGCCCCAGAGGTAGTTCGAGCTCACAGCGGCGCCTTCGGCAGCGGAGTTGTACTTCGCGCGGCCGATGACGACGTTGTCCAGCCCGAAGGCCTCGGCGAAGAGCTGCTCGTTCACGCGCAGCGGCACGTCACCGGCGGTGGTCGACGCGCGCGAGAGGATGTACTGCAGCACCTTCGGGTTGTTGCGCAGCTTGATCCACGCCTGGGCGCCGAGCACGAGGGTGTTCGGCCGCACGAAGCAGCTCTCGATCGCGTCCTCGATCTTCTGAATCGGGTCGGAGGTCGCGGTGTCCCACCGGTCGCCGCCCGAGAGCGCCGCGGTGTTCGAGCCGTAGTTGCTCGCGTTGAAGACCACGTCGGCGACGCGCTTCTCACGGGCGAGCATGAGGAAGTTCATCACGATGTCCTGCGCGTAGATCTTCGGCTGCAGGGGCGCGTCCGCGTTGGCGATCTCGTCGTTGGAGACGAAGTCCATCAGCGCGTAGTCGGTGACAGAGTACGTCAGGTTCGACGTGAGCGAGTACGTCACCTCGTTGACCTGCGAGCGGGGACCGGCGACGGCAGAGTCGCTGACCTCCTGCATCGTGTTCACGGGGAACGCGAAGATCTTGTCCGAGCGGTGCTTCACCGACACGACCGGGAGGCACTGGTCGGCGACATACTCGCGGTTGTTGTACTGCGCGACGAGGTTCGTGAGCGCGCGGTCGATGTGCACCACCGACGGCGAGAGGCTCATCGCGTGCGCGACGTCGCTCGGGCCCATCCCGTGAGCGCCGAGGATCTGGTGCTGAATGCTCTGAATCAGGTTGCTCATGGTGCTCAGCCTTGGAGGTTGCCGATGTGGATGTCGATCGCGACGCGCTCGCCGCTGTTGGCGTTCTCCATCGCGTAGCCGATGGTCGCGACGTTGGTGCCCGCGCCAGGCGCGGCGGGCTTCACGCCGCCCGAGGTGTTGGCGACGGTGAGCAGCTGCCCGCGGGTGATGCCCGCGGCGGCGATGCCGGGGTAGATCCCCGCGGTCACCACGTCGGCGGCGGTCTGCGCCGAGGTCACGGAGTAGAACGAGAGCCCGAGCAGCGCGACGCTGGTGGGGTCGGGGTCGGCGCCAGCGGGGAGCGCGGCGCTGTTGTCAGTGGCGCCCTGCACGAGCACCGCGCCCGCGCTCGCGGTGAGCGACGAGACGGCGAAGGGCGTGACGAGCTGGACGTTGCGGCGAGACGTGGTCACTTGAGGCCTCCGATCAGGGCGGTGAGGGGCGCGAGGGCCTCCTCGCGCAGATCGCGAGAGGCCTGCAGGAGCGCGTCCTTGTAGGTCAGCGCGGCGTTCGCAGACATGAGCCGAGTCGCGCGGTCGTGCGCGGCGTCAGCGTGGCGCACCGGCGACGGCGCGCGCTCAGCCGGGATGCCACCCTGCGGGGCGACGCGGGCCGACATCAGGCGGGCGTCGGCGGCGGGCGCCGACTGCGCCGGGTACAGCGCGTCGAACGTCACGCGGTCGGCGCGGCAGAGCTTCACGAGCCGGTCGCGAGCCGTCGCGGGCGCGCGGCCCTCGGCGATCACGCGGTCGCTCATCGCGGCGCTCTCGGCCATCTCGAGCTCCTCGAGCTTCTCGAGCATCTTCTCGATCGCTTCGAGGATCGCCATCTCTTCGACCTGCCCCTCGAGGTTGCAGTACGTCGCGCCCATCGCGCGGAGCTTGGCCATCGCCTTGCTCTCGCCCATGGGCACTGCCATCTTCTTCTCGTCTTCCATCTTCGTTTCCTTCTCGGCCCGAATGGCCGCGGGGATGTGCACGCTCTCGGGCGAGAGCGATGCGGCGCGCGGATCGCGCGCGGTGACCGGCTCCATCCCGTCGAGGAAGGGCCGATTCGTCAGCGCGACGCTGGTGAGCCGCGCACCGATCGGCTCGCCACTCTCAGGGTCGACCGCGCCGAAGACCACCGCGGGGCTGCAGTACGCGTAGCGCCCGCTGCGGATCGCCTCGACCGCAGCCGGGTCGCACCACTCGACCGTCGCCCACAGCTCCTCGCCGCGGACTTCGAGCGCAGTGATCCAGCCGACGGCCGGGGCCCCGTGCTGCAGCACGCCAGGCGCGCTCACCATCTCGGTCGCGTGCTCGTAGTCGACCGGGACGCGGCGGTTCTTCGAGCGATCGAAGTTCCCCACGATGCCCGCGAAGGTCTCGCCGTCCATCGTGAAGCCACCCTGCGGGTGACCCTTGAAGTCGCCCATCCGCGCGATCTGAATCTGCGAGCGCGACACCGGCTCGGCGGTCATCGAGATCGCCACGCTCGGGCACCGCGCCGTGCGCGACTGCTCCCACGCCGCGCGGTGCCGCTCGAGGTGCTTCAGCGCGGCGTCGCGCACGTCCGCGGGCACGTCGACGCCGCCGCCACGGGCGCCGTGCAGAGCGCCGATCGCAGCCGACACGCCCGCGGGGACCGTGACGAGCTCGTCGCCGCGAACGTCGTGGTGCGGGAGGATGTACGAGGTCAGGTTGTCGCGCGGCCCGCGCACGATCGCGAAGCCCTCGGCGTAGTCGTTCCACGCGTCGGCCGACGGCTCGTCGGCGTCGACACCGGCCCACGCACGCAACCGCTGGATCGCTGCGTCGGCGTCCCACGCGCCCTCGGCGAAGGGGTACTCGTGGAACGGCACCACGCTCACCTCAGCGTCGGCCATCGTCGTCGTCGCGTCGCTCATCTTCGCTGCCTCGTCTGCCGCGTCCATCTGACGCACGACCTTCCGCGCCCAGGCGTAGCCCGCGTCGCCGCCCCACCCCTGCCACGCCTGCCAACCCTTGCCCTGCTCGCCCCACGTCGAGCCCTGCTTGTCGACCTCGTGGCGATCGAAGTACGCCTTCATCCGGCGCACCGTCTCGGGCGAGAGGCTCTTGCCGTTCGCGAGGTCGCGCGCGCGAGCGAGGCCGACGCCGGTCATCCCACGCTGCGACGGCGGCTTCGTCGCGCGCACCTCGAGGGCGCGGCGAGCGGCGTCGCGGGCGCCCTGCGGGGGCGTGAAGTCGATGTGCTCGTACCTCGCCGTCACGGGGGCACCATCAGCGCCGCGTCGGGCGCCGGGTCGGGCAAGCCGAGCAGGTTGCGCACGTCCGCTGCCGCGAGCGGGAGCCCCGCGCGCACCATCAGGTCGATGCGCTTCGTGAGCGCGTCGAGATCCTGCGTCGGGTCGACCGCGAAGCTGATCGACGGCACAGGCGCCGTGGGCCCGTAGACCCGCGCGACGATCGGCCCGATGAGGTCGCGTCGCAGCGTCGCCGAGAGCGCCTCAGCGTCGCGCCTGGCGATCGTCAGCGTCGTGCGCTCGTGCACCTCGCCGAGCGCCCGGTTGCCGCCGGTCTCGCCGACCTCGCTGCCGAGCGTCGAGCCGACGATAGCCTTCGACATCTCGCTGTTGCAGATCGCCACGAGGCGCTCGTGGATCGCGTTGACGTTCGGCGCGTCCTTCACCTCGAGCTTCGTCGTGTCGGGGATCACCACCGACACCGTCGAGCTCATCGCTTCGAGCGCGTCCTGCAGCGCGGCCACGTCCTCGGGCGCCGCGCGCACCGGCGCGTCAGGGCCCGTGCCGCTGTTGTACTGCCCGACGCGCAGGCCGCGCCCCGCCCACTCCGCGAGCGCGAGGAAGTCGCGCATGCTGAACCGCTTGAAGAGCGAGTACCAACACACCGCGCGGCCCAGGCCCTCGCGCGTCGGGTAGCCACCGCGAACGCGAGGCCGGTGCACGACGAACTTCCCCTCGGGGAACAGATCCAGCGGCACGCCTGGGAAGCGCGCGAAGGCCCGCTCGGCCTCCGTCTGCGGCACGCCGATGCCCGCGCCAGAGCCCGTCGCGTCCCAAAGGTGGAGCTTCCAATCGGTCGCGTACGCGAGGCGCCGCGGGTGCACGAACTCGAACGCGATCGGGCGGCGCCCGTCGCTCGACCAGATCACCTCGGCCACGCTGCGGCCGTAGTAGATCCCTTGCTGCAGGTGGTGCAGGAGATCGCCGAACGACAGCGCCATGTCGCCGCGCGCCTCAACGTCGCGAAGCGTCTCCGTGACGAAGTCGGCCACGCGCGCGCCGAGTTCGCCCGAGTCCTTCGGAGGCCGGATCTCCCACGCGGCGCCCGCGACGAGCGCCTCGCGTCGGAAGAGCTCCGCGTGGAGGTGAGGGTCGGCCTCGCGCAGCTCGTCGAGCGCGTCGATCCACTGGTAGAGGTACCCGATGTCGGCCTGCCGCTGGATCGCGGTGAGCGCCTGCGGCGTGAGCGCGGAGCCAAGTCGGTACTGAAAGCGGTCGTTGTACGGCGGCGTCGCGAGGAACGGCACACGCGACGCGGTCGCGCGCGCTGCTGCGATCTCAGCCTGTGTCGCGGTGCTCACCATACGGCTCGGCCCGCCGACCGTACCAGCGTCGGCGGCGGCGACGCAAGGGGCGCGGCGCGATCGATCACGAGGTCGGTCAGCGCCCACACCAGCGCGTCGAGCCGGTCGGGCGACCGCGCGGCGCTCGCCGGATCCCACGACACGCACTGGTCTTCGAGCCGCGCCAGCAGCCCGACGTGCGAGACGCGGCCCTGCTCGTACAGCGCCGCCACCGGCTCGGCCCGCAGCGCCTTGCCCCGCGTCGCGCGCACCTGGGCGACGGGGACCGCACGGTCGACGGCGCGCAGCACCGACGCGACGAGGTCGCCGCCCTGATTGACCTCGGCGACGATCCTGTCCGCGCGGTGGCGCCGGTACGCCTCGACGGCGCGCCGCGCCCACTGCTCGGCCGGGTAGACGCCGCTCAGGTCTTCGAGCACGTACGCGCGCCCATCCAGCCCGAGCCCCGCCACGACGATGCCCGTCTCGTCGGAGCCTTCGTGCGCGGTCATCGCTGGATCGATCGCGACGACCACGCGGCGCATCGTCGGCGCCGTGTCGACGCGCGAGGCGTCGAACATCGCGAGGCGCCAGAGCGCCCCCGGCGCGTCGTCGAGGATCTCGCCGTCGAGCTCCTGCCGCCCGAGCCGGGTGTTGCCGTAGCGCGCGGTCAGCGCCTCGACCACGCCGGGCGCGAGGTTGCGGGCGTTGTCCAACGTGCGGCCGCGGGTGACGCGCGTCGTCGGAGACGCGGCGAGCGCACGCACCAGCTCCGTCGGGCGAGGCGTCGTGGTCACCACGACGCGCGGGTCGTCGCCCAGGCGCAGGCCCATCTGCAGCTGGTCCCACGCCTCGGGGTAGCGCCACGCCGCGAGCTCGTCGCACCACGCGGCGTCGTGCTGCGGGCCGCGGAGCTGGTCGGGCTCCTCGGCGCTATACGTCGTCGCAATCGAGCCGTTCGGCCACGTCAGGCGCCGGCGCGACGGCTCCCACGTCGGGCGCTCGTGCGGTGGCGAGATCGCGAGGATGCCCGACTCGCCCTCGACGATCACGTCGCGCACGTCGGCGGCGGTGCGCGCCACGAGCGCCACGCGGCGCGCGCGGCCCGACGCGACTAGAGCACGCACCCACTCGGCGCCCGTGCGGGTCTTCCCCCACCCGCGGCCCGCGAGGATGAGCCACGTTCGCCACGCGCCCGACGGCGGCTGCTGGTCGGGGCGAGCGAGGCGCCGCCAGTCGAACGGCGCGCGCACGCGCAGCTCCTCGAGCACCTCGGCGAGACGCGCCCGGTTAGTGGACGGTGTCGTCGAGGTCGGCGTCTGCGAGTCGACGCGCCTCGGCGCGGAGCTCGGCATCGGTCATCTCTCCCACGTTGCGGACGTTCTCGACGTGCGTGCCCTTCGCGCGGTGCTCGGCGACCTCGGCCTCCCATCGCGCGCGCTTCGCGTCGTGCCGCGCCTTCGGGTCGCCGCGGCGGTGGTCGAGCTGCCACGCGGCGGCGCGCCAGTCCTGCGTCGCCGCCTTCGAGACGGTCGCCGCCAAGCCGACGTTGGCGGCGGCGTACGCCTCGCGCGCCCGCTCGACGAGGTCGCGCACGTCGTCGTTCGTGCACGTCCCCTCGCGCACGCTCTTCGACCAGTCCATCCATGTGCGCCAGGGGATGCCCGCGGCCTCGGCGGCGTCGCGGTAGAGCGCGCCAGCGCGCAGGGCGTTCAGCAGCCGGTCGCGCTTCTCGCGCGTGATGGCGTGAGCGCGTGGCATCACTTCTTCACAGGTACCCAGCCCTTGCCGAAAGAGTCCTTGCCCGCGTGCTCAGGCGACGGGCGAACATCACTGAGACGTTCAACCTCTTCGTCCTCCATCCCGAGGCGCGCTTCGATCTCGGCCTGGGACAGCCCGGAGTCTTGCAGCGTGCGGACGATGTTCGACATCTTGAGGATGCCGTGCTGACCGCGAGCGCGGTTGAATCGCACCGTGGCGATCATCTGGTCGGACTTCGACTTGCCGTTGCGGAGGCGCACGACCGGGACCATACCGCCGGTCATCGCGGCCACCTGAGCGTCACGAGAGGCTAGAGTCCAACGGTGGAAGCCGTCGACGATCTCGCCGTCCTCGCGAACGACGATCGCAGCACACCACCCGTCCTCCATGAGCGACCGCTTGAGCAGGTTGAACTCCGGGGAAAACACCGTGTTGGGGTTGTAGTTGTTGGCGCGCAGCGAAGACGCTGGTACCCACTCGATACGGTCGATGGGGTGCGACTTGTCGTCACTCATAGCGGGTCGTGCCCTCTTCCTCGGTTTGCTTGAACGCCATGGTGCGACGTCCCTTGAAGTCGCCGCGCTCGGCGAGCATTAGCAGGAACGACCACGACAATTCTTCGGCGCCGGTGACGTGCCCTTTGATCGGCGCTCCGCCGGTTCGCCCATCGTGCGCCGTGATCTCCTGTCGAACCCTCGCTGCGACGAGCGGGCGCTGATCTTCGGGCCACTTCATGATCGCCGCGTGCACCGCCTGCTGCCACGTCATGCCGACGGGAGGCTCCTTGCGACGGTCGCCGAAACCGTAGAGCGGGGAGCGGCTGTACCGCCCCGCAGTCGCAGCGCCTGGGACGCGGGCGATCATTTTCTCCCACAGGTGCGGCCAGCACTCGGCGTACCGCCAGAGCCCTTGAAGCGGCTCCTCCCCATAAGGCGGACAGACGCGTTGCCCGTGCCGCGAGACACCAGCGAGGGTCATGACGTCATAGGCACGATTGTAGTCCCACCCGAAGAGACGCGGCGCCGTCCACACGTCCTCCGTCGTCCAGTCGTAGATCGGCTTCGCGATCATAACGTGAGGCGCGTAGGGGTCCTGCGAGAGCCAGTTGTCGTGCTCCTTCATCATGACGATGCGGAGGCGACGGAGGCTCTCCTGCGCACGAATGCCCGTGAGGACGACAGTCGAACACGCGCGGTCGCCGAGGACGTGACCGTTGAGTTGCGGAATCGGGAGGCGCTCGGACGGCGTGCGCGGAAGCGACGTGATCGCCTTCGCCGGGAGAGGGCGGCACCACTTCGCCTCGTCTTCCGGCGCCCACGGGTACCACCACGGCTCTTCGCGCGAGCACGCGTTGCGGTGCTTGACCGGGTAGCAGAACCACCGGAGCGAGATGCCGTCGCGCTCGCTGACGCGCTGAACGTACTCGACGGTCTCGGGGTGGATTGCCTCCTCGTCCCAATGGACGGCTTCGAGCGGGAGGCGACCCATCGAACGCGCGACCTCATAGGCGAGGTCGAGCACGACGGTAGAATCCTTCCCGCCGCTGAACCACACCACAACGCGGTCGAAGCGACGGAAACAGTCAGCGATGCGCTCGCGCGCGAGCTCGGCCACGTCTTCCGTTGTCCTCTGTCGTGTAAAGCCAGCCATCAGGAACTGATCTCCTCTGACGATCCGTCGCGGTAGATGACGGCGCCCGTCTTCGGCCGCACCGCGACGGCTCCGGCGAACTCGCGCGAGCACACTGCCGACCACGTCGGCGTCACCTGCGCGAACAGCGGTTGTCCGAAGGCGTAGAAGGCGAGGGCGGAGCGGTGGAGCACCACGAGCGCGCCTGGCGTCGAGGGGCAAGCGGAGCGGACAGCGTTGACGATGGCGCGGGCGATGCCGTCGAGCGGGATGCGCTTCGCGATGAGGCGCCCCAGGACCTCGCTGTCATTGTCCGTCGAAGGGGCGAGGCCCTCCGCGGCGGCGAGGGCGGCGAAGCGAGGTACGCGGCCGTTGTGACAGACGACGATGTCGCCGCAGTCGAGCGGCTGCGCACTCGCCACGTCGGCGACGTTGACGCCCGTCGTCGCGAGACGCGAATGTCCCGCAACGGCCCACGCGGCGGCGCGGGGCAACTTCGACACGGAGGCGCTAGTGAGCGGCCCCGACGCGCGAGAGACGCGCAACGACTCCCCGTCGAACCACGCGACGCCGTGACTATGCGGTCCCCTCGTGGAGGCGAGTAGCGCAACGTCGCGGAGCGTCTCCGCGAAGTAGGCGCCAGAGACGGCGAAGAGCCCGCACATCAACACGCACCGACTGAGCGAAGGAACTCGCGCGCCGAGGGAATGAGCGTCGCGGCCTCGTGAACCACGTCGGCGTCGATGGCGAACACCTCGCGCCATCCGCCGCGGACGCCGCCGCACCACTGACGCGCGGGCCACGGGCCGGTGCCCTGCCTGAACCCATGGGGCCACGCGTAGCACGGCGCGAACGGGAGGCCGAAGTAGTGCATCGCGGCGAGGAGCTCTTCGTGGCTCCAGTCGGCGAGCGGATGGAAGCGCGTCACGCCCTGCCCGTTGGTGTCGACCGCGGTACGAATGTTGTTGCCGTCGGCGCGGCGACGCCCGGTGACGAGAACGTCGAGGCGGTGCTTGTGAAAGTAGGTGGTCTGCCCGCGATGCTGCACCGCCGCGAACCACTTTGCAGCGGCGGCGGCCGTCGTGGGGAAGAGCCACTCCTCGTGAGCCGCAAGCCAGCGGAGATCCTGCCCCGTGTTGACGATCTCTAGGGAGCCGGGCATGTGGTCCGTCGCCCACCGCAGGAACTCAGGGAACTCCAGGTTGCAGATGACCATGCAGCACTGCGCGAAGCCCGCGCGACGCATGACCTCGCCGAGCAGTACGCTGTCCTTGCCGCCGGACCATCCGTAGGCGACGCGCTTCCCGGCGCACGTCTCGCGGACGGATCGCACAGTCGCGGCCATCCGCGCCTCGACGGCGCTGCGGGAGACGGTCGACTCGATCCCCGCGATGGCGACGTGCCAGTCCGTCTCGCTGGTCTGTTGCTTGCGCCCGATCATCCGCCCGTGTTGAACGGGTTCGCCCCGATGTATGTACGGTTCCTCATCGGGTGCGCGGTGTCGGTCGGCCCCCAGTCGGAATCGGGATGGTAGGCGATCACGTCCATAGTCTCGCGGGTCTTCGTGCGATCGGTGCGGAAGCTGTGCATCTCCTGCGGCTCCAACATGAACACCGCGGAGGGAGAAAGCTCCTCCTCCCACTGTTCCGCGCGACCGAGCTGAACGGGGCCGAACGCGTGACCGATGCCGCGCGCCACGATCCCGAGGCGAATCGTCGGGTGGGTGTGCTGCGTCTGGACGATGCCGGGCGGGAAGTGCAGGTGATTGAAGACGGGGTCGCCGAGACGCGGCGGGTATACGAGCATTGAGTCGGAGCAGCCGTCAATGTACGAGAGGCGACCGCGCTGCTCGATGCGTCCGAAGCATTCCATGCCGCGAAAGCCATAGCGTGTGATTAGCACCACGCGGGAGCCCGGACGCACGTCGGTTACCGTGAATCGGCCAGGGCAGCAGAAGAACGATCCGGTGGCCAGTTCGTGAGAGGCGCCCGCGGCGTGCACGGCAGCGCGTCCATCTAGCAAATAGCCGTAGGTAGTGCGGAGCGGGTCGGCGACCTCATGCCCCTTCGTGACGACCATCAGATCGGAGGGGTACGCGGTTTCCGTCGCGTCGATGCGCGCGCCGTGATCCGGATTGCGGATTAGCTTCATTCTGAGACCGTCTTCATGTGAGCGCGCGCGAGGTGAACGATAGCAGCATCGCGAGACGGGAGGTCGAGAGATCGCTGCACCGACTTCAACGCGGCAATCACTACGTCGTGGTCTTCCAACGTCATAGTCAGCAGCAGCGTTTTGAAGGGAGCCTTGCTCTCGTCGCCCCCGGTGTCTTCGATGGACGGAGCGGCGCCGAACTCGTCGAGGAAGTCACTTTGCGTGCTGCGACTAGCTGGCGCCGCAGCAGCCATTACGGCGTCTCCCGCTCGCTTGACCAGCGCATCCAGCGCCTCGCCGCCGAAGCCCATGTCGGCCATCACGGCGGCGTCGCGGCCGAACTGCGCGGCCATCGCGACGATCGCCTCCGCTGAGTCGGTGCCCTGGAGACCGCGGGCGTTGTCCGCGAGGGTCATGGCGTCGGCCTCGGCGTCGGACACGTCGACGACGCGCACGGGCACGCAGCCGGGCGGACCGCCGAACGAGTGCTCGGCGCCGCCGCGCATCTCGCCGTCGACCTCAAGGCCCTGCAGGATCAGCTTCGCGGCCTCGAGGCGCCCGTGCCCGCCGATGATGCGGCGCCCTCGGGCCTGAGCGACGATGGGCGCGCCCCAGGCGGTGCGGAGGATGGTGCGGGCGAGCTGCGCGACTTCGCTCCCGTGCAGGCGCGGGTTGCGTGGGTTGGGTCGCAGGTCGGCGACGGGGAGCCAGATGGCTGCGTCGCGCGCGTTTGGTGCGGGTTTCGCCACGTCTGCAGTGTCGCGCGCCGCGATGGCGCCGTCAAATACGACGACGCCCGCGGCAAGACCCGCGGGCGACGGCGTGCTGGTCGGCGTGGGAGAGACGGACGACCGCCGCGAACCATGCCGCAGGGCGCGGCGGGGGTCAACTGCTACGCCGCTACATCGACGCTACGTGCTCTGCTACGTGTCGAAACGCTTCAAAACAAGGCTGCTACGCTGCTACACCACTACTCTTATAGAGAGAGAGAGATTATATTTTATTGGGGGCGCGCGCGAGGGCGCCCCCCTATTGGGAGCATGGGGGCGTAGCGGGTAGCGGTGTAGCGGTCAGGGTCGATGGCGCCACGCGCCGTCGTCGGTAAGGCGGTCCCAAAGGCGAGTGTTTCGCCCATCGACGCGCAGGACGCGGGTGACGTAGCCGAGGCGCCGCAGGATCGCGGAGACCCGCGCGGACTCCCGCGGGGTGATCCGGTCGAGGTCGACGCGCAGGGCGCCGGTGAGCACCCGCTGCGTGGTGATGTCGCGCCCCTCGGCGCCCGAGAGTCCATCGAGCCACGTCGCGACGGAGTCCTCCCAGGCGTCGGCCACGCGATGAGCCTCGGTGGCCTCGGCGCGTGCGGCCTCTGCCTCGGCGACGAGCCACCAGCCCTCGCGCGCGTCGAGGGCGGCGAGTGCTTCGGCCCAGAGCTGGTCGCGGTCGCGACGGAGGGCCTCGGTGTCGACGCGCCCGACGCGCACGACCCAGAACCGGCGATCGCCGGTCGAGTCGGTGAGGAACTGCGCTTCGTTGGTGCTGCCGACGATGACGTTGTGGCGGGGCACGGACTCGACGACGCGGCCGTAGGGCTGCCGGTAGCTGTCGACCTGCGAGGAGACGAAGGCCTTCACGCGTCCAGCGTGGGCGCGAGAGGTGACGTGCTCGAGCTCCCCGAGCTCGTAGATCCACGCGCTGTTGATTTGAAGCATCGCGTCCTTCGACTCGATGTCGACGGCAGAGTCGCTGAACCACTCGCCGCCGAGGACGCGGAAGAACGAGCTCTTGCCGACGCCCTGCGGGCCGACGAGCACTAGCGATGTGTCGACCTTGCAGCCTGGCGTGATGGCGCGCGCGACGGCGCTGATGAACCACGCTCGCAGCATCGTTCGGTTGATCGGCGTGTCGTCGGCGCCGAGCACGTCAGTCGCGACGCGGTCGAGGCGCTCGGTGCCGTCCCACGTCAGCGCCCGGAGGTACCGCTGGACGGGGTGATAGCGCCGCTCGCTAGCGACGAGCCCGACGCCGGACACGACGGACTCTGCTGCGGGCGAGAACGCCCACCGGCGCTCGATCTGCTCTCGGATGGCAGCGAACCTCGCATCGGTGACGCGCTCGCCGCCGAGTTCTGGCGCGCGCGTCATCTCGTTGAGTCGGAGCGAGGCGTACTCCTGCGAGTGCCGCAGGATCGTGCACACGTTCGCGAAGGTGTTTCGCACCTGCCCCTTTGGCGTGGTCGAAAGTTGAGAGTGCCATGTCGTGTCCTCCGGCGGCGCCTCTGCCAGAGCGGGCGCCGCGGGCGCCGCGGGCACTGCGAGCTTCGGCGCGTTCGGCTCGTAGCGCATGGCGCTCGACACGATGCCCTTGACCTCTGCGGGGTCGAGCGGCGGCGAGCACAGGCGCTCATTCAGGGACGAAATGGACTTGAAGATCTCCGGCTCATCCCATCCTGTGCCGCGCATCGAACACGCGCGTTTGTAGAGAGTTTCGTTTCGCGAACCTTCGAGGATCGTCTCTCCGCTGCCGCCCGAGAGCACGCGGAGCTTCGGGCGCCGCGCGAGCGCGTCGAGCCAGGCGCGAGGCGCCTCGGCCACGTCGACCGCGTCAGGGCGCGAGGAGAGCTCCCACGCATACGACCCGCCGCTGACGTGCGAGGACGGCGCTGCGACGACGTAGCCGCCCTCTCCGCGCACGTCGACGCCTGGGGCGAGGACGCCGGCGCTGTTGCGCACCTCGACGCCCTGCGGGACCGTCAGGTAGATGTGCCTCCCCTTCGAGCCGGTGAGCGCCTCGACGGTGTCGGGAATCTTGCCGAGGCGCTCGACGAGCTCGTCGAAGCCCTCGTCGCCGCCGTGGCGCGGGTCGATGTCGACGACGACGAGCCCGCCGCCGGTGGCGACGCCGACGTTGGCGTCGGGCCACTGGGACCACCACGCGCGGATCTGCTCTGCGTCGGTCGTGGCGTCAAGGCACCCGCGCGCCGTCCGCGGGTGCTTCCCCGGCTTCGTGCCGGTGCAGTTGGGCGAGGCGCAGGTGCAGCCGCTCGCGTCGACGGAGTGCAGGGGGAACACGCGCCAGCCGAACTGCGTCGCGTAGGCCATCGCGGCGCGCCCGAGGCGCGAGAGCTTGATCGCGGGGGTCACTGTGCGGCCACCGCCGGAAGGGCGCCGCGCAGGAGCAGTCGGATCACGTCGGCGCGCGACAGACCGGCTTCGCGGCTGCGCCGGTCGAGGAGCTCGCGCTCTTGATCGGAGAGATGGACGAGGATGGCCTTGGGTCGAGTACGCATGGCGGGGAGTATATCCACCGCATATGCGTGACGCTACTGATTTTCGCCCATGCGTGCGCGGGCGATGGCGGCGCGGGCCTCGTCGACGGAGCGGACGACGGCGGCGAAGCCTCCGTGCAGGCGCACGACGGCGAGCCACTGGCGCTGCTCCTGCGTCGCGCGGCCCGTGGGCGTTTTGACCTCGAGCGCGATGAAGCGCCCGCGGAGGCAGCCGACGAGGTCCGCGCTGCCGACGGCGAGCCCGTAGCGCACGCGCGCGCCGCGGTGCTCGGCGACGCCGGTGTTGTTTCGCCAGAGCACCAGCCCCGGCTCGTCCGAGAGCGCCAGGCGGATCTCGTCTTGGATGTGTCCTTCGGTCATCGTCAGACTCCCCTCGGCCAGTAGCCGAACTTCTCCTTGAACCGAACACCGACCCACGCGGGCTTGTAGGCCCGCTGTCGCGCGATCTGTCGCAGTCGCGCGA
>Ga0315903_10002004_pt1 | contig 30592 bp, 24 predicted proteins | sample LakEriMetagenome_7_FD_203524 | JGI IMG/M metagenome (GOLD analysis project Ga0315903, IMG submission 203524) | Freshwater fungal communities from buoy surface, Lake Erie, Ohio, United States - Buoy 2 MA119 | ecosystem: Environmental > Aquatic > Freshwater > Lake | place: USA: Lake Erie, Ohio...
TTTAGTTCCGAAGTCGTCCGTGCAGAAATGACGGAAATCGCAGAACTTCAAGAACAGATCTACAATAATGTTTTTAAGTTTCCTTCTATGACAAAAGAAGAGAAGCTTGAGCATGTTGAAGTTTTGGAAACTCTTTTGGAAAGGCAGAAAGTTCTTTATACAAGAATGAGTCTGTCTGATGATCCAGAAGCAAAAAAAATGAAGGAACGTATTGTTAGTTCTGCTATTATGATGGGTATGCCCCCTGGCACTGATATGAACATCATTTTGAACAATATGTCCAAAATGCTTGATGTGATGAAGCGGCAGATTGACAAAACGGGTTCCGACCTGTAGAATAACGAAGTACACAAAGGCCAAATCCTACTAATACGGAGAAATCTAATGAGCTTTTCTGATCTGAAAAAACAATCCACTCTTGGTTCTCTTACTTCTAAACTGGTGAAAGAAGTAGAGAAGATGAGTACAACTTCTGGAGGCGCTGATGAGCGTCTTTGGAAACCTGAAATGGATAAAACTGGTAACGGTTTTGCAGTTATCCGTTTCCTTCCTGCTCCAGAGGGTGAAGAACTTCCTTGGGCAAAAATGTATTCACACGCTTTCCAAGGTCATGGTGGTTGGTACATTGAAAACTCTCTGACTACTATTGGACAAAAAGATCCACTGGGTGAACATAACCGTGAACTGTGGAACAGTGGTATTGAATCTAACAAAGAAACTGTTCGTAAGCAAAAGCGTAAACTGAACTATTACAGCAATATCTACGTTGTAAAAGATCCTACAAATCCTCATAACGAAGGTAAGGTCTTCCTCTTCAAGTATGGTAAAAAGATCTTTGATAAGATTATGGAAGCAATGCAACCTGAATTTGAGGATGAGACTCCTATCAATCCATTTGACTTCTGGCAGGGCGCTAATTTCAAACTCAAAATCGTAAAGAAAGATGGGTATTGGAATTACGATAAGTCAGAATTTGATCGCGTTGCTCCTCTACTGGATGATGACGATGCTCTGGAAGCACTCTGGAAGAAAGAGTATTCGCTGACTGCAATCACTGCTCCAGACCAGTTTAAGTCTTATGAAGAACTTGAGCGTCGTATGAACGCTGTTCTTGGTCTTAAGAACTCTTCTCCTGCTCGTTCTCGTGCAGTGGTTGAACAAGAAGATGATCTTGAAGAGTTTACTCAAACTCCTACAGTTCAAGATCGTGTAGTAGAAGAACTGGAACAATCTTATGCTCGTTCTAAGTCTCCTTCACTTCCTCAAATCTCTCAAGATGATGATGAAGATGATGCTCTTTCCTACTTCCAGCGTCTTGCTGAAGATTGATCAAGAATAAAGTCTGATATTATCAGCACGTTTCAAGGTGCCGCTCACATATTGAGTGGCACCTTCTTTATATGTCATCATTTCTTCCATATCATCAAGAACAATATTTAAGTATCTTGGTTTGAGTACGTAGATATTTCTCTTTGCATCCTCAAGTTTTTCTTCATATTCATAGTTAGTAACTGGGGTAGTTACATTTGAAAGAGTAACTTGAGATTCTGTGAATGCATCATAATAAGACCAATCAGAAGCATAGTTTTGAGGAACTTCCAGTCCCGCTGGAATGATTACAACTCCTTGACTATTTTTAATTTCAATTGTTTCATAGTGATGAACACTATAGATTCTTGCATATATTTCTTCTTCAGTGCTCAACCCAACCCCATATTTTTCTCTTAAATAAGTATCAAAAGATACTTGCGTCATTGGCCATTCTGTTTGGATATTGATAATATTGTTTGAGAGAAGAATTACCCAATCTAAAGAAGAGTTATTGTATATTTCAAATGCAACATTATCTGGGCGAGCATCTCCAATAATTTTATATTTCTCAAAGAATGATACTTCTTGAAAAATATCTGGGCGAAGAGTTCCCTTTTTGAATAGGTTCTTTACTTCAATATAATCACTAATTTTAGCATCTGGTAATCTGCTAACGTATTCAAAAGATGGTAGTTGTCTGAAGTATGGTGTTGCCATTTTAGTATCCTATTACGGTATCTTTGTCTTGATCCAACTTTGAATAGTCATCATTAAAGATTGGTTCTAGTTCTTGGAATTGCATTGTTATTTCGTATGATGTCATTAAACCATCAGCGAATGTCATATAGTTTCCTTCTGGAGTGTAGTTAACTGTAAAAGATTGTAGAGCACACTCTTTAATTAAATTGATGTATGGATGATCTTTATTTTTGTGTAGATATTGTATTTTGAATGTATGAGGAGCTTTTAAAAATAAAGTAGATGCTGTTCTTTGAACTGCCATCCCTTGTTTAAAAAATCTTATTATTTGCCTAATTTGTTCTCTATCTGCTACACTTCTTGCAGATAACTTAAATGTAAAATTAAAAGGTCTTAATGTTGGACCAGAAAATAACAATTCCATATTTGGATTGAATACTGCTCCTTGAGTTCTTGATAAGATATTGGATTTTCCAATTGCTTGAGCAGTAAAAATTGCTGCTATTCCGGTCCTTACTGCTCCGGAATTTTCTTGTACATTTTGTGTCTGTGCCTCTAATGTATTTGCTCCTGCTGCACCTCCTCCTGTTATTACGGAATTTGCAATTTCCGCTAAACTTTTTTCCAAGGGATTCATTTCATCACTACCCCAAGTGACGGAGTTGGTATCTGATATTCCTCCAGGTATAGGTAGAAAGACATTTCCAATTGTTCTTGAGGTGAAATTACTTCTTTCTCCAAAACTACCTAATCCTTGATTTGCTGATTCATTTATATTTCTTGGTTCATATTTTAACATATTAAATTTAATCACATCTTGATGTTCTATTTGTAGATTTGATGGGTAGGATAATTTTTCTGGAAATTTAAATCTTGATAATTTTTCAGATTCTTTTAATTCTCTTTCTAATGCTGCTTTATTTTCTTCTGCTGCAATTGGAGTTGCGCTGTTGGGTGATATTAATTTATTTGATTTTGCTTGTGCTTCCGCATCAGTTCCACCAGATGTCTTCACACCTTGTGCTGTAGTAATTTTTGCTGCATTTTTTATATTATTAATTCCTTCTGCACTAGATAGTGCTTTTATTTCATTTTGCGATAACCCAGAGTTTTGACTTGCGGTAAATTTTCCTGTTGAAGGATTATAAGTTCCAAGACTTTGGAATTGTAGAGCAGCACCTTGCTTATAAATTTGAGTAACTCCAGTTTCTGCATTTACTACTGGAGATAAAATCCCACCAATTCCTTTTACTTGAAATGGATTTTTTCCTGGTTCTCCGTAAGTTCCTGCCATCAAAAATCCCTCCAATTTGTTACAGGAGTAATCATCTCAATTTTTTGTAGAGTATGAGACATTTATGAGAGGGGTTTTTATTTATTTAGACGAAATTTTGCATAAGGTATAGAAAGCATTTCATCAAGTTCTTCATATTTTACAACGTAAAGTTTACCTGCAACTTCTTCCCAAGTATATTGTCTTCCTTTTCTCCAATGAAAATTGATTCCCTTAAATCCCCATTTTTCTAATGAGGTACAAGCAATTAATGGATGTTGATCATATTCCAATCCTGGCGTTTTTGCGTTATAAACAAAAGTATAAAATTTTCCTACTTCTGGATATAATGCTTCTTTCTTTAATACATCCATAATAATCAACATTAGATCTTCTGGATCATATGTACCAGCAGCATCAATTCTTTTTTTCAACTCTCTCATTCTTGGAGGAATACTGGCATATTGACCAAAACCTTTTGCCATTACTTGATTCCTAATTCTTGTTCTGTAATAATCTTAAATCCAATCATATTGTCCTCACAAAACTCTTGAGCAGCACGCCATTTTGCTTGGTTAGTTGCATATGTATAAACTTCGTGAAGATAAGACTTGGTAGTTCTTGATCTTGGTTTTGGTGCAACTGTTTCTTTTTTTGGTTTGATTTCAATAATATATTTTTTAATATCTCCAGATTGTTCTCTAACTTTAATAATAAAATCTGGAAAGTAATTTCTTACTTTTTGTTTTACTGGGTCATAATATTTGATTCGAATCTCCTCCGATCCCCAAGCAATAATATTTTCATTTAAGTCGCACCAGTGGCAAAATTTACGTTCCCAACTACTTCTGCATATAATATTGTTGGGGTCACCAATGTATTTTTGTGGATATGATGGTTTGTATTTACTCTTGATGCTTTCTGCCATTATCCTTACTACATAATATATAAGGTCAAAAATTATTTATAAATGGCAGTTCCAAAGCCAGCAGCAAGAAACGTATCTCAAATAAAAAGTTCTTTGCTTAAACCAGCATTAACATCTCATTATGAGTTATATCTCACTATGCCGAATGGTAATGCTGGTGACTTTAGTAAAATAATGGCAAAAAATGGTGTAAATTTTTCTGTCGAACAATCCAATTTACAACTTGCATGTAGCGAAGCAACGTTACCTGGGTCAAGTTTAGCAACTCTTGAAATCAATAATGATTACACTGGTGTCACTGAAAGACACGCATATCGCAGAATTTATGATGACAGGATTGATCTTACTTTTTATGTTGATACAAAATATACTGTAATTAAATTCTTTGAAACTTGGATTAAGTATATTATGAATGAAAGTATTAGTGGTGGAGAAGGAGGACCTACTGGATTAGTATCTCCAAACTTTTTTTATAGTGTTAGATATCCAGAAGAATATCAAACAAATTTTTCTATTGTAAAGTTTGAAAGGGATTATCAGTCCAGACTAACATATACTTTTTTAAAGGCATATCCTATTAGTATATCTTCTATGCCAATATCTTATGATTCATCTTCTTTATTGAAGTGTACTGTTTCCTTTACTTATTCCAGATATTATATTGAAGATCTTAATGGTTCTGCTCCACCACCAGATGCACAGAATTCTCAGTCATCTCTCAATAACCCATTAGAACAAGCAGGATTTAATGTTGCTGCGTATCAAACCTTCTCCAATCCTCAGTTTGGTGTAGATACAACTGGGGGACTATCATCTCAAAATGCATTATCTTCTGGTAATTCCCTTCAGGTTTATGAGGGTGAAGAAATAATTAATGCCATTAATTCCAATCAAAGACCAGTTGAGTCTGGTCTTCCTTATGTTGGTAGGAATGTTGGACCAATATCACCCTATCAATAAGACATAAAAAAAGAGGGTCATTAAGACCCTCAGTTTGGAGTTGGAAGTTCTACCTTTGCGTTTTGAAGAACTGCAAATAGAACAGTGCTTCCGCCAATGACTAAAAATGGAATTAATAATAATGAGATGATGAGAGTTTTCATTGATCTTTTTTAAGACCCTTAGACAAACCAATAGCACTTACTACACCAGTGAGACCGTAAATTCCTCCCCACAAACCCAACCACAGAGAGTTGTTGCGGTGGATTTGAGAAACTTCTGGAGCAACTTTGTGGTACTTATACGCCGCATCATACTCCTGAACATACCAGACAAAGCAAGCGCCAGTTGCTGCGGTCGTTACAGAGAGTGCAGATGCAAGATAGAAGTTGAGAAGTCCTTTCATCGATTTGTTTGAACTGTAGTTATTATAGTACGTGTTTGTGAGTTGTTTGGAGTTGAGTGGACACTTTCTCTTCTGTCCATGCACGCTAAATAATCACACCTGAAGTTCTATAGGATATTATGCCTTTACCGAAGATTTCTACACCAACTTATGAACTTGAATTGCCCTCAACTGGACAAACAATTCAGTACAGACCATTTCTTGTTAAAGAAGAAAAGCTACTTGTAATTGCTTTAGAAAGTGAAGATACGAAGCAAATTACAACAGCAATTAAAACAGTTATCAAAAGTTGTATTCTTACCAAAAATATTAAAGTAGAATCTCTTCCTACTTTTGATATTGAATATTTGTTCTTGAATATTCGTGGCAAGTCTGTTGGGGAAGAACTTGAAGTTAATATTATCTGCCCTGATGACGGTGAGACTCAAGTTCCAGTAAAAATTAATCTGGATGACATTAAAGTTCAAAAAAATGAAGAGCATTCAAATAGAATCAAACTTGATGATTCTATTATGATGGAAATGAAGTATCCATCTTTAGATCAGTTTATTAAGAGTAATTTTCATTTCAGTGATAAAAATGCAATGGATCAATCGTTTGAATTGATTGCATCTTGTATTGATAAAATTTTTACTGAAGAAGAAGTTTGGACTGCCGCAGACGTAACTAAAAAAGAAATGGCAGACTTTTTAGAATCAATGAATTCTTCTCAGTTCAAAGATATTGAAAAGTTCTTTGAAACAATGCCTAAACTTTCTCATAAAATTAAAGTTAAGAATCCAGTTACTGAAGTTGAAAGTGAAGTTGTTTTAGAAGGGTTAGCATCTTTTTTCGCGTGAGTATGGTCCATATGGACCTTGAAAATTATTTCAAACTTAATTTTTCTCTGATGCAATACCATAAATATTCATTATGGGAGATTGAAAATATGATTCCTTGGGAAAGGGACATATACGTTACATTATTACAACAGCATCTTGAAGAAGAAGAGTTAAAACAAAAACAGCAGATGACCAATGCCCATTTCTAATCCAAAAGAGGAAATTGACAGTAGGATACTGAGTCTCATTGGGATTGAGGATGTTTTTGACCTTGATTATGAAACTTACTTGACTCTTCTTAAAGAGGCAATGGTCAAAAGTAGGATGACCAAAAAAACAATTCCTACTGAAGAAGTTATGCTCTTAAACGATGAATTTAAAAGAGTTAAGAGCAAAAAAGATAGGGGTAGATTTGAAGTTAAAAAGAAAAAAATATCTGCATCTTCTTTTAATGTTGGAAATGTTAAAGGAAAACTTATAGGCGATAGTCCAATAAAAGGACTTTTGCCCTCGCAGGCAATTGCAAAATCTCCTTTAAAAAAATCTTTAGAAGATAATATATCTGCAATAACTTCTTCATTTGTTTCTATAGCAGAAACTTTAAAGCAACAAAAGAAAGTAGCGGATGATTCAACTGCTTACGATAAAAGAAAAACAGAGAAAGAAAAAAGAGGACTTGCCGAGAGTAAATTAGAAAAAAGATTTGAAGGATTAAAAAAGGTAGCAGAAAAAATAATAGCACCAGTAAAATCTTTACTTGATAGAATCATTCAATTCTTTACCACTGTTATAATGGGAAGAATTGTATATAAACTTGTCGAGTGGTTAGGTGATCCTACAAATGCAAGTAAGGTTAAATCAATCATTCGTTTCGTTAAAGATTGGTGGCCTGCCCTACTTGGATCCTACATTTTATTTGGAACAAGTTTTGGCAAATTAATTAGAGGAACAGTAGGTCTTGTTGGTAGGTTTATATTCCAGATTGGAAAAGTTGCTATACCACAACTTCTTAAATTTATTAAAAGTCCTGTTGGTATTGGGTTAGGACTTTTTACTGCAGGTGCGACAGTTCCTGCAATGTTCCCAGGAACTGTTAATCAACAAGAAAGACAAACATCAAAACAACCCGGAAGTAAAGAAGATAAGATAAAGTCTCTTCAGCAACAAAAGGCAAACTTAAATTTCTTTGAGAAACTTCAAGGAAAAGGTTCTGAAATTGACGAACAAGTTTCTTATTTGCAAACGGGCAAAACTAAGTCATATGGATTTAGTGGTGGTGGATTAGCAAGTGGATTTGTAAGTGGAGAGAAAGGTGTAGATAAAGTCCCCGCAATGCTTAGTGATGGTGAATTTGTTATGTCTCGCGGCGCCGTCTCAAAGTATGGGGTTGATACTCTTGAGGCAATGAATGCAGCAGGGGGAGGAACTAATAAACCAAAAGTTATGAGTGGGACTACTTATGCTGCTGGTGGTGGTATGGTTGGTAGATCAAACACTCCTTTTTCCAAAGATCCTATAGATGCTATAAGTAGGTTCATAAAGTTTAAGTTTGGCGCTGATCCATCAAAACAATCAACTTGGGGATTTCCTACGATTCCCTCCCCCACATCAAAACCAAGTTTTTCGTCAGGTGGTTCTACCGGATCCTTGATGACTGATCCTATAGGTGCAGTTGCCAGAATTGCTAACAATATGGGAATAAAAACTCCAAATGTCCCATCTCCAAAATCTAAACCTCAAGGTGTCAAGACTAAACCTGGAGGTAGTCAAAAAAATATGTTCCAGGAAATTTATGAAAAACTTACTGGTCCTGGAGCAGCAACTTATAAAGATGCTGGTTCAATATATGCCAAACAGATGCTTGGTGGATTTGGTGGACCAATAAGTGAAATGGATTTAGGTGGAGAATCTGAGAGAGAACTGCAAAAAGCAATTCAGAGAGCAAAGAAAAGAACTGCGCAACAAATTAGAATAGAGCAACAAAAATTAAATACTCTACTTCAAAATCCACCAAAACCTGGGCAAGATAGGAGTGAATGGAATAATGCAGTCGATACTCAACGAAGTTTTCTTAAAAAATTTAAACAAGGTGGAATACGAGTTCAGTATGCTGATTATGCAGAAAATGGAAAGATGACTGAAAATGCCGAAAATGCCAAAAATATTCTTGGGCAGTTTTGGGCGTATGGTAGAAATAAAAAACAAGGAGGTGGATATCGTATTGAAGATAAGTATGATTTTGATAAAATGAAAGACCCTATGAGTGTTTTGTTTGGTGGTGGTAAAAGTACACAACAAAGACTTCAAGCACTTCACCAGTTAAATCCCCTTAAAGGAAAGGGTGATGTTGATATGATTCTTGGTGGAAAGAGAACTGCGGCAGAATCTTGGGGTCTTTCTGCAAGTAAAACATTGCTTGGTGGGATGTTGGGCATATCTGGAAAACCTAAAGAATCTCAAAAGAAAAATATTGGTCCAGCGACAATGTATAAACCTAATGATCCAAGAAGAAAACAATCTGGACCATATCAATCAAGGTTTGCTCGTCCCAAAAATGCTGGTGTTAAACCTGTTAAACCCCCATCAAAACCATCGGTTATATACACATATCCACAATCTTCAAACAAAAACAAACCTTCCTCTGTTTACAATCGCCCTGCTGCTTCAAAACCACCAAGTTTTAGTGCATCTACTAAGGGAAGTAAACCCAAAATCAACATATTTGGAATTCACATCTAAGTAAATGGCAATTAATACTCAAAAGTTTTTGCCTTCTTCTAAAGGGGGATCACTAGTAAAGGTTAACAAGACTCTTATTAAGGGTTCTTCTTCTGTTGCTGTGGGTGATAAGTCAATAAAAAATTTAAGTATTGTCAGAGTTAAAGCAATTGAAGTTGATAGTATTTTAAAAGGAACTCTGGCAGCAGAAAAGAAAAAACTTACTGAGTCTAAAAAACAAGATAGTTCTAAGAGAAGAGAAAAGATAGAAGAAAAATTAGAAACAAAACCAAAGGTAGAATCTGACAAAGTAAAAATGCCAAGTCTTCCTCGTATGGGATTTTTGGATTGGGTAAAGAACTTTATTGGTAATATTATTCTTGGATATTTTGCAGTTAGGTTAGTTGATCATTTACCAAAAATAATTCCTATTGTTAAATTTTTAGGGCAAGCAACTGATTTTGTTCTTGGTGTTGGTGGAAAACTTTTAGATGGTCTTGTGACTTTTATTGATTGGGGGTATAAAGCATATGATGCTACTCGTGGTTTTGTAAAAAATCTTTTTGGTAATGATGGAGTAAAGCAATTTGAACAACTTTCTGGACTTTTAAATCAGTTTTTAAATCTTGCATTGATTGCAGGAATGGCTGCTGCGGGTTCAGTTGGACGCGGAGGCAAAGGTAAGGGAGGATACGTTGGATCAAGACCAAGACCTGGAACTGGCGGAAGACCCAGAGTAACAACAAGTGGTGGTGGGGTTGATATTAGAAATCCACTAAGACAGAGACCCAAAGTAACTATGGGTCGTGGTGGAAATAAAGCACTTCTTTCTTCAGTAAGACCGTTTTTAAAAAGAATTCCTCTACCCATTGTTGGGGCATTAGTTAACTTTGGATTGTCCGTTGCATTGGGAGAAAATCCGGGAAGAGCAGCATTTAGAGCAATTGGTGCTGGACTTCTTGGTGCTGTTGGTGCTGCTGCCGGAACAGTTGTACCGGTTGCTGGAAACTTTATTGGTGGATTGATTGGTGGCGTTGCTGGCGATGCTATTGGTGGTGTCTTATATGATTTCTTTTTTGGTAGTGGAATGCCATCTGGAAAAGGAAAGACTGTTAAGAAAGCAGGTGGCGGTACGACAAGGGGTGGAAGACCTCAACGTGGAGTAAAAAGAACAGTATCTAAAAGGGGAAAATATAGAAGAAGATTAGCACCACAAAAACCTGGGGACGTGGAAGCAAATTCTCCAGGTGCTGATGTTGGTGGTGGAGAAAAGTTATTTGATTTGTTTCCAAACCCACTTAAGTTTTTACAAAAAGCATCTGATGTTATGAATCCATTTAAAGTGATTCAAAAGGCTGGCCAGAATCTTGGTGATAGTGATTACTTTGGTCCAATACTTGCAATCACTTCTAAAATTTTACTAGGACAAAAACCAACCCAACAAGATTATAAGAATGTTGGACTTGGTATTAATATGTTGGTTGCTAAAGGAATAGATGATGGCAAATTAAAGGGTGGACTTGCTGCTTTTGCTGAAGGTGGATTTGTTGATCCAAAAACATTGGATGCTATTTCTCAAGGTGGTGATATTAGTGATTGGGTTGCAAAGTCGTTTAAAGATACAACTGAAACTAATGCACAAAAAACTTTAAGAGAAATACAAGATAATTTGAGATTGAAAAAAGACCAAGGTGTTAATCAGGATAAAGGAATTGATCAACAACCTCCTGATCCAAACCTTGGTGTTGATGGTGGCGGTTTTAATGTGACTGGAGGAAATGCTGATTTTTGGTCTTTGGTTGCAATTGCATCTCTTGAAAGTGGAACATCTCAGGGAAGAGCCGATGTTGCGCAATCAATCTATAATAGACTTTCCTCAGGAATTTATAGTGGTAACACGATTAAAGAATTGATTGTTTCTGGCAATGGAAGACAGTATCAGCCAGTTGGCAGAGCAGTTAGAGAATTTAGATCAATAAGCGATAAGCAAAGTGCAATTAATGCGGTTATGGTTGCGAATAAATTGAGTAGAGTTCAGGCTGAAAAATTTATCAATGATACTGCATCTGCTGTTCAAAATAAGGAGTTGCAAAAAAGTGCTTCGCAATTTGTTGGGGGAAGAACTGATTTTTGGGCTCAAGGACTAGCACCACCATCTAATGGTCTTGGGTATGTTGTAAGACATGGACATAGATTTGGTTGGTTTGTTGGACCTGCTGCTATTGCATATGGTAGAAAAAATCCAGGTCCAGCAAAGGCACCTCAGTTAGGAGATATTGTTGTTATGGGTGGAGCTCCGGGTGGAATGGTATCAGTTAAGGGTGGCAAAGCGTTTCCCCTTCCCAAAGGAATGATTGGAACCGGATCTGGACAGGTTTATGGGGCACCAAGAGGTTATGGTGGTCATGCTGGTGTTGACGTTGTTGAAAAACCACCTTGGGGAGGTAATCCAAGATTGCCTATTGTTGCATATTCTGGGGGAAAAGTTTTATCTGAAAAATTTGTTCCCAATGATCCTTATTTGTCTGGTTTAATGATAGATCATGGTGGAGTCCAAACAAGATATTTGCACGCAACTCCAAACGTTAGACCTGGACAAACAGTTCAACCTGGACAAAAAATTGGCAATTTACTGAATCTTGGAAATCAAACTCACCTTCACTTTGAAGCTTACAAAGGATCTCAAAGATTGAATCCAACTGGTATGCTCCGCGCTGCTTATGAAAAAGGTGGAATGACTTTAGGTGGTCCTCATATGGCAATGCTTGGTGAAAAAGGAAAAGAGTTTGTTATTGATGCAGACTCTACTGCTGCTATTGAACAAACTTTTCCTGGGTTCTTAGGTGCTATTAATACGGCAAAATATGATCAGGCGATAAATGTATTAAGTAACTTTGCTTCTTATGAATATGGATCTGAGCAAGTTGTTGTGATTGCTGATATGCCATCTGGTTCATATCTTGCAGACAGTGACGATACTGGTTCTGGTGGACCCATATATGTTGGTGGTGATGAAACGGATCCATTTGAATCTTTATATCAGGGTGGGTAAATAGAGATAAGAGGTAATAAACAATGGCAAATCAAATAACATCTAAAAGCGCACAACCGTCTTACATAGAAAAGTTTGATATTGCATCAAACAAGAATCAGGGGAAAACAGTTAGTGTTGTAAATGGTGCTGTTCGCTTAATGTATTATGAAAGCATTCTTCAAGATACGATTAGAGTAACTTATACTTTTGCTGATACTGGAAATACTATTGACAACAAAACTGCTCTTGAAGGACTGCCAATAGTTGGTCAAGAAAAAGTCACATTAAAATTTAAAGATAATAATGAATCAGAATTGAACTTAACGATGTATGTGAATAAAGTTACTCCTTTGAGTGATGATACAACTAAGTCTATGATTCAATTGGAACTTGTATCTAAAGAGTTTATTCTAAATGAAAAGATTAGACTGAATGAAAGATTTGATGGAAAAATATCAGATCACATTAAAAAGATTTTGACCGCACCAAATTATCTTGCAACTAAAAAGAAAGTTGATATTGAAGAGACTTCAAATAATTATAATTTTATGGGGAATAATAGAAAACCATATTATGCAATGAATTGGTTATCTAAAAAATCAGTCCCTAATTTTGAAAAGGCAAAGGGCAATACTGCCGGTTACTTTTTCTTTGAGACATCTGAAGGATTTAAATTTAAGTCTATTGATACATTGTCAAGTCAAGAAAAGAAAAAGTCCATAATCTTTAACCAAACACCAGATTCAAGAGGAGATGACATTCCTTCTGGATATGATGTCAAAGCCCTTGAATATTCAAAGGACAATCGTGTTGATGTTCAAGAGAAACTTAAAATGGGCGCATACTCAACAAGAACAATATTGTTTGACCCATTCACTTGCTATTATGAGGTTGTTGTTCCGAATGCTAAAGAAATAGAAAAAAAGAAAGGCATAAAAAAATCTGGAAAAGAACTACCATCTTTAAATCCAGAGTTTAATCGCACAGAAACTAATAAAGATTTTTCAAGAACAACTTATTATCTTCTTGATAAGGGGACACTTCCTTCTGGAGATAATGCTCAACAACAAGTTGAAAAATCAAAGACTGAAAATTTTGAATATAAAAATATTTTGAATCAGTCTATTATGAGATATAACCAATTGTTTTCTATTAAGAGTACAATTACTATACCTGGAGATTTCTCTTTACATGCTGGAGATGTTGTTTTTTGTGACGCTAAACAGTTGTCTACAGAGGATGAAGAGATTAATAAGGAATATGGAGGTCTATATATTATAGCAGATTTATGTCATTATATTTCTCCAAAAGAAACCTATACAAAATTAAACTTAGTAAGAGATTCTTTTGGTAGAATTGGAAACCACACATCTGGCAAAATACCATTATGACAGACCGTACTCTTCAACAACATATTAATGATGACCGTGATGAACTTGATAATCCAAATACAAGTGGGCAACGTAGGCGTCATCTGCAAGATGAGTTAGGAAGTTTGGAACAGTATCAAGCAAATCATCCAGACGACAATCATGATCCAACTTCATTAGAATTGTATTGTGACGAAAATCCAAGTGCTCTTGAATGTAGAATTTACAATGATTGATAACTAATGGAAGGCGGATCCTTATTCAATCCTGGGTTTCTTGGGGCGCATTTTAGTTGGTGGGTGGGGCAGATTGCCAGCGATTCAACTTGGCGAGATAATATTCTTTCGGGAAAATTTGAAAGCAAAGATCAAAATCCTGGTTGGGGATATCGCTATAAAGTTCGTATTATAGGACTTCACGATCAAGGTGAGACTGAAATATCTTCGGATAAACTTCCTTGGGCTCAGGTAATGTATCCTGTGACTGGTGGTGGTGGACAAGCAAATGCCACTGCCACTGCAAACCTAAGACAAGGAATGATGGTCTTTGGGTTTTTTCTTGATGGCCAGGAACAACAAGTTCCCGTCATTATGGGAGTTCTTGGAAACAACATACAGACTCACTTAGCGACAACCATTAAAGATAACCGAGTTACAAATACTCAGCCTGGAAGTCTTGCGACAAGTGGAGTTGCAACTCCTGCGGATGGGAACAAAGATCCAAATATAAAAGTCCCTGATCGTGGGATTGAAATTAATAAACCAAAATCTCCAGAACAATCAGATGAGTGTGCTCCTGCTCCTCCTGGAGTTTCGGTAAATCAGTTTGGACTAAGATCTGATAAACCTCTTTCTAAACTTCAATTCAGAGATCAACAGAGTGCTCTTGCTGAAGCTGAATCCAGAGGACTAACAGGAACTGCAAGAAGTGAATTTGTTCAAAAGGCAGTTGCCGCTGGAATTAAAGCAAGGTGTGAAGCAGCAAATTCACCAAATTCTCCTTCACAACCTGGCGCTACAATTGAAAGTGTTGATGGCGTACATAAGGTAACTAAAGCTTGTATAGTTTCAAATGAATACTATCACAAGAAAACTGCATTAATGTCTCCTTGCGATAAAGTCAAGTCTGCACTTAAAGCAATTCAAACAGAACTTGATAATCTAACAAAAGATATTGATAAAGTTTTAAATGCTGCTCAATCATATGTTGATGCAGTTTCAAATTTGATTGGGTCAATTCAAAGTTTGATTTCCAGGTTTGCTTGCATTCTTGCAAAATATATGAAGGTGGTTTTTGACAAGATTATGGAATATGTTTTAAAGCAGATCAATAAAGGACTTGCACCAACTGTGGAGCAATTACCTCCCAATATGAGATATATGTATTTTGATATTAAGGAAAGCATTACTGAATTGATTACTTGTCTTTATAATAAGATTTCAAATAATCTATGTGCCTTGATAGAAGGACTCTTAAATAAAAAAATTAAAAGAGAACTTCCTGAAAAAGATGGAAAATCCAAAGCACCACGACCACCTATTTGTTCAGTTGAAGAATTTACGGGGGAATTAATAGCGTTAAATATGAATGATATGAATAGTGCAGTAAATGGTATTTTAGATAATGTAAATAAATTTTTAGGTGACATTCAAAATACTCTTGGAACTGTTTCAAGTGGTATCGGTAGTGTTAAGGATTTGATTGGAGGTATAACTGGTAGTATTACTTCCGCGTTAAGTTTTGAAAACATCAAACTTAATATATTTGGATGCGACTTAAAACCAAATTGTCCCGCATCGGATTATTACACACTTCATAGTGGTAGTGGTGCTGCTGAAGATCCCCAACAACCAAGATCTGCACAAGTTGATAAGGCATCTCAGCAGACCACTACTCCCCCACAAACCACCGAGACTCCATTTGCACAACCAAGTCAAAATCAAAGTGATATAATTACTGATATAACTAAAGGAACTCAATTCATTAATCAATCTGCACAATTCATAGGATCAATATAATAAAATGTCTTTTACTTTATTTGGTTCAGCATCACCGGACGACATAAGAGTTGGATATGTTGATCCTTCTCTTGGATATGTTGATGGAGTTTCTGTTTGTGAAGCAAATAATTATGCAAAAAATAACCCAGGAACAACTTTTGTTTTTAGAGATGGTGACAATAATATTAGATATTTGAATATTAATGAAGTCAATTCATTAACTCCAAATGATTTGACTGCAAAAAAGGGTGAGTGTGGTGGCATTCAGGAATATAAAGAGTGTGGTCCACCAAGAATTCAATTTTTTGGTGGAGGTGGAATTGGTGCTGTAGGTAATCCAGTTATTGGTAGAGATGGTTCTTTACTTGCAGTTGATGTTGTAAGTGGTGGTCATGGATATCAATACCCACCAATCGTTGCAGCGAAAGATGATTGCGAATTTGGAAATGGTGCTGTTTTAACCGCTATCCTTGGAGAAACTGCTGACGAAATAGAAGTATTTGAGGGAGAAGAAGACTTTGAAGAATATGAGATTTGTGAGGATACTGATGTTGGGTATGGTGTTAGATATGATTCTAACGGAAAGGTACTAGGTCCTTGGGAACCTCAAACATATACAAGAGTTGGTGCTGACCCAATTCAAAGAGAAATTGAAATATTCCAAAAAGCACTTAAGAAACCTTTTTGGACCACAAGAGAGAAGCAACCTGATAGAGTTACTGCTCTTGAAAAATCATATGCAACACAAGATACCACTCCAGTAACTTTCCCTCAATGGGGAGAGTTTATGAACAAGTATGCAGTATCTCCCGTTAGACCATCCGATGTTACTGGAAGTGATGAGTCTGGAAAAGTTTTTTCAATGGAATGGGAATTAAATTTCCCTATCAGTGGAGAGTATATTTTTAGAGGTGTGTGTGATAATACCGCACAAGTTTACGTTGATAATAATTTGATTGGAAATTTAAAAGACTTTAAAGAGAATCCATCACCTCTACAAAAAACAATACAAGAGGGAAATCATATAGTAAAAGTTGACTTATTAAATGTACCAATCACTGAGAAGGTAAATACTCTCGTTTCTTCGCCAAGTACAGTTGATGTTACTTTCACGGTAACTGGGGATGGAAGAAATACTGATAAGATGAAATTCTCTTTTGTTAGTGATGATTATTCATTTACATTAAAAGGAAATTCTAGGAGCGGTCAAAGTAGAAAAGAGACTATTAAGATAAATCCAAACAGTAAGTTTAAAGTATCAGCTTCATCAACAAAGTCTGGTGGTGTTGAGCAAGGTATAATTAAAAACGGAACAAAAAATAGAGAAGGTGGAACTGGAGATTCTGATAGAATTTTTGCAGACCACATACAATCTGATAATGATAATGATGATATTCAAATCACATCAAATATTGGCACCTTTAAGGCAACTAATAAAAGAAAAACACCAGATGGAAGAAGTACATTTGATTTAGTTTTTGAAGTTGGAAAGGTTGCGACGGCAAGTTCGGTAGTTACTGAAGTAATCTCTTCAAAATCTTGGAATGAAAATCCAATGGGCGTATCAATGATTATTGATGCTCCACCGCCACCAGTTCCTCAAGAACCACTCCCCATTCAAACTGGAAGATGTCCACCCAATCCAATTTGGACTACAAGATTCCCTGGTTCTGATCAAACTTGGTATCCTGTAAGATTTCCTAGGTGGAGTAAATTCATGAATAGATATGCTCTTTCGCCTATTCTTCCACTAAACACTCCCGGTAGTGATACTTCTGGAGTTAATTTTATTAATAACTGGCAAGTGGATTTGCCTTATGCTGGTTATTATGCAGTTAAAGGAACTCGTGATAATAGTGGTAGAGTTTTGATAGATGGAAAGGAAGTATCTAGTTTAGATGGGTTTTCTATTGATAATCCAAAGTTATCTAAGGTTTATCTGGAAAAAGGAAGGCATACTATTACTGTGGAGATATTCAATAATCCAATAGAAACTTTATCGACTATTGATACGAAAATCTTTAGCACTCAAGATTGGAGATCTCCTTCTACTCAACAATCCTCTTCTGCTAAGTTAAAACCAAAATTTATTCAACAAGGAGCAAGTTTTTATCTTCAAGTTGATGGATCTGGATCTGGCGAAATTACTTTTGTAATGGATGTAAATGATAATCCATTTACTGCAGGAATGTCTGCACAAGAGGTTGTTATTCCCGCAGATGGTGGTGGTATAAGATTAAAAAGAGATCCTAACAAACAAAATGATAGTGATAAAGGGTCTGCTAAATTCACTGGTGGTAAAAAATATGGTCCAATTCAGGTTATAGGTGCTGGCCCAGGAGCAAGAGGACCTATTTTGAGTGGACAAAATACTCTTGGTCTTAGGGATGCTGATGGCGATGATCAGAACATAAAGATTACTATTGGAAACGTAAAAGGATCATCTTCTACAACACCAAAGACTTCACAGAGTGTTACAAAAAATGGCGTAAGTTATTCTGGACCTTCTTTATTTGGTTATGTTGATAGGAGGTGGAGTAAATATATGAATGAATTTTCAGTCTCTCCTCAAGTCACTGAGAATATTGGTAAGTTTACCTTAACTTGGTCAAATGTTAATTTTCCTTATGCTGGAACTTACAAATTTAATTTTCAAGCAGATAATAATGCAATTCTAAAAGTTGGTGGTAGAGAAATATTTAAAACATCTGATTTTGTTGGAGAAAAAATTCAATATACCTTTAATGCTACACCTGGAAAATATGATGTTGTAATTGAATTAGAGAATTTTAAGTCTGCAAAAGGGGGAAAGGATGAATCTGTTTTCTCCAGTAACCCTATGGGTGTTGCTCTTTTTATTAGTAGAGATGTAGTATTTTCTGATAATAAAACATCTTGGACTAATAATCCGATGGGAATATCTGCAATACTTATTCCACCACCTTGTGCTAAAAAAATTGGTGGTAGGGGTGTTGTTGATAAAGTAGTTGTTGCAGATCCTGGAAATGGATATCTACCTCCATTGGAACAAGGACCTGGATATCCAGTAACTCTTGTTTTAGATGAAGTGATTGTCGAAAATCCTGGTATTAATTATAGATGTGGTGAAGATCAAATACAGATAACTCCAAGCAATGGATCTGAACTTTCTTATGATTGTGATACTTTTGGTAGAATTAATTCTGTAAAAGTATTAAATCCTGGACTTGGATTTAGTGTTTATCCAGAAATATCAATGCCATCTTTGACTGGAATCAATGCAACATTTAGACCTGTTTTCCGTGTCGTAAGAGATCCTCTACTTCCTCCAGAGCAAGTAGATAGAATAATTCAAGTTACCGATCTTGTTGGACTCAAGCAGACTGGTTATGTTGATGGAAGAGCATACTATGGTGCTGTTTACTATGATGAAGGTATTCCTTATGCTGGATACTATAAGACTGCTGGGACTCAAACAAGAGTCTATGCAACTCTACAAGAAAGCATCACTTCTCGTGTCATTACTCCTCCAAGTGCTATTCAAAGATCTGGTACTGATGTTCGTAGTAATGATCCAAGACTTAATATTCCAGGAACTCCTGAGTCTACAAGCGAACAATGATAAAGTTATTAAATAGTAACATATTGAATATTCAATACTAATGGCAACCGCTCATAACAGTAATAATACAAAACTTGGTTCTAAACCTAAGGCGGGTAGGGAAGAACTTCTTGCGGATAATATTTCTAAAAATAATACCGCAAAACAAAATTACACTGCATTGACTTATGGCAATGATCATGGGTCATTGCAGTTTGGATACATTCATAAACAAGGTGATGTAACTGCCGATGTAATGCTTCAAGCATCTGATGCAAGACATTCCATTGTTCTTGATAAAGATGGACCAAGAAAAGGAAGTACTCAAATTACAGCTCCTGGTCGCATATCAATAGAAGCAGGTGTTGATAAAAGTGAGGCAGAGGATACTCTATTCATTCACTCTTGGAATGGGAATATAACTATTGTTGCATCTAATGGAAAACTTAGACTTCAAGGAACTGATGTTGAGATAGTTGCCATCGGTGAAGGAGGGTCTAAAGGAAACGTTAGAATTAATGCAAGTGAAAATATTTCACTTGATTCTAAAAAGTTTTTAGTCAATGCTTCATCTTTATATAAGTTAGCAACACCTGGAACTGCTGAAATTGTGGCAAACTCTGTTATGAAAATGTATGCACCACTGATTCGTGGAGTAAGTGATGCTGTATGCAATAAAGATGGAAAGTCTGGCGGAAGAACTATCCAAAAACAAAATACAAAGTAGGAGAAAATCATGGCATTTTTAATGGATGATAATGCAATTGGTGGACAAATGATGGTTGGTGCTGGAGTGCCGAAAGCACTTGGACTTGGGAAAAATAAAATCAATGGTTCTGCTTTCGTTGAAGGTCCTCTTCAAGCAGGAGAAGCAGGAGCACATAATACGACAAAGGCAACTTTGATGTTGGGTCCTCTTACAAATCCAGATGCCAAATCCAGTCCACTCTATTCTTTATGGTCAAGATTATATTCAAGATTTCAAAGTTTTGTGAGAGTTGATTTACTTTTAAAATCAACATATATTGAAGCAAAGGTTGTAAGAACACAAGTTCTTCAAGCATCAATTAAAAACTTTGTAATTCCACACCCAACCAAACAAGGAAAGCAGTTAGTTCATACTTGTCTGGAAGGTCCTGAGAATGGTGTTTATGTTCGCGGAAGGTTACTGAATAAAACTGAAATTGAACTTCCAGAATATTGGACAAATTTGGTAGATGAAAGTACAATTACAGTATCTTTAACTCCAATTGGAGCACACCAAGATATTATTGTAAAAAGAATTGGAGATAATAAAGTCTATCTTCAAGCAAAACCAGGAATTCCTGTGAATTGTTTTTATCACATTTTTGGCACAAGAAAAGATGTACCTCAGTTAGTAACGGAGATTGATTCGTAATGGCATTTACCTTTAGAAAATATGGGACCTTTACTGGTCCTGGAGTTGATATTGAATATAGAGATAATGATGATTTTTCTTTAGATCCTTTTGATGGACTTTTTAATCTTAACGATGTCTCTATGGTTTTGGTAAACACTGCAGAGTCTCCAGCAGATTATGTTTACATGCACTTGAATGGTAGTAGCACTGCTACAGTGACATTGGAACGAAACAGTGGACCAATTCCAACTTTTAATGTGGAAGCAAACCAAACCAATTTCAGTGGGGACGTTGATGTAACCGGAACTGTAACTGCACTGAATTTCATTGGTACATGGTATGGAAACAGTGTTGGGGCGGTAAAAGCATTTGATATCTCTCACCCATTAAAAGCAGGTTATCGCCTTCGTTATATTTGTTTAGAGGGTCCAGATGCAGAAGTATATTTGAGAGGAAAGATTGAAAGTTCTAATGTAATTGAACTTCCTGATTATTGGAAAAATTTAGTTGATGTTGAAACTATTGGTGTCACACTAACTCCTATCGGTGTTTATCAAGAACTCTTCGTTGAAAAAATTGAATGGGGTCAAAGAATTATTATTAAAAATAATTTAGGAGGACCAATTAATTGCTCATACGTTGTTTATGGGCAAAGAAAAGATGTTCCTAAGAACATTACTGAGTATGAAGGGACAAGTGCAAAGGACTACCCTGGAGAAGTCGCCCCCTACACCCCTTGACACCAGACCCAAAAGGTCTTATAGTACTTAGGTAATCAAAGGACGAATGAATGCAAGACGAGTATCTCTCACGCTGCGTTGTAGACCCTATTAAGCGTACAGTATATCTGTATTCTAATGAAGGTTCGGAAAAGCAAGTGACTTGTGATACAGTGGATGAGTTTATGAACGTGCTAGAATTCGTTCGTGCTACAGTGGATGAGGAAACACTCTCATACGCAAATCCACTTTAAAATCCATTTTTGGGGGAAAAATTTTCCCGGTAAAAAATGCCTCTATTACTTTTTTGAAAAACATGACTTATAAAATCTCATACAAAGACCTTAAAGAGGAATCAGTCAAAACCACTCCCGAGAATGTAAAAGAGGCAAATGAAGCACTTTTTGCGGCAAAGTGGAATCTCCCTAAAGCAGCAAAACACTGTGGAATGTCACAAAAAGAAATGAAGTTGACATTTTGGGAGTACATCAAGTATAATCCTATTACTTACAAAGCGTAAGTTTTTTGGGGCGGTGGTGGAATCGGTAGACACATCAGACTTAAAATCTGCTGGGCTTATGCCCGTGGGAGTTCAAGTCTCCCTCGCCCTATGAGGTTTAACCTCTAAATAAACAAAAGTAAAGGACTATTCTATGAAGTACAGAATAGATGCCAGATACGTTTGGTATAATCGAGGAACTGAAATTGTTCTTTTGTATTTCATAAATCAAATTCCTTTTACTTTTGACGATCTTCCAAAAGAATCTTTGTTCGATTTGGAATTGATCAAATTGGCAGATAACGAAAGACGATTTGAACCAGAAGATCTCTATCAAGCATCATATTACTTGATGCTTGAAGAGTGTCATCCACTTTTATATGAGTTGGAACTGGAAAATCCAGAAATGTTACCTGTTGATTAATTTGCCCTTGTAGCTCAGTGGTAGAGCGCGGCTTTTGTAAAGCCGATGTCGCAAGTTCAAATCTTGTCGGGGGCTCTGAGTTCTATAACTCCAAAATGTCACTAATTTCACAAACTGACCGCGAAATGGTCATTGAAGCACTCGAATATTATGTTCAAAAACTTAAGGAAGATGATTGCACTCCTGCCTCTATCAGTGCATTCCAAACCCTCCTTAACTGGGTTGAATTGGAGCACTTCAAACATGAAAATTAATCTCTGGTATTGTAGGGATATGAAGCAGTGGAGATGGACACTCACTGATGATTCGCGACCAATCATCAAACAAGAATCTGGACAACAACCATTTCTTCGTGATGCTATGAATGATGTAGCAAATACTGTAGAATACATGTTAGAATGCAAACAAAGTGAGTAAGTATGTTGACATAAAGCGTTAAAAGTCTTATAATATACAAGACGATACTATTTCGTTACAGTGACCCAAAAAGTGTGACTTCAGAACCTCCTTCGGGAGGTTTTGTTGTATGATAAATAACTCATAACGGAAACTATAAGTATTAATAAGATGGGTCTTTCACGCCTGGATAACTTCCTGAAATCTGTTCGTGGTACTATTTTGTATGTTGATCCCAATAGTCTTGACGCAACAGACTCTATTGAGAACAAAGGAAATAGTCTAACTCGTCCATTTAAAACTATTCAAAGAGCACTAATTGAGGCAGCAAGATTTTCATATCAGCGTGGTTTGAATAATGATAGATTTGGCAAAACAACTATTTTGGTATATCCAGGGGACCACATAGTTGATAACCGTCCTGGGTGGATTCCAGATGGTTCAAATAATTTTAGATTGAGAAATGGTCAAACTTCTAATGATTTTTCTCCATTTGAAACAATAACAAACTTTGATCTTACTGATCCAAATAATGCTCTTTATAAATTAAACAGTATTCATGGTGGAGTAATTGTTCCAAGAGGAACATCAATTATTGGTCTTGATTTAAGAAAGACTAAAATTCGTCCAAAGTATGTTCCAAATCCAACGAACACTAACATTGAAAGATCTGCAGTCTTTCGTGTAACTGGTGGATGCTACTTCTGGCAATTCTCAATGTTTGATGCTGATCCAACTGGACAGTGTTATATTGACTATACAACGAATCTTTTTGTTCCTAATTTCTCTCACCATAAACTTACTTGCTTTGAGTATGCTGATGGTGTAAATAACGTAACAATTGCTGACGATTTTCAAACATATTCAACAGATCGTACAGATCTGGATATGTACTATGAAAAAATTGGTCTTGCATATGGACAAGCATCCGGAAGAGCAATTGAACCAGATTATCCATCAACTTCTCTTGATATTGAACCTAAGATTGATGAATACAGAATTGTAGGATCAACAGGTCTTTCTGTAGGAATTTCCAGCATCCGTGCTGGAAACGGTATTACGCCAACAACAACTATTACTGTTGACATATCTTCAACAATTACAGGTTTAGAAGTAGATACTCCAATTAGAATTGAGGGAGTTTCGTCTGATGGATATAATGGTAATTACATTGTTGCAGAAAAACTTAATGATACAAGAATTACGTATCAAGTTCAGAACGCACCATTAAATGCACTTCCATCGCCTTTAGGATCTTCTTTAGCACTCTCATCTGATACTGTAACTTCTGCTTCACCATATATTTTTAATATCTCCTTGAGATCTGTTTATGGTATGTGCGGTGTCCTTGCTGATGGAAACAAGGCATCTGGATTCAAGTCTATGGTTATTGCCCAATTCACTGGAATTGGACTTCAAAAAGATGAAAATGCTTTCGTAGCCTATAATGAAACGACAGGTACTTATGAGGACAATACTGTTTCTGGAAATGAAACAATAAGTACAAATTCAAGAGCAATATACAAGCCAGAATATAGAAACTTCCATATTAAGTGTGTTAATGATGCGTTTATTCAAAACGTTTCAATATTTGCGATTGGTTATGCCGAGCACTTTGTTGTAGAAAGTGGTGGTGATCAATCAGTAACTAACTCCAATTCAAACTTTGGTGCAAAGTCACTGGTAGCATCTGGGTTTAGAAAAAATGCATTTGCCCAAGACGACTTTGGATATATTACACATATAATTCCTCCAAAAGAAATTCCAAATGAGGAAATATCTATTGAATTTACTTCAATAGATGTCTCTAAAACAGTTGGTATTGCAACTACAAATGAGAGACTTTATCTCTATAACGAAACAAACCAAGATATTCCCCCCGCATATGTTTTTGAGGGGTATAGAATTGGCGCAAGAGAGAATGATTCATTAAAAGTTCTTATTTCTGTTGGTGGTGGGACAACTGAATATAGTTCCAGAATTGTAATGCCAAATTCTCAGTCAAGTTCTGAGAAAACTTTTGTTGTTGATAGAAGTGTTTCTGGTATTAACAGTATTGGATCCTATAGTATTGGTGGAGCAGCAAATGTTATTACATTAAAATCTCCTCATACATTTGAAAATGGCGAGTCTGTTCGTGTTCTGAGTGAGACTGGTCAACTTCCTGATGGTCTTACCCCAAATACTGTTTACTATGCAATTACAAATACTAATGTAAGTAGTGGACTTACTACCAGCGTAAATATTAAACTTGCAAAAACTCTAAATGATGCTAAAAATGCTACAGCACTAAGCATTAATAACAGAGGTGGATCATTAAGTATTGCAAGTAGAGTTTCTGATAAAATTCCAGGAGAAATTGGACATCCAATTCAATATGATTCAACCGCTGGCCAGTGGTATATAAAAGTTTCTATTTCTTCAACTGATAATACAATTCATCCAACAATTGTCAGTCTTGGAACGACTTCTCTTGGTTCAGCGACAGCAAGAACTTTCTTCAACAGAAGAAAATATAATAGAAACTCTACAGATACAATTTACAGAGTTCGTTATGTGATCCCAGCATCTATTGGTGGTTCATATGCAAGACCACCAAGCGATGGATTTATTATTCAAGAATCAAATACATCAATTGGACTTACAAATAATGAAGTCCAAACTTACTTTGGAAGTGGTTCAATATCTAACATTGCTCAGCAAAGAAACTTTAGAATCATTGCAAATGCAAGTTGGAGTTCATTATCAAATACTGCAAAGGTTGTTACCGAACTTCCTCATAATCTAAAGATAGGGTCTCAGGTTGAACTGTCCAATATTAAAAGTACATTAAACCCGCTTGGGGTTGGAAATTCAGGATTCAATAGAACATTTGATGTTGTTGGAATTAGTAGTGCGAAGGAATTTGTCGTTGGGTTAAATACTGACCCTGGATCTTTTGCAAATAACACTGATGCAAGAGATACTTCTCTGCCATATTTTAAGAGAAAGAGGTACAATAATACCTATTATGTTTATAGAAACCAGGAAGCACAAAGATATATTCCAGGAAAACAGGATGGTATCTATTATCTCACTTTAATCAACTCATCAAACGCACCATCTGTTGCGCCCTTTACCGAAGAGAAATACTCCCAACCAGTTAAGGAACTTTATCCACAAGTCAATCGTGATAATCCAATATCAGATCCAGATGAAACAAAATCATTTGCTTCATCTTCCATAATTGGCGAGGTTGTTGTTGATGATGTAAGAAAGAGTATTACAAAAGAAACAATTACTAAGGTTCTTTCCGATACTGATGTTGGCGTAGGTATTACTAATATTAATTCTTCTACTGAATCTACTCATACTGTTCATACCTCAATTGATCATGGACTGAATAGAGTTACTAAAGTAAGCATTCAGTATGGTGGTGTTGGTTATGGATATGGATCTGGTGGAACTTTCTATAATGCAAGACTTGTTGGATTTGCTGGATCAACTACTGGATATAATGCTACTGCAAGGATAACTGTAAATCCATCTGGTAACATTACTAATGTTAAAATTATGGACGGTGGTAGTGCCTATGGTATAGGTAATACTCTTGCTATCGTTGGTGTAGCGACTACTTCTGGATTTGTTCAGGCAATTGTTAGAGTTACTGATATCTATGATAACGTTGGAGATACTGTAAGAATTTCTGGGGTATCTTCCAGTTCTTACAAAGATTATAATGATCTTTACAGAATTACCAGTGTTCCTACAGGTGCTTCTAAGAGGTTTGTTGCGTCCTCAACCAAATCTATTTCTGGATTCTCTACTGATATTGGAGCAACCCTAACACAAAATTCCTTTGTCTATCTAACTGGTAGAGCACTTTCAGTAAGTGGAATCAACTACAACAATGTGACTGGTCTTGCCACAGTAATATCGGTCGGTAGTCATGGATTATCTGTTGGAAACAAAATTAGACTTTCTGGGGCAACTCAAAATCTTTATAACGGCGATTTTGTAGTTACTAAAAACGTAGGTCTTTCAACATTCATTGTAAATGTTGGAGTTTCAACCAACGTTCCAACAGTATCTGGGACAATTTTTGCTCATAGAGAAGGCGTAACGTCCAATGATGGAATTATTTCCACTGATAATGAGAATATCTCAGGTAGAATGGTTCCAACTTATGCTGGAATTACAACATCACTTCTTTATGAGGTTAGTGATGAAATCACTGATGAAGTAACGATTCGTGGAATTGATAAACTTGATATTAATATTGGAGATTATCTCTTAATTGATGATGAATTGGTAAGAGTTAAGACAACTGTTCCTACATCAATTGCTCCTACAGATCCTGTTTATGTTTTCCGTGGAGTTCTTGGTACAAAAGCAAGTAAGCACGTTGTTAATTCTGTTGTTAGAAGAGTCGCGGTAAATTCAGTTGAATTTAGAAGACATTCTATTATTCGTGCATCGGGTCATACTTTTGAATATGTGGGATTTGGTCCTGGTAATTACTCAACTGCATTCCCAGATAAACAGAATCGTCAAATTTCTGCACAAGAAGAACTTCTATCACAGTCAACCAGAAGAGAAGGTGGAATTAACTTCTACACTGGTATGAATGATAAAGGAATTTCATATACTGGAAATAAGAAGTTAAGTACAGTTACTGGACAAGAAGAAATTTTTGATACTCCGATTCAGACAGTTACTGGCGAAGATATTGGAAATGATCCTGCGCTTAATGTTATTAATCCAGTTGAGGGTAATTTTGCTCGTTCTATTAAAGTTGAGGGTGGAAATAGAGGAGATGCAATCTCTGAATTTAATGGACCAGTAATCTTTGGTGATAAAGTAACATCAACATCAACTAAGGGTCTTGAGGTTAACTCTCTATTCTTACAAGGCGATACAAAAGTTTCAAGAAAATATACTATTGGAGATTCTACTCCTACTCTTGCCGGCAATCCAGGTGATGTTCAGTATAAGGCAAGTCCTTCCAATACCGATTATTTGGGTTGGGTTTATACAAAGAATAATCAGTGGCAACAGTTTGGGAAAATTGGAACAATTGAAAGTCAAACAGGTGTAGGTGTTGGAACGTCTGGTGGAATTGTTGGATTCTCAACACTAATTAATTTTAATGGAGTAAACATCTCAATTATTCCACAATATAATTCTACTTCAGGAATTACAACTCTAACTTTAGTAGGTATTGCAACTACTACAATACTTAGTGGAAATACTGTCGGAAGCACTCCTGGGGATCGTTGGGACACTGTTCCAATTATTGATGGAAGTGGAGTGATGGAAATTGGTAGATATATTGATTTTCATAATACTATTGGAGATACATCAGATTTTACTTATAGACTTGATAATAGTTCTGTCGGATTATTAGAAGCTTCTGGGTCTTTATCAGTTAATAATAATATTAATCTTGGCGGAGAACTTAATCTTACTGGAGCAAGTGACAAATACGTTGATTTTTATACAAATGACGGATCCACAAATTATACTGTTTATCTGAGATTAGTTAATAATGCCAACACGACTTTCCATAATGGTATTACTATGGAAAGAAGTGGTGCTGTTACTCTATTCCATAATGATTCTCCAAAACTTACAACATCTGCTGCGGGTATTGCTATTGCTGGTAATTTGTCTGCCACCAATGGCAATTTTAGTGGATCTATAACTGCAGTCAATGGAAACTTCAGTGGAATTGTTACTGCAACTGATATTAACTCCGCATCAGATATTAATCTGAAGAAAAATATTCGCCAGGTTGAAGATTCTCTCAATAAGATTTTACAAATTCGTGGTGTTAACTTTGAATGGAAAGAGAGTGGTCGTGCTTCAGTTGGTGTTATTGCTCAAGAAGTTGAAAAAGTTCTTCCAGAACTAATCAGTGGAGATGATGCCAAAGTCGTTAATTATAATGGTTTAATTGGAGTTCTGATTGAGGCAGTCAAAGAGCAACAGAAACAAATTGAAGAGTTGAAAAAGTTGATAAATAACTAATAATAAAAAAGGGTGGAGAGTGAAACCCAATGTCGATTAATAAAAATTTCGTCGTAAAAAACGGATTAGAAGTCGATACAAACTTAATTGTAGCAAATGCCGATACTAATAAAGTTGGTATTGCAACTACTAATCCAAATTACACTCTCCATGTCAATGGTGGTATTGGTGTTACCAATCTATCGGTTACTGGAATTGCAACCATTAAGAATTTGGTTCTTGATGGTTATGTTAGTATTGGTGGAACAACTGGGAAAGACAAGTTTTATTTAACATCTACGGGAACTGGTGTTACTTGGGCAAGACCTACCAGAAACTCTTCATACTCTGTTGCTTCCCCCGGTCAAACAGAGTTTTACCTCAATTATTCAGTAGGTTCTGTAGAAGTTTATATTAATGGTGTTCGTTTAGCACCTGATGAATTTCTTGCTAATAGTGGAAATGTTGTTGTCCTAGAAGATGCTTGCTTTGGTGGCGAAACCGTTGAAATTCTTGCAACAGATGTTATACCAACTGGCACAGCAGTTATTTCTATTGGATCTACTGTCCAAAAAGATGGAACAATAATTGGATCTGCTAGTTCCGTAACAACCTTTAATTTTACTGGAGCTGGAGTATCTGTAACAAGTGCTAGTGCTTATGGCGTTGATATTAATATTGATGCGGTTAGTAATCCACCGGGAAAAACAATCTACGTTACTAAAAACGGAAGTGATTCTAATACCGGATTAACATTAGATGATGCACTTCAAACAATTAAATATGCATCTTTACTTGCAACTTCGGGGGATACGATTAAGGTTTCTCCCGGAACTTACATTGAAAACAATCCAATTACTCTGTCTGAAAACGTTGCGGTTGAAGGTGCAGAATTAAGAAACTGTATAATTACTCCACAAAACCCATCACTAGATCTTTTCTGGGTTACAAATGGAACCCATCTCACTGACTTATCTTTTCAAGGACAAACTGCAACCAATGATGCTGCTGTAGTTGCATTTAAACCTCTTGTTGGCGTTGCAAGTAATCGTTTCTTTGATGCTGCAAGAATAATTCGTTATAATCTAGACTTTATTGCTGCAGAATCTGTTGGATATTTAACAAGTACTGATTATAAATCTCCCGCTTTTACTTTAAGTGGGGGGGATTATACCTCTTGCAAAGATGATATTAAGGATATTTTTAAAGCAGTCTGTCACGATATTGTAAGAGGAGGAAACTCTAAGTGTGTAGGTGCTGGTCTTTCTTATTACAATGGAAGCACTCTTCAGCATATTGTTGGAGTTAAAACGGAAACAATTGATACCATTCGCTATGCTGCAGGAATTGCAAAATCTTGTATTAACAATGTTTCTTGGACTGGAAATTATCAAAATAAATTAACCCAAATTAAAGATGTAAGTATTCAAGCAGATGCTCTAACGGGATCAAATGTTGATATTAATTCATGTGCAAATGTTGTTTCTGCTTTATATTCTTGTGTTGGAGTTGTTACTACAATTATTGGTGTTGGCATAACTGCAGTGGGTACGTTGTTTAGTCGTACTTATCCGGGAAACGCTGGTATTGGGACGACAAATCCAAATGACATTCCTTCTCAAGGCGTCGGAAACGTTACGAAAGGACCTTATATTCGTAACTGCACCAACTTTATTCCTAATAGCATTGGAATGAATGTTGATGGATTTCACGCTGATCCCGGTGATAAGTTAGATATGGGAATCACTGGTATGATGAGTGTTGATTCTTATACTCAATATAATCAGGGTGGTATTGGCGTTAAGATCTCCAATGGTGCTTATGCTCAGTTGGTTTCAATCTTTACCATCTGCAATGATCAAGCAATTGTAACTGAAAGTGGTGGTCAGTGTGATATTACAAACTCAAACGCTTCATTTGGTACAAAGGGGTTAGTGTCAAATGGCGTAAGTTCTCCAACAACATTATCTAATTATCGTTATACTGGAATTACCTCATCAAATGCAGTGGAAGGTGATTTGAGCATTGCCGTAGGTGGAGTTGGTGCAGAAAGACCTTATTCTGGGCAAGTAGTTTATTTTGATGAACTATATTATGAAATCGAAG